>ENA-ORDA01003149-ORDA01003149.1-marine-metagenome-genome-assembly--contig:-NODE-3149-length-11755-cov-3.232574_pt1 | contig 11755 bp, 8 predicted proteins | sample MGYA00237778_ERZ508506 | MGnify/ENA primary metagenome ERZ508506 (study PRJEB26177, sample SAMN06267891) | marine metagenome | isolation source: Monterey Bay, California, USA | place: Pacific...
TTCCATTAGCCGCAAATTAGAAAAAGTAGTGGATGAATTACTTGAGCACTTTGGCCCTCGGCGCCAAGGGACACCCAGCCAACGAAAAAAAACCAATTAATTAGATTATTAATAATCGGCGATGGCGCACCCGGCCGGGCCGACGCCGTTGGCGGGGTGCCGAGGGTCGGTCGCGAGGGACGACACGGCACCAATCGGTGCGCAACCGCCGGCCTTCCCGCCCCCTCCCCGCGTCCAGTGCTCGTGCGTGCGCACCACCGTGCGCACCGCTTGTCAGACATCCCAGCGGTTGCGCGCACCCGCCATGACCGAGGTCCAGATCGCAAACGAGGCGGAGTTTGTGAAGCTCAAGTCGAAGCAGGAGGAGGTCTTTGAGGTGGAGGCCAATGCGGCCTTCCGATCCATCACGATCAAGAACATGGTCGACGACACGGGCCTCGACACGCACATGCCCGTGCCGATGGTGGACTCGCAGACGCTGGTCAAGGTGATTGAGTTTCTCAAGTACCACCAGCGGGCCGAGGACGAGAGCACACCCGACGACGAGCGGGGGGTGTGGGACAAGAACTTCATCAAGGTGGACGACGAGACGCTCTTCAACTTGATCTTGGCGTCCAACTACTTGGAAATCAAGCCGTTGCTCGACCTGACGTGCAAGGCGGTAGCGGACGAGATCAAGGGCAAGACCCCGGAGGAGATCCGCTTGCGCTTCAACATCAAGAACGACTTCACGCCCGAGGAGGAGGAGGAGGTCAAGCGCGAGAATGCGTGGTGCGAGGAGCGGTGAACCGCGCGTCCACGTGTGTCCATTTGTGTGTGCGTGTGTGGTTTGATCGTCGTCGCCTTAAAAAAGCGCGCACGCACGCGCGTGCGCGCCACAAAATTGTCAGAGCGGTGCGCTTGCAACTTGTGCCTTTCCCGTGACGCAAAACGCTAACGCGATGGGAGTGCGCCGCCGGGCGCACAGGCCGATGGCGCTCCCGATGCACCTGCGCGCGTCCGAGACGGACGCGTTTGAGGCGGCCCTCGCCTCCGCCGAGGATCGTGGGACCGAGGCGGACCGCGCCGAGGCGACCCTCATTCGGCAGCAGCTGGCGCTGCACGCGTCCTACGTGCACGTGTGCCAGACCATCGAGCGCTTCTCGGATGGCATGCGCGAATCGAGCGCGCACCTGGTGCCGCTGCGCTTCCCGATCCGCCTGACGCCCAAGACGCGCGAGTGCGTCGAGGATGGCATGTTCCGGTCGTTCCTGCGCTTCCTGGAAGACCTGCACGCCGCGGTGCTTGCGCAGCACAAGCATGGCGTGGACGACCTGGTGACCGACACGTCGACCTTCCTCACGAAGATCGCCAATGCGCTCACGCTCGAGAGCTGTCGCGTGCTCGACGGCGAGGCGAGCCCGTGCGAGGCGCGCAACGTCTGCACGTCCTACATCGACAAGTGCCGTCGCGCGGTGGTGCGGCAGGAGAGCGCCGAGCTCCTGGAGCTGGACAGCGCGTGTGGCGTGATCATCGATTGCTTGAGGCGCTTCGACGTGCACGCCTCGAAGATTCGCAAGCGCGTCAAGGAGCGCTTGCGCGACTTCCTCAGGGCGGCGGAGCGCAGGGGTCTCAGCGAGGCCGCTGGCCGGTTGCAGCGCGCGCGCCAGACGCGTGCGCTGCTGGAAAGGCACAGCTGGATGCTTGGGGGCGAGTTTGACGACGCGCGCATCAAGCGGATCTACGAGCTGCTGCTGGTGACGCACACCGAGCTGTCGCAGGGGTTGATGTGGCAGCAGCGGCGCATCGCGTGGCTGGCCTCGGCCAACGCGGCCAACCGGTGCTGGAGCGGCCTTGCGCTTGCGACGGGGATCGCCGACGGCCGAGTGGTGCAGGCGCCGGCGCATATGCGCAGCCTGTCGGGCGAGCAGCGCGTGCGCATCGTGGTCGAGACGGAGGAGACCCCCTTTGCGTGCCTCCTGAGCACGGTGGCGGTGGCGGACCTCACGGTCGAGTTGCTTCACGAGCGCTACCTGCCGCTCAACCGCATCAGCGCCGCGTACGCCGACCGCGTCCTCACGTTTGACTTTTGCAAGTACGAGAGCGCCGCGCGCAACATTCTGGAGGAGACGGTCCGGCCGTGGCACGAACGGCAACTTGCGTGTGAGTTGTCGTAGTAATGATAACACCCCGCCCGCTAATCAGTTAGTGTGCGCGCAAAGGGAAGGGGCAAGCGAGGCGCGCGAGTAGCCGCAGCAGCCAAAAAAAGCCAAAGCAGCAGCATGTCGAGCCGCGGTGCGGCACCCTCCAACAATGCGTTCGCGGGCGGCGCCCAGCAGCGCAACCTGTACCCGCCCGGCGTGGGCGGCGCCAACCTGTCGGCCAACACGAGCGTCAGCTCCCCCGCCGCCGGCGTTGCGCCCGGCCAGATCAAGAGCGCCCTCAACAACTCCACCTCGAACATCGGGATCCCGTACCATCGGTGCGCGCGCGCGCTCCAACCACGCCTTGGCCAACCACCCCACGCGACGGGGTTCGCGCCAGTGAGCCCAGATTGCCGTCTTGCGCAGGCTCGTCCCGCTGAACAACAGCAACAAGCTCATCGGCGTGGACGAGCACGGCAAGACCGTCACGCGCAAGGAGACGGAGGACCTGCGCGCCACGTCGCTCGCCTTCATCCTGGGCATCCGCGGCGACACCCTGCCGCCGCGCCCGCTGCTGGTGGGCAACGAGCAGTCGCCAGGCGTTCCGGGGTACAACGTCGCCTACCAGCCGTCGATCATGCCCGCCATGGTGGGCACCGAGCGCTTCCAGCAGCTGTGCTCCATCGAGTACCTGCACGAGTACTTTAGGCAAGTGCTGGCGGGCAAGACCATCGCGCTCGACACGACGTACGCGGACGCGACGCAGGCCATGCAGGGTGCTCTCAAGACCTCGGGCCCCATCAGCGTGTACACTGCCGCGGCGCACGAGGCGAAGGGCGCCGGCATCCCCGAGGGCGAGCCGGGCCGCCCCAAGATTGGGCCCGACGCCACGCTCCTCAAGATGCCCGACGTGGCTCAGCAGATGGGCCTCAAGGGCTCGGACGCCCGCGAAGCTCTCGAGAACTACCAGGGCATCTTTGCGCGCGACTTCGGCCCCTTTCTCAAGGGCAAGGGCTCCGGCACCGAGCTGCTCAACGGCACGATGCACAACCTGCCGCAGCTCTTCAACCCGGACCAGCCGGACGAGGACAAGAAGTACAGCGCGCAGCCCTTTTCGGTGTCGCGCAACTTTGGAGACGAGATCGCCTTTTCGCTCCTGGACGCCAAGCTGCTCGAGAATGGCATCACCGATTGGCGGCCGGATGGAATCGTGCTCTCCAAGGGCATCAACGACCCGAGCGACCAGCTCTCGAACGAGTACCTCGAGTCGCGCGACGGCCAGCTCTACAACATCCGCATCCAGGGCCCGGCCATCGGCACCGCGTGGACGGGCGAGCGCTCGCTCGAGGTGCTGCCGCTCGACAAGGTCTTCGTCGTCATCGTGGCCGACGTGTGGTTCAACGCCAAGTCGGCCACCAAGTACGACGCGTCGGTCGAGGCGGATGCCAACGGCAGGGGCGGTCGCACGAGCGCCGTGACCATCGCCGACCTCATGCAGCGCGGCATCGAGACCATGGACGACGTGCGCGACTACCAGGTGCTGCGCACCAAGTACATGAAGGAGGAGCTCGACGAGGCGGCCTTTGAGGCCAAGCAGAAGGAGGCCTTCCAGGGCGCCGACGAGAACACGGTGCTCGCCAACTTCCGCGTCATGGTGTCGACGTCGTCGCAGATGATCAACCACTCCACCTTCAAGAGCAAGGGCAACAAGACGAGCGACGTCCACGGCAAGCGGAGGAAGCTGACCGGCGGCTCCCGGATGTCGCTGACGCTCTCGAACGACGTGGGCGAGTACATAGTGGGCGGGTGGCAAATAGGTGCGCACGACCCACCGCGCGCACGCCCCACCAGCCGATTCTCACTTGAATGCACATGTCCCTCCCAGGTGCCGTGATGGATACCGCCGCGTCGCGCGGCTCGATGCCGCAGGGCGCCACCATGGGCATAAGATCGGCGGCCAACTCGGCGGCGATGAACATCAACGTGAACGTCTCGTGGTTCAACGCGGACCGGCTCGGCCGCTCGTTCAACAACCCCGAGGGCACCATCAAACAACGATTCGAGGCCAGCCAGGGCAAGCCGAAGAACGTGGTCAACATGAAGCTGCACAAGGATGCGTTTGACACGGCTGTGAGTCTGGGCCTGCCCGGGGACGCGTGAGCCGAGCGCAGGCACGCGGGTCGGGTTGGAGTCGTCACGTTTGGTGCGCGCGCGCGTGTGCGTGTGTGTGTGTGCGTGTGCGTGTGTTTAGGTATATTGGGTATATTGGGTATTTGGGAAAGCATGGAGCCACCAGTGTATTAACGACCACCGCTACTGCAGCAAAGCGCATTTTTGCAACTTGCGCACCTTTCACTGGGGGCTCGAGGTTCCAGTGCTCGTGCGATGACGATGCGCGCAGACGGTCGGGGCGCAACTGTTGGGTTGACATTTGCAACGACGACGAGCATCCCGGTGCAACTCGGCAAGTGGATTGCGCTCCACGAGGCCTTTGGAACGCGCAAGCACGAGTCGCACAGCTGCCCCAAGGACCCGCACGGCGGCGAGCCCAGACTGTTCATGTGCGAACCCGCCCGTCTCCAAGTCCTGCAAGGCGGGGCCTTGCGCATCGTCTTTAATGTTTACAAGGACGTGTTTCCCTCGATGAAGCCGTGGATGGAGGTGGACACCGAGAGCGGCGTGCTCGTGAGCACGCCGATGCCGAGCTTTGCCTACATGTCCGATGCGCCCCGACGCGGCCACCCGGTCCCCGACTGCGCCTGGTACCTCGCGGAAATCGTGCTGACCATCCTCGACAAGTTCATAACCGTTGGCGCTCGGGACCCCGGGACGCTGCAGGACCTCTTTGGGCACTACTTTGGCACGGACGACTACCGACGACCGGGTTGGAACGACCTCCACGGGCCGCTACCCGGTTCCAGAAAGCTCAACGAGGTGCAGTTTGCGTCAATCTTGCAGCTGTCCGACCAGTACCGCGCCAAGTTTGGGTCGGACGCGCCCCCCTGCAAGTTTGCCTACCGCTACGGCGAGGGTCGTGGTGACGCGTTGCATTGCGTGCGCTCCTTGGCGGCCCTGGCGACGGCGCTGCCGCCAGCGCCAGCGCCGCCAGCGACACCTCCGCCCGGACCCAGCCTTATAGAGGCGCGCGTGCGCGAGTTGGAAGCGCGCGAGCAGGCGCCGTCGGCGGCGGCCGCCGCATCACCACCGCCGCCGCCACCGCCGCCGCCACCGCCGACGCCACCGCCGACGCCACCCCCGCCACTGCCACCCCCGCCTCCGTCCGAGCGGACGGGCGGCCAGCTCATGCAGCGCGAGGCAATCCAGCTGGTGTCCGGGAACAAGCAAGCGCTGACGGGGACCCCACCCGTGGCCATGGCCACCATGGCCTTCACGTGCGCAACGGTCGAGGAGGTGCCAGTGATGGTCGCCAAGCTCATGGCGGTGTGCTCCTCGGACACCATCGGCCATGGGAATGTCAGGCCTTACGAGCTCCAGTTCCTCCAGCACAAGTCCGAGGTCGTGACCGCCCGCGTCGTCATGCATGTGCATCGGATGGTTGCGGACGAGGTCAGGAAGGTTCCCGACTGGGCGCGGCCGTACCCAGCCGTGGACGACCGGCCCGGGCTCATCCAGCTCCGGGCGCAACTGCCGGACTGGGACGAGGGCGGCATCGCGGCGCCCCTTGCGCACTCGGTCCACCTCGCCGCGCTGCTGCACGCCTGGTTTGAGCGGTGCCTCAAGAACACGACGAAGCGATGCCGCAAGTTTTTGGACCTGGTGACCGGACAGCACAGCCCCGAAAACCTCACGCTGACCGAGGAGCAGCAGCACATCTTGCTCGAGCTCTCGGAAGAGTACCTCGCCCTCCATCGCAACGGGTGGCGCAACGAGCCCAAGGACGCTGTTGAGCGTCGCGACTCGCCCACCAACGTCGAGGCGACCGAGTTCCCCAAGCTCGGCGATTCGCCAACCCAGGACACGTACGGACGCACGACCTACTTCAAGAGCATGTTTGTAATCTCCAAGCCCGTCACGCGTAGGAACGACTTTGAGAAGCTCTGGACGGTGGCCTGGTTGGGCCCGAGCCGCAAGGACCGGATCTGGCTCAACGGCCCCAAGGCGTACCCGCAGCGCCACTACGTCATGCCGCCCGACCACGCGCGGATTTCCTGCCAAAACAGCACCCGGCACGCGATTACCAGCTGGTGATCGGCGCGCACGCATGAACCCCCGGACAGCGCTATTGGTCCACAGTTTTACACTTGTGAGAGGAACAGTGCGTACCTGCGCTCGTGCGTGTGTGCGTGTGTGCGTGTGTGCGTGCGTGTGTGCGTGCGTGCGTGCGCGTGTGCACGTGGTGAAGGTTTGAGATCCTGCACGTGAACGTGGGTGCGTTGAATGGCACCGTCGCCGTTTGCGCACGTGGCCGTTGAGCGGGGGCAGTTGGAGGGGTGCGTGCAGTGCTCGCCCGATGCGATGCGCCTGCTCGCGCCGCTGCTCGAGAAGCTCGGACCGCTCGTAAGCCACCCGGGGCTGATGCTCCCGCACAGCATCGACTCGATCGGCAAGTACCTCGACGAGCGCAACTTTGACGCCTACCGCGAGTGGTTGGCGACGGCGACGGGGCTGCGGGCGACCCACCGGGTGCGCACCTTTGACGTGATCGCGTGCGAGGCGGCGGACAAGCTGCCCACCGTGCAGCGGCGGCAGTGCACGGCCGTGCGCGGCACGAATGAGCTGGCGCGCCGACTCGAGCCGCACGAGCGGGGCGGCGCCGAGGTGACCATCGCCTTTGTCGACGGCGGCTCGCTCTCGGTGATCCAGCACCGCGACCCGCGGCGGATGGTCGTGTTCCTCACCTCGGTGCACAAGGCGAAGAAGGCGCTGGACGAGCGGCTCGCCGAGTCCGACGCGCCCGCGCTCGCCCACTTTTTCGAGGAGGCCGCGCGCGGCCAGCGTCAGGCGGCGGCCGTCCACAGCCCGGCGACGCGCCACGTGCAGCTGGAGAATGGCGCCTACTGGATCCTGCCCGCGTGGTACGCCGAGGCGGTCGCGCTGCTTGCGCAGGACGTGTTTCGCCTGCACGCGTTCGTGTCGGCCATCTCGCCCGACGTCTCGCGCGCGCTGTACGTGGACCGCGTCACCGGGCACCGCTTGGAGCGCGGCGAGGTGCACGAGCACCGCACGCTGATCAAGGCCTCGCTGCACCGCGCGAGCGGCGGGTGCGCCTGCCACCGGCACGGCATCGCGCCGCCCACCGAGGCCTTCCACCGGCTCGAGTTTCGCATGGAGTTTTGCGGGTGCGCCCTCGTGGATGGCAAGTGCCCCACGCACGACCGCGAGGAGCACACGCGGCAGTCGGAGCGCTTTCCGGGCGTCTGCCTGCTGGGGCTCAAGCTGGGCCTCTGGTGCACGCACCAGGGCGCGGCCAAGGGCGGCATGCGCCTGCCGCTGGACGTGCGCGACGAGAAGATGGACCTGGCCTTTGCCAAGGCCACGGTGCAGGACATTGCCGGCTGCGGCGCGCGGCTCCTGCAGCCGAGCGCGCCGTGCGGCGAGCTGCGCCTCGACATGGACGCGGCGCTGGCGCACCTGAACGACTTGCGCCTGCAGCACGCGCACGTCGGCGAGCAGATCCTGCAGCGCGACGTGCTGGCCGTCGACCTGCTCCGGCGCGGCGGGGTCCTGAACCGGACGGGGCGGTTTGCGGGGCGCGTGCGCGCCGAGTGCAGCGCCATCCTCAAAACGCACAAGCACCTGTTCAGGGTGCAGCGCAAGTAGTAGGTGCGGAGGGGAGGGGGTGGGGTGGCAGTGAACCGCTTATGGGTTTGTGGCAGACATATGCCGAGTCGGTGGTGCCTTTATTAAGAAAAGGCGTCCGGTGCGCATGGCCGCGTCCTTTTGGCTCCTCCTGGCGCCGCTGCTCACGGGCGCCTTTGTGGGCCTGCTCGTGGCCTTTCTGCTGGAGGAGGACAACTTCTGGCGCTGGTTCGGCCTGCTGGCGGGCGCGGCAATCGCGCTGCTGCTGCGCCTGCGGCTCGCAGCCGCGGGAGCGCGCGCGCGCATCCTCTCGGGCAACTCGCCCTTTGGGTGCTTCCGCGCGCCGCGGTCGCCCGAGGAGTTTGCCGAGGAGCTCTGCGCCACGTGGATGGCCACGGGTCGCCGGCCCACGGTGGTCGGCTCGGGCTGGGGGTGGTTCATCGGCCGCGCGCGCGCGCGCGACGCCGTGTTCACGCACAAGCTCAGGGGGCGCATCGGCGAGTTTTCATTCCTGGCCGGCACCGAGCTGCGCTCCGTCGAGGTGGCCCTCCGCAAGGCGCACGGGCGCACCTTCTGGTCGACGCCCACGATGCAGCGCATCTCCATCGGCTCGTGGCTCGCGCGCAGCTGCCACGGCAACTCGGGCGCCGCGGGCAAGCCGAGCTCCTACGCGGCCGCGCGCGTGCTGGTGGTCGACCTGACCACGCTGCACGCGGCGCGCTCCGGGCCGCGGTGGCTCGACTACGCCACGATCAAGCACGAGCTGGACGCGCGCCCGGGGCAGCACGCGGTCGCGGCGGTCGAGTTTGAGCCGGAGCGGATGCCCGTGGACTTTTGGCTGCAGAAGCGCCGCACGGACGTGGTGCCCGACCCCTTCGTGGCCTGCCAGGGGCTGCGCGAGTGGCTCGCCCCCGAGGCCGTGCTGCGCGTGCTCTTCTTTGGCGCGGCGCGGCGCGACCTGGCCATCGGCGTCGTCTACGCGCCCTTTGACCCGGAGGAGGACGCGCCCGACGTGCGGCGCGAGTGCTGCGGCTGCTGCGGGCGCATGATCCCGCACGTCGACCCGCACGACTGCTCCGCCGCGTGCATGTCCATGCAGCTGGACACGTGCTCGCTGGTGTGCGGCTGGTACGAGACGGCCAAGCGGTCGTGGCGCGGCATCATCAAGCTGAGCGACGCCAACGCCTTCTCGCCCGACCCGTCGTGGCTCGGCTTCCCGATCGTCTCGCTGCTGAGCGGGACGGTCAACTTTGAGCTCATCTTCGTGCTGCCGCTGCTCGTGGCGCCCACGCCGCGCTCGCAGGAGCTGCGCGTGCAGAAGCTGTGCAACGCGCTCTTTGCGGTCTACCGCAAGGTGTGGGGCCGCTCGGAGCTGCGCATGGGCAGCCTGGACAAGGGCCTCGTCTTCGTGGACTGCATCGTGCGCGAACGCGACGCCGCGGCGATCGTGGCCGCCATCAAGCCGCACGCGCACGCCGGCACGGTGGCGCTGCACGACGGCAAGTTCCAGGGCGAGAGCGTGACGCGCGCCATCCGAACGGCCGGGCTCGTGCGCAAGACCCCGCGCGTGGTGTTTAGCATGCACTATTAAAACAAAACTTAAGATTTTACGACGAGGGCACCGGAACCAGACTACCACTACTGCCGCGCCGGGTAGGTGCGCCCCGAGCGCAGCCTGCGTGGCGACTCGTCGTCGGACGACTCGTGGCCCTCGTCGTCGGTAGACATGTCTTCCACGGGCACCGACTCTGCCACCACTTGCGGCGGCTGGGGCCTGGGCGGAATGTGCTGCTGACCCCATGCGACGACCTTTGAGACCTTCTCAAACCTCTTCACTCCCTGAAAGAAGATCGAGACCGTCTGGCCGTCGTGGTCCTTGAACCGGGTTTCTATCTTGTGCTCCACGCCGGGCAGGCCTTCGTAAAAGTCGACCTGCTCGCTGTACTCGTGCTCGACGTACACCTTGCGCTCCCCACCGCGCTCGTTGCCGTCGTAGATCCAGGTCTGCCCGGCCAAGCGCGAAGGGGCAAGAAACTTGATCTTGGTGAGGTGCTCGTCGCCGAGGTTGTCGCCCGGCTTGGTGGCGTAATGCCAGAGCTCCGCGGTTGCCAGAAACATCTGGCGCAACAGGCGCTCGCCGCCGCTGCCCGGGCCGGTGTAGTGACGGCTCCACTTGCCGTCATTGCGCCACGAGACGAGCTGTGACCAGTTGGTATCGGAGTCGTAGTTTTGCTTGGCGGGGTCGGGCTGGTCGTAAAACCTGTACCGCTTCTCTGACCCACTGTAATTCTCGTTGTACGGCGCGGCGTACGTGATCTTGGCCAGGTAGCGCCGCTGCGCAGCATCGTTCCATTCAAAGTGTTTCGTCGTGCCGTCGGCGTTCTCCACACGCACCAGGCGCGACGTGGTGTGGTTGTCGTTCCAGTACCAGGTCTCGTTGCCGCCATTGCGCACCACTCGCAAGTCGTTGGCCTCCAGTGCCCGCACCCAGTTGGGGATCGGGAAGTTGGGCTCAAACTGGTTGCGCAGGGCCATCCAGTCCGAGTAGCGCCAGGGGGCACGCGTCGGGTCGGTGCGGTTGCCCCGCCGCGCCCACTGCCACAGGTACTCCGCGATGTAGTACCGGTAGACGGGCGTCGTGCCGTCCGCCGCGTACGAGCGAATGCGAAAGGTGGCGCCGTCGTCGTTGGGCCCGCGGCTGCGCTGGAAGGGCTCGCCCATGATCGGGTCGCCATTGTCGTCCTCGTTCAGGACACGCTCCTCGTCCATGTCGAGCTCGTGAAACTCACCCGTGGGCACGACCACATTGACGCGCGGCAGCATGGCCAATGCCGCCACCACCACCACCACCACTTCCTTCTTAGACCAACCCCCATGTTCACTTTATACACTAGCCGTTCACACCACTCTACGGCTCCTCGGGATCGGCCTCGGCCTCCTCCTCGGCAGCACCCCCAACCACCGTGGCCGCCGTGCGGTAGAAGAGCACGTGCAGCAGCCCGCCCACCTCGTTGATCTTGTACGTGGTGCCGGGCGGCTGCTTCACAAACTCCTCGTGGCAGATGTACTGCTTGCGCTTGGCCTCGGCCTCCTCGTCCTGGCTCGAGCCGGGCTTGGTGCGCTTCTTGGCCTCGGGCGCCTTGAAGCACGACTTGGCCGCCGCGTCGCCCGAGGCAATCTCCCACTTTTCGATCTCGGGGTTGATCTGCGCGCGGTTCGGGCAGTCGTTCTCCTTGTTCCAGTCGAGCACCTCGAGGCGCTTCTGCTGCCGCTCGTTCAACTCGACCTCGTCGGCCTTGGCCTTCTCGAGGGTCTCTTGCTTGACCGCTTCAAAGTTCTTGGAGGCCACGGTGGCCGAGATCAGGCGCAGGAAGCGCCGCTCCTCGGGCCACCCCGGCACCTGGAAGGTGGTGTACACGCACGTGCCGGTCTCGCCCTCGATGCAGGTCAGGTAGTCGGGCTTGCAGTACGGCTTCCACTTCTCGGGCGCCTTGGTGGCGAGGAGGGCGCCGAGGTCCTCGCCCGTCTTGATCTTGTCGTTGGGGTACTTGGGGTACGACTTGATCGCCGACGCGGGGACGAGGTATACGTGCTTGCCAAAGGGGAGCAAAAACGTTTTGGGGGGGTTGGACTTTGGTATCATGGCCTTGCCATTGCTGCTGAGCGTGAGCTGCGTGCTCGACATGGCTAGTTTTACCCCCAAAACAACACGCGGTGGCGTTTGGGCGTTAGCGAAACAAAAGGGGCGTTTGCAACGTCAGTCCTCGTGTTGGCGCGACTCTGGGGGCGCCCGCACGTTTACGTTTAATTTGTGCGCCTTCAGGATCCGCTTCGTCTCCATGCGCAGCAGGAGCTCGCGCGTGGCGAGCACG
>ENA-ORDA01003150-ORDA01003150.1-marine-metagenome-genome-assembly--contig:-NODE-3150-length-11752-cov-3.037088_pt1 | contig 11752 bp, 9 predicted proteins | sample MGYA00237778_ERZ508506 | MGnify/ENA primary metagenome ERZ508506 (study PRJEB26177, sample SAMN06267891) | marine metagenome | isolation source: Monterey Bay, California, USA | place: Pacific...
AATTTAAGGGTATGCTTCAAACACTTATGACTCAATTCTTCATTACTTGCAAAATAAAGTAGCCCCTTAAAATTATTTTTTTTACAATAAGGTATAGTTCAAGCTGATATACTTTGTTCATTGTGGTTTAATTTGAATAATTTATGAATGAGCAATTCAGAGTTGCACAAAAACTAGGCCTCATGTTTCGTCCAGAAACACCACTGCCTGAAGACATAAAATCATGGGCAATAAGCCAATTAAACGCCAAATCACCAGCACTAGGAATTAAAAGTTTTAAATCAATGAACTCTGATATTAAAGAGTGGCCTAGAGAACTCCAGCCTAACCTCAAGAAAAGGGCAGAAATGTGGACTGTTTACAGAGCAAACCGTAAAAAGGAAAGAGAGAAGATTGACGGTCAGGAGACGGAAGCAGCTAAAAGAGCGAATGAGCATAAAAACCTAATGGGACAAAAAGATTCTTTGAAGTTTTCTCATAGAAATGTTTATGGTCAAGATCAACTAAAAATTCGCTTTATGAGTTTTTGGGCGAATCATTTCACAACGGGCAACATACACGACAACCAAAACGTCATTGGCCACTTGATTGATGAAGCGATATTAGCTAACTTAAATAGCTCATTTTCAGAAATGCTATACAAGGCCACCTCTCACCCTTCAATGCTCATTTATTTAGATAATATCTGGAGCTCGGGAGAGGACTCAGTAGAAACCAGGGAGCAACGAAGAAACGGCAGACAGGCAGGACTTAATGACAACCTAGGGAGAGAGCTTTTGGAGCTTCACTCTGTGTCCCCATCAGCAAAATATACGGAGACCGATATTAGGAACGCAGCAAATGTTCTAGCAGGATGGGGAACTGACTTAGAAAGACCGTTAAACGAGATGAGAGAGGTTGCTAACACAACAGACCATTGGGATCTTTACAAAAGAACCTGGGCTCAGCCAGGAGTTAAAAGAGTAATGGGTAAAACCATCAACCAGGGCAAAGGTGGACTAAGAGAGTTGACAGATTTTCTAGCAATGCATGAGCACACAATTTCTTACCTCTCAAGCAAGCTTGCCCAGCACTTTGTGAGTGATAACCCTAGCCAATCTGATATTAGCTATATTAAAAATGCCTGGAAGAAAGGTAGTGGCAACTTAGACCAAATTCATACTGCTGTTATTGAGAGAGCAATTCTATCGAAAGAACCAAAGTTTCAGTGGCCTATGACCTGGCTTTTTCAAACCATAAGGCTTAGCAATGCTACTTTTTTCATGGGCTGGGATGAGGTCTTTGATTATGATGACAACCTTATGAATCACCGTCAAACTTATGAAGAACTGGGTCAGAGTTTTTGGCATCCAAGGCAACCTGATGGCTATTCGAGCGATAAAAATGAATGGCTTTCAGGTGAAATGTTTGAACGCAGAATCAGGTTTGCTGATGCTATTTATAGAGCTGGAAACCCCCAGTTTTCATCTTCTGAAATTATGGATCGTATAGGTGCTAATGGCGCTACTCGAGATCTTGTCAAGCGAGCTGGACAATACGAGAATGAAAAATTTATTGCTTTAATGTGTAGTCCGGAACTTATGGGGTTAGAAAATGCCTAACTTAACAAGAAGAGAATTTTTAAAAGCATCTGGTGCTTCATTATTTTTAGCTGGACTACCCATGCCAGGTTATACAAAGGACAAACCACCTGGAACTATTTCAGTAATCGTCCTAGAGGGTGGTATGGACGGACTGACTGCTGTCCCACCATTTGGGGACCCAAATTTACTGAAGATGAGAAAAAATTTAGTATCAGAAAACTACCTAAAACTGAACTCATTTTTTGGGCTGCACCCTTCTTTTAAGTATTTTGCTGGCTTAATGGCTAAGAACAATGCAGCTGTCATTCATGCCACTAATTTTCCATACACCTTAAGATCTCATTTTGAAGGGCAAAATTTAATGCAAGGTGCTGGACTGGCTCCTTTTTCTGAAAAGACTGGCTGGCTCGGCCGAGCACTTGATCTTGCAAAAACCCCTGGAAGAGCTATGTCTCTTGATATGCCTTTAATTTTAAGAGGTAGCAATGAAAATGATAACTTTTATCCAGCAAGTATTTTGAAATCTGGTGACTTAATCACCAATCTAATTCAAAATATTTCAATGACTCACGAGGGTGATGGCGCAGAAAATTTCAAAAAAGTTCAACAAAAAAGTACTCAATCCAACGTAATCGTTCCTAGAGATCCTGCCAGTCTTGCCCGATATGCTGGCAAGGTAATGTCCCAAGAAGGTGGTCCACTGGCTTCTGTGATCAAAGTTGATCAGTTTGACACTCATGCTAATCAGGGCGCTGAAGAAAATGGGCAACATGGAACTCAGCTTGCCATTATTGATGACATTATTGCTGGTTACAAGGATGGGCTCGGAGATGCCTGGGATCAAAGTATTATCCTTACCCTGACTGAGTTTGGAAGGACGGTCTCTGAGAACGGAACAAGGGGCTCTGATCATGGATATGGATCTGCGGGACTTTTGGCAGGTGGCGCCATCACTAAAAGCAATATTATCTCCCAGTGGCCTGGACTTTCTAAGAGTGAACAATTCGAACAAAGAGACCTCATGTCTACTATAGATTATCGCTCTGTCTGCGCAGCATGCATTGAAAAATCACTCGGCCTAGATCATGATCTTATTGCTGAAAAGGTTTTCTTTACCCCTAAATTACCAAGATTATATGATTACATTTTTTCATAAGCTTTAATCATGCTTTGGGGTGACATTGATTTGTTTTAAATAAGAAAATATTTAAAAAATACTATGAAAAAATTATTTCTTATACTAACTCTTTTATTAATATCAAACTTTAGTTTTGCTGGAGATTGCCCTGATGGCAGCGATCCCATTAGATCAGTTTCTGATGACGGAACATACTTTGTCTTTTCATGTGGTGGTAATAATTCTTCAAACTCATCAAGTCAAAGCTCATCCTCCTCTAGCAGCTCTTCACTCTCCAAAGATTCTTCAATAGTGACCTATGAGGTTGTTTTTGCTGCAGACGTACTTCAAGAATTACTTGAAAGAGTTCTCTCCAAAACTGATTTTGACTTTAGCAAACATAAGCTCACAAGTAACGCTGACAATTGGCGTTGTAATTTTATAATGAGAAGAGTCAACTACGAAGATTCTGTTGGCGGAACTATTGAGTCATGGTCTTCAGCGCGAGGTGCAGTTGTTATAAGTGGCTCCAAGATAAGCTTTGCAAAAGGATCGGCTTGGGAGATGGGTGGTCTGTCAACTGACCCAAGTTATTTGCAGGATGAGGTGAACCTTAAGCTTACCCATGATGGACACATTGTTGGAAGGATGGCCTACTTTATTTATGGCGTTCAAGAGGGAGAAGTGCCAGTAAGCCCACGTTATGTGAGCCTTACGAAGCACAAAAAATCTAAGCCAATTGATCCGAGTAACATGAAAAAAACGAATGCTGAGCTTTGGATTGATATTGAGGATTGGGCTGGAGGAATTATACGAATAAAAAGTTGTAAACAAACCAGCGCTCCTAAAACGAATAGTAACCAAAGCTCTTCAACTACTAAAGTAGTCGCTACCTCGGATAAGGATCCAACAGTATCAAAGATCATTGAAGTCATTCAAGGCGACAGGTTTATTGTTGATATTGCAGAGCCGCATGAACTTGCTGGCAGCGGTGTAACTATATTTCTTAAAGATATAGATGCTCCAGATGCCATTAAATCCTGTCCAAAGCAAATGGAGCTTGGTGAAAAGGTCAAGGATATTGTCGCTCAAAAATTAGCCGATGCACAAAGTATTAAACTAAAAAACTTTAGAAAAACAAATAAAGGTATTCGCACTCAAGTCATTGTGGATGGTAAAGACCTGGGGGAAGAATTAATATCTAAGGGTTATGCATCAAATGAATACGGCTATTGGAAAGCTTATATTTGTAGCTCTTTGACGGCCTATTTATCTGCAGAGCAGCACATGTGGAACAACGATTTTGATAAAGCCATTTTTTGGTATGAGCGCGCCATTGTGATGGAGCCTAATAGCACTCAAAGAGGAAAAGCAGAATATCACCTCAACATAGCATACAGAAATTTGGATGACTCTATCTCTGCTAAAAATCATCTCATCGAATCTGCAAAACAAGGATGGAGTGAAGGTGAATTTGAGCTTGGTGAAAACTACCTCAATGGATGGGATGGATTTACTAAAGACTTAAGTGAGGCCAAATATTGGCTCAAACAGGCTTACGCAAATGGCGAAGACAGGGCTGAAAAAGTCTATTGCAGTTCTCTTACACCAGATAAACAAGCAACTTGTAAGTTTTAATTAAGCACTTTCAATTGATTCAATCATTAACTGCAATGATTCATTTCCTCGAAATGAGTTCACATTGAGTTTATAAGCCGCCCTAACCTTCTTAGATTTAAGCTTTTCCTGAAAAAAAGCGATTCCCTCTAAAACTGAGTTTGTACCTTGGAGCTTTAAATTACACTTCAGGTGTTTTTCTCCAACAATTCTCTGTTCAACCAGTTCAAAGTCGCCATAAAAAATGGGCTCTTCAAAGCCCTGACCCCAGGGTGAAGCTTGCCTCAACAGTTCTGCATTCTTAAGGGTTATTTCAGCTGAATCAAGACTTCCATCGGTTAGAAGCTCGATGATTGGTTTTTTGCCTTTAAGATGCTTTGTAATCGCTTCAGTAAATGCGCCCTTGAACTGCTTAAAGTTATCTGGATTAATGGTCAGACCTGCCGCCATTGCGTGTCCACCAAATTTTTCTATGAGTCCTGGATTTTCTCTATCGACAAGGTCTAGCAAGTCTTTGATGTGGACATCTGGAATAGAGCGTATAGAACCCTTTAAAACGCTATCTGCCTTGGCAAATACAGCGGATGGGCACTGATAGGTTTCTTTGAGTTTTCCAGCAACAATGCCGACCACACCCTCATGCCATGACTCGTCATAGAGAACGATTGCAAAATCACTCTTATCGATAGCTTGATCTTCGACAATTGCGAGCGCCTCGTCCTGCATACGAGTCTGCTCTTTGCGCCTTTTAATATTAAACTCTTCTAGTGTTTGCGCATACCGTCTCGCATCATTCATGTCTTCTGATAGTAGGCAGCGAATCCCTTGAGATATATCACTCAGTCTACCGGCTGCATTTATTCTAGGCGCAACTGTAAATCCAAGGTCAGAGGCTTGAAGTGATTCAATCGGACGCTTGGTTAGCTCTAAGATAGCAAGAATCCCTTTAGAGCATTGTTTTTCACGAATACGCTTAATTCCCTCATTAACGAGAATTCGATTGTTTTGATCCAGTTTGACAACATCCGCAACGGTTCCAAGAGCAACCAAATCAAGCAAAACTCTAAGGTCAGGACTTTGGATACCCTGTTTTTCAAAATAACCCTCTTGACTAAGATAAGTCTTAAGAGAAGAGAACAAATAAAAACAAACACCGACACCCGCTAAATTTTTTGACGGAAAATCACAGCCCCTTAGATTTGGGTTAATAATCGCATTAGCATTGGGGAGTTCATTAGGCGGAAGGTGATGATCGGTAATAATGACATCAATATCAAGTGACCTTGCAAGCGCCGCACCCTCATTACTCGATATGCCATTATCAACCGTAATAATTAAGTCAGGCTCTTTATCACGCTTTGCTTCTTTTACAATCTCCGGACTAAGGCCATATCCGTGCTTGAAACGATTTGGAACCAAGAAATCAATATTCTTTGCACCCATGAGCCTCAATGCTTTGATAGCGACTGCACTGGCTGTTGCCCCATCTGCATCAAAGTCTCCAACAACCAATATTCTCTTATCCTCTAAAAGGCAATTCTCAAGAAGGTCAAGAGCAATATTAAGCTGATCAAAGTTGGGTTTTAGAAGGCCAGGAAGCGCCATTGAAAGCTGAGACTCTGAAACGCCTCTAGCAGCATAGATTCTTTTTAGAATTATAGGTATATCGTCAGAATAAGACTCATACAAGAATTGATCGATTTCTCTAGTCAGCACTTCTTACAAGTCTTACAAAGGTATCAATTGTCTTATCACGAGCCTTTGAGCCGCCATAGAAAAAAGGCACCTCAAACGCGAGCTTAGGATTATTTGTAACTGTAACTGAAGTCCAGTAAGTATTCTTCTGTGTGTTAGGAAACAAGTCAGTATTAATCAGCGTATCGCTCTCACCATAATAGTCAACAATCGTGCTTAACTCATCGAGTGATGGAAGACGCCAATCTGAATAACCGCATAGTTTTGCTTTGTTAATATCTTTAGTGAAAGAGAGTGTATTGCAATTTTTCCCCCAGTAACAATTCTTACTAAAAGTTCCGTTATCTCTACCGCTCTCACCATCAAACCAGGTATAGGTATTGAGAGCATATTGGACACCCTCTTCTGCGCTCTTAACTTCCCAAACGAGTGACTGGTTGTCATCTAAAACGCAGGACCAGCTGTCACTATCTAAAGTTAGAGTTTCTCCTAATTCTGACATCTTATGCATCTCAGCAACTGCCGAAATACTCATCAAAAAGAGTAGCGGTAATAATAGAAATTTCTTCATGAAGCTAGCGTGGAATTCATTTATTGAATATTCTACCAGTTATGGTGATTCTTAAGAGGGCTGGAATTTTATTTACTATTTGATTTTCTCTCAAATATGATTAGGGCAACACCTACAAAAATAAAGCTATCTGCTAAATTAAAGACTGGCCAATAGAAACTATTGACATGCAGATCAATAAAATCAATAACAAAGCCATGAAGAGCTCTATCAATCAAATTACCCACAGCTCCAGATAGGAGGAAAAACTGGCCTAATAATTTTTGCTTATAAATTGTAGGTGTTCTCTGGGTCCACCATACTACCCAAAGTGAAACCAATAGAGAAACGCCTAATAGGAATGATTTTTGCATTAGTCCGCCATCAGACAAAATACTAAATGCAGCGCCCTTATTTTGAAGGTATGTCCAACTTAAATATTCATTGATAACTATTGATTGCCCTAAATCAAATGAGGTCATAAATATTTGCTTTGTGAATTGATCGGATAATACCAACCCAAGAAATAAGAGGAAATAACCTTTGTGCTTCATAATTAACATAATCAAAAAATAATTAGATTCTAGAGTTTAAGATGGACTTTAATTAGCACTATCACTTATTAAGTAAACAGCAACTATTCAGTCAATGTGTTTATAATTAAACGCTAATTGTATTATAAATATTGTGGAGGTTTCATGGGTTTTTTAACAGGTAAAAAAGCACTTATTGTTGGCGTTGCTTCAAACCGCTCGATTGCTTGGGGTATCGCTGAATCGATGGCAGCCAATGGTTGCGAGGTTGCCTTTACCTACCAAACCGAGAAACTGAAAGGTCGTGTTGAAAAGTGCGCTGAAATCTGTAACTCATCCATCGTTATACCTTGCGACGTATCCAGTGACGAGCAAATCAATGAAACCTTTGATGAACTCAAAAAATCATGGGACAACTTTGACATACTCATTCACTCAGTTGCCTTTGCAGAAAGAGCAGAACTGGATGGCAATTACCTTGAGGTCACTACCCGTGAAGGATTCCTTAAGGCCCATGAAATTAGCTCATATAGCTTTACAGCACTTGCAAAATCAGCGATGCCAATGCTTAATGAGAACGGCGCTTTATTAACGCTGAGTTACTTGGGGGCTCTCAGAGCAATCCCTAATTACAACGTTATGGGTGTCGCCAAAGCTTCTCTTGAAGCTAACGTTCGATATATGGCAGCGGCAATGGGAGCGGAGAAAGGTATTCGCGTTAATGCAGTGTCAGCTGGCGCTATTAAAACGCTAGCAGCAAGCGGCATAAAAGGATTTGGAAAATTGCTTGATCATGCTGCTGAGAGCTCTGCACTTAAACGCAATGTAAGCATTGAAGAAGTCGGCAATGTGGCCGCTTTTTTATGTTCAGACCTAGCATCAGGTGTTACTGGAGAAGTAACCTATGTCGATGCAGGATATAACTTTTTTGAAAAAGGACCCGATCTTTAGAGAAGGTCAGTAAAAACTTTTATTTCTGCACCATCTCTTAACTGCTGAATAAGAGAGACAAACATTTCATTGTTTTCCTGACTCAAATAAAGCATTGAGATTCCAGTATCTGCATCCCCTTCTGGTATTCTTACCCCGCTTAAATCGATAACTAATGACGTTAATCTGTCATCACTTTGAGAACTATAAGTATGCCTTCCATCTTCAGGCTTTGGTAAAGTGAATGATGTGGATGTAACGCCATACGGCAACTCACTAGCCCTTGAAATCCATCCTTCTGAAACCCACTCTAGGCCATTCTCAGAAATTAATTTGTTGGCTGTTTGCTCATCTCCACTTGAAAGCGCGGAAGCAATACTTTCTGCAATGTCATCTATCACTTGTTTAGCTGCAGCTGTCTTCAAGGCAGACTCAATTTGATCTTCTACCTCACTTAAATCTCTCTCACGCTCTGGCTGCAAAGAAGAGAGCGCCAAAACAACAAATTTTTCTGAATTGATCTCCATAACCTCAGAGTTTTCTCCTTCGTCAATCACTGCAGGACTGAATGCAGAAGTGACAAATTTTTCATCATACTGACTACTTCCGTTTGCAAAATAGTCACTCGTTTGAAGCTCTAACCCAAACTGATCTGCAACCATATCTAGAGACTCCTCATAAGATAGATTGATGAATTCCTCTAGAGATCCGTAGAGCATTTTCTGTTTCGCATTTTTAGAATAAAGTGCTACTAATTGCTCTTCAACTTCGTCAAAAGCCTGCATCGTTTCAGTTTCTATATCAGTGAGCTTGATGATATGAAAATAGCCGTATTCAGTTGAAACAACCTCGCTAACATCGCCAATATTCATCGCAAATGCAGCCTCATCAAATTCTGCCCCCATTAACTCTCTCTCAAAAAATCCAAGATCACCTCCCTCTTCACTTGAAGAAGTATCTTCTGAGTTAGCTATAGCAAGCTCAGCAAAATCAGCCCCCTGCTTAATCTGCTCTAACAAGTCATTCGCTAATTCTTCACTTTCAACTAAAATGTGCTGTGCCCTTCTTCTCTCTGGGTTAGTATAGAGCTCTACGTTATCTTCATAAAGGCCTTGAAGATCATTAACACTTGGGATTTCAGGATCTTCCATGCTATCTAATGTAAGCTCAACAAAGTCCACTTTTACCTTTTGGCCCTCAACAAATCTTGATCTGTTTTCACTAAAATAATCTGAAATTTGATCCTTAGAAACACTGATTTGGTCCAAGTAATTATTTGTTTTAAGAGTAATATATGAAACTTCTCTTTGCTGCGATGCGAGATCATTGAGCTGATCAATTTGAGTCGGTGACATAAATGCAGCTCCATTCAAATTTCGTCTGATTTGATCATTATTTAATCTTTTAGATTCAGAGAGCTCATATGAAGCTGATGAATAACCACTCATTCTTAGGATTTGGTTATAGCGATCTTGTGAAAATTCACCATCTACCAAAAATTCTTGTGTACTAGTTATAGCAGATCTAACCTCATCATTTAGCGTAACAATATTTAAGGAATTTGAATAATTTTCAAGTAACTTATCATTAATCATCCTATCAAGAATCATTTGCTTGAGTTGATTATCTAATTCTTGTGTATATGCGGCGCCTAGTTGCTGCTGATAGTTTCGTTGCTGCAGACCTAACTCTTGAAAATAAAGGTTAATATCAATATCCTCACCATCAACGGTAGCAATGGAGGCATTCGCAGAACGGCTGACATAATCTTGAATCCCAAATAAAGCAAATGGAATTACGATTAGACCAACGATAAGATATGCGACCCAACCTTTTGATTTGTTTCTTATTGCAGCTAACATAATAATTTTTACACCAATATTTTTGAAGGCTTTTTGCCAACAATCAATTACAATTTAACCCAAATTAAAATTTGGGCCCCTATTGAGAGTTAAATGATTAACTCACAATTTAATTTTTTCTAGCTTAAGGGATCATGCATGAATACGGATCTCACTATTTGCTTTTTGAAGCATTATACAAGGCTAAGCCATTTATCTATAGAAGTTTTATACCTTAAAGTTTATCCGTATTTTTGCGATAATTTATCTAAAAGATCGCTAATGTCATTTAGATCAGTATTCCATGCAGTTACAAACCTAACCGCTTTACCATCAAGCTCTTCTTCATTAATGTCATATCCAGTGTTATTTAAATAGTCAATGACATCTCGAGGAAGATGAACAAAAACCTCATTCGACTCGGTTGGGTAGGCTAATTCAATATTTGAAAATGCATTTAAGCCCTCACTTAATATCTTTGCCATAGCGTTTGCATGAGTGGCATTTCGAATCCATACATTATCAGAGACATAGGCCTTTAACTGAGATGAAATGAATCGCATTTTTGAGATAAGCTGGCCAGACCTTTTATGAAGAAATGGAAAATGTCCAACCATCTCAGGTTTAAAAAATACGATTGCTTCAGCGGCAAGACAGCCATTTTTAGTGCCACCCAAGGTGAGAACATCAACACCCGACTTCCAGGTCATTTCTGCCGGACTAACATCAAGAGATACTAAGGCATTAGCGAAACGAGCACCGTCCATGTGAACACTCATTTTATGATTATGAGCTATTTTTGAAATTGCTCGTATCTCATCTAATTGATACACAGTTCCCGTTTCACAGGATTGTGTAATACTAACAACCGATGGCTGAGTGACATGAACATTTCCAGATCCTCTAATAATCCCTTCTAGCTCACTCGCACTAATTCTGCCATTACTACTTCTCATCGGGTTCAGTTTAGCTCCGCCTGTAAATAGCTCAGGTGCACCGCACTCATCCGTATTGATGTGAGACAGCTCATGACAGTATATCTTTCCATAAACAGGAGCTAATGCTGATAAAGCTAGAGCATTTGACGCCGTCCCAGATACCGCTAAAAAAACCTCAACATCGGTTTCAAAGACTTCAGATAGTATTTTTTTTAGGGCTAAAGACCATTCATCATCGCCATAAGATTCTGCGATACCTGCATTAGCATCAATTAAGGCATTGATAACTTCGGGGCATGCACTCGTAACATTATCAGACGTAAATAAAGCATTCATTAGATCTCCTTAATTAAACTGGGACTGCGATAACACCCAAAAAGTCACCGTTTCCAATTAACCCAGGGAAGTGTTTACCAGTGAATACGCCATCAATTTTGGCATGATACTCATCTGGAAGTGTCCCTGTTCGTTCAATATTATGAACTTTTGCTATGAGTTGACCAGCCTTAACTTTATCTCCTAGATTAACACAATGTTCAACTAGCCCTGTTGATTCACTAAATATATAACAATTATCATCTGGCATATCAAGATTAATTGTCTTATCAACTTCTAAATCTCCTTTAATAATTCCAGCATGTCGAAGAATATTTCGGATGCCTTTTTTTGCAATTTCAACCGTATAGGCAGTTGTTGATCCGCCACCACCAAGTTCAGTACTTATAAATACTTTACCCATATTTTCAGCAGCAGTATCATACATATTGACAGCATCAATCTCTAGGAGCATTACTGAATGAGGCGCGTTAAAAGCTTTCATTGCATCAATGCATTTCGACTGTTGCACTTTATCATCTAGGACGTGAGCACAACAAAATGGTAAGAAATCTAATGTCTTTCCTCCAGAATGAAAGTCAACTACAAAATCGGCAAGTGGAAGAAGAGTTC
>ENA-ORDA01003151-ORDA01003151.1-marine-metagenome-genome-assembly--contig:-NODE-3151-length-11748-cov-6.152343_pt1 | contig 11748 bp, 8 predicted proteins | sample MGYA00237778_ERZ508506 | MGnify/ENA primary metagenome ERZ508506 (study PRJEB26177, sample SAMN06267891) | marine metagenome | isolation source: Monterey Bay, California, USA | place: Pacific...
ACTGAAAGAACCTAGTGTATCCCATTCAGTATCTATATTCCCTACTATCCATTCAGAATCAGCTGCATTAGTACCAGCCGATGCTGCCCAATCATCATTAGGACCACATACAGTGCTTTTTCTTGTAAGTGTATGATTTGCTGTTGCATTGGAAACACCTGCAACTTCCCACCCAGAACCAGGGTCTCCTTGCCAATCTCCTAGCCAATCAAGTATGGTGTACCCTGCTACTTCACCAGCAGCATCATAAGTAACGCCACCCACAAGGGCTAATCCGTCATCACCATTACTAAGATATTGATATGTTTGATCAGCTTCAGCTAATATTGAGGCGTCTGCACTAGGATGAGCAATTACATATACATCACCAGGAGCTATTTCTGCTCCATCTGGAAAAGTGTTCCAGTATTCATATTCACCAGGAGTAGTGGGTGCATTTGCTACACTAGGAAATGCATAGTCTGAAAGACTAATGGTTGCATCTGTCCCATTATATATTTCTAAAAATTTATTATTTGAACTTCCTTCTGCATATTTACTAATAAATAACTCAGTAACCTGAGCACTTGATACAAATACTACTGTAAATGCTAATATTAGAGTTAAAAAGTAATTTTTTTTCATATTATTTGGTTTTATAAAATTGTAATCATTAAATATATAAAATATCTTTTAAAATAATTTGATTCTTCCCATTAATTATAGGTTAAATAAAAACAGCCCTTAAAAAAAAGACTGTTTTTTGAAATATTAATTATTTGTATTGAATTAGATTGTGATTTTAAAAACTATCATCTATCCATGACCATTTGTTAAGCGCTACTGGTGCAGCATTTTTTCCAGAATTTAACATGTACTTATTGGTTTCTCCAGCATACAAGATCGCATCTGCTGAAGCACCATCTATTTGAACATTAGACAATGCCCCATTGTCTTTCATATCTAAATCTACATCATACCCTATTAAATGTAACCCTGTAATAGATGCACCAGATTCTTTTTTAAATTGTAATCCAGTACCCCCAACAGAAGACACCGCTGTAATATTTGTAAAAGTTGGATTCGCATTGTCTTTATCTCCCTCAAAAACAGTAGAAAAACCAGCCACAGTATGAGAGATATATGCATTTGTTACAGACCCACTCCAACCTTCTGTCCAGTCTATAGAATCATCGTCATTGTTTTCTAAATATAGATTAGAGACTGCCACTGTGCCCCCAAAAAACTCAACTCCATCATCAGATCCGTTAATGATGGCTACATGGTCTACTAAAGTGCCTGAACCAACACCATAAAAAGAAATACCATTGTATTGAGATTCAGGGTTTATTTGAGCACCTGTTCCTACAATTTGAAGATATCTAATAATCCCAGAACTATCAACATCATCTGTACCTCCATAAATAAAACCACCAACTTCTGCTGATGCATCCACACCAGCTGTAGTTGAAGCATTTCCACAAAGTGTTAAACCTCCCCAATCTCCTGGAGAGCCAGTGGCAGATGACATCACTACTGGATTCCCTGCGTTGCCATTAATATTTATCTCACCTCCTTGTAAAACAGCAATATAAACTTCTGTACCGCCAGAATCTGCTGTAATAATTGTACCAGCAGGAATAGTTAATATCCCATTATTTTCAATGATAAATGCTCCTCTAAGACTATATTGAATAGTTGGATCTAGTGTATAATCTTCAGATAATTTCCCTTCCATTATTCCATTATTTAGGTTTTCTAAAACTTCATTTAAAGGAGGAGTAATTGCTATGGGTTCATCTGAACCACAACTAACCATAACAAAAGTTAACATCAAGAAACTAATTAATTTTACTTTTAAGTTTTTCATTTTTTTTACTATTAAATTATTTTATTTTTTACTCTGTAAAGAACCATAACAAACTTTTAATTTATCTTAACTGTACATTAAAAATACGTTATAGATGAATTGAAAATAGTGGCATTTGTTACGAAATAGTTACTTAAAATTTATAGTTAAACCCAATATTTATGACACTCCCTCTTTTGTAGGATTGAACAGTTTGGTTAGTGAGACTTACAATATTATTATTTGCATCAAAAACAGTAATCAGTTGTTTTTGTTCTATTCTAGGATTCAAAAGATTTTTTCCAACTACTCTTACAGAAAGCTTCTTATTTATTTTCTTACTTACTACAAGATCTAATGAAACAAACCCTTTTTCAATAATTTCATCATTAAACAAAGTAGCGCTATTTGTGAAATCTTCCGGGCTCCCCAAAGCATATATCTTGTCTGAAGAATAATTTCCTGTAATTGAAGCCAAAAACTCTTTTTCTGATCTACTTCGAAAACTTATGGAACTATTAACTATAAAATCTGAAGCTCCTTGAAGGGCTGCTTCTTTTTGTCCGTTATATTGATACAATTCCAAAATATCTTGATTAAACCACATTTTAGTTAGGTTCATATTTGCACTTAAAATGCTTTTTTCATCATCATTTTCTACGAGATTAATTCTACCCTCCAGTTCAATTCCAAAAACTGTTGATTTTTTTCCTGTATTTTGATATTGGAAAATACCCGCTGAACCTCTAGACTGGTTAAGATTAATAGGGTCTTGAATATTTTTATAAAATACTGTAGTAGATAATAGTTCTTCTTTTGAAGGAAAATACTCCCATTTTGTATCAATGTTAAATACAGATGATCTTTCTAAATCTGGATTTCCTTTAATAACTCTACCTGTTGGAGAAACATACTCAAATGGTGCTATTTCTTTAAATTCTGGAAGTGTTTGAGTAATGCTAGATGCGAGTCTAAAAAAACTTTTATTATTTATTTCATACTTTAAATTAACACTCGGATATAATTCTTGATATTCTTTGGTAATGGTACCCACTCTACCTACAAAATTTGTAACATCCCATATAACATCCACTTTGTCTAATTCATAACGAAAACCAAGGTTTCCTGAAAATCTTTTATTCATCCCAAAATCTAAATTGGCATATCCTGCAAAAATTGTTAAATCTGCATTGTATATATCTGGAAGTTGTTCTCTTAAAATTAATTCTGGCTCACCAAAAGCAGTATTAAAATTATCTAATGTAAAAGTATTAGACATCTCATTTACAGAATTAACTGAGAAATCTCTTGCGCTAACTCCAACAAAAAGGGATTTAAATACTCTTTCTTTTTGTCTAAAATTTACCCCTACATTTAGTCTATATGGGTACTTTTCTTCTTCATCTGTTTCACCAAAAATAAATTGATTTTCAACATATCCATTTATTTCATTGTCTTGAATTTTTTGACTTGTTTTCCTTTGTTGAAAATCTCCCACATAAGCATAAGTGAAAGTACCTATGTCATCAACAATATTTCCTTCATTTCTAATTCTGTTTGGCTCCTCCGCTAAAACAAAATTATACCCTGTAGCCCATACTAATTTGATTCTATCAGAAAATTTATGATCTCCCATCAATTGATTAACATACATGGTTGTTTGTTTATAATTCTGGTCTCTTACAAAAGCTCCTTGTTCTTGTGGTTGTTGATCAAAAACATATCCATTACTATCGATCCCTTGCTCATAAACATTGTCTTCACCTTTATTAACAAACAACGTGTTGTAGGAAATTTTGTGGTTGTCATTTAATTTTAATTCACTTTTAATATACCCTGTAGTATTGGTGTTGGAGGTATAAGATTCTGTAGCAAAATCATTATCCAAAACATTTGCTCTATAACTTTTAAATATTCCTTCTTGGTAGTCAAAAGACTGACTCTGAGAGGCTGTTGCTAGGATGGAAATTTCTTTGTCAAAAATCTTGAATTTATACCCTGCTGAGAAAGATCCACTAAAATTAGTTGTTTGATTGGCTCTCAATGGGTCCCAGCCTTGATAGGTTATTGCGTCTGAAAGAATGTATTTTTTCTTATGAAATCCAAAAGTAACATCATCACTAATTACTGTTTTTTTGAATCTTCCATTTAGACTACTTACTGCACTATTTAAACCTCCGTTAACGGCAAGAGAAAACCCTTTTTTAGAATATTTTTTAGATATGATATCTATATTTCCTGATGATTGATCTGAATACATAGATGTTGCATAGGTTTTATTAATTCCTATGCTGTTTATGAGGTTTGTTGAAAATAGTGATAAATCTATGTTCTTATTTTGAACATCGTCTGAGGGTATTGGCAATCCGTTCATTGAACTTGCTACATATCGATCTCCTAAACCTCTAATGTATATATCTCCCGATTCTTCACTTTTTGCTACTCCAGCTATCTTAGTTGTAGCAGAAGCAGCATTTGAAACTCCAATCTTACTTAATCTTTCTGCTCCAATACTTTCTTTTATTGTAGCTGCTTTTCTTTGTTCTAACAATAACGCAGTTTCTTTTTGCTTACTAATATTCGCTTTTAATGTTACCTCTTCTAATGCAACACCCTCTGCAGACTCCAATATTTTGTTAACTATTAAGGTTTCACCAGAAATAACAGTAATGGGTACTTCTAATGATTTATACCCTAAAAAATTAAACACCAAAACATATGATCCTGAATTAACAGACAAAGAGAAATTACCTTCCAAATCAGTTTCTGTACCAATTACTGTCCCTTTAATCACAACACTAGCAAAGGAAAGCGGTTCATTATTCATTTCTTTATCTAATAATTTCCCAATAATAATCCCTTTTTCTTGAGCCATAATTGTTTGGCATATAATTAAAGAAAGGATAAATACAATTTTTTTCATTTTTTTATTAATTAATTAAACTATGCAAATTTGGAGCAGATTTGTAAAGTAAATGTTACACCCGTATTACTGTTAGGTTATAGCTATGTTAACAGAATGTTATAGGGGTTAAATGATTGTTAAGCAATTAATTATTTGGATTAGATTCGCTATTTTTGATAGAATCTTTTTTTGAATAAAATGAACAACAGTGATATTAAAATTCTTTTAGTAGATGACGAACCCGATATTTTAGAAATTGTAGGATACAATTTAAAAAATGAGGGATATAAGGTCTACACCTCAACTAATGGAATTGAAGCAGTTAAATCTGCTAAAAAAATAATGCCAGATTTAATTTTATTAGACATTATGATGCCAGAAATGGATGGTATTGAAGCATGTGAAAAAATAAGAACTATTAAAAACCTAGAAAATACACTTATTGCTTTTTTAACTGCAAGAAATGAAGACTACTCAAAGGTTGCTGGTTTTGATGCAGGTGCAGATGATTATATAACTAAACCCATTAAACCAAAAGTTTTGGTTAGTAAGGTGAAATCACTTCTAAGAAGATTAAAGGCAAAAAACGAGACAGATACTAATGTAATAGTAGGAAACATTACCATTAATAGAGACGAATATGTGATATTTAAAGGGAAAGAAAGAATATTTTTACCCAGAAAGGAATTTGAATTATTCTCTTTATTAACATCAAAGCCAGGTAAAGTCTTTAAAAGAGAGGCCATTTTAGACAGCGTTTGGGGAAATGAAGTTGTTGTAGGAGGAAGAACCATTGATGTTCACATCAGAAAATTAAGAGAAAAAATTGGAGACGATTATTTCAAAACTGTAAAAGGCGTTGGGTATAAGTTTGTAATAGAAGGAACAGACAACTAAATTTTCTTAGTCATGAAGCTAAAAAAAACGTATTCATTTACATTGTGGTCTGCGATATACTTAACCATATCTATAGGATTAACAACTGCTATCTTTTTTTATTATTTAAAAGAAGACAATGAATATGTGGGTCTAATCTTTCTTATTCTCCTAACGTTTATAATTTCTTTTTTTATTATTCAATACAGAACAAAACGATATATTTTTAAAAGAATAAGAAAAATATATGACGAGTTTTCTGTCTTAAACGAGGATGAATTAAGCAAAGAATATGCAACTACAGATATAGATGCTTTATCAAAAAGTGTTCAAGAATACGTTCAGGAAAAAAGGATAGAAATTAAAAATCTTACAGAGCGAGATTCTTTTAGAAAAGACTTTTTAGGAAATGTGTCTCATGAATTAAAGACACCTCTCTTTACAGTTCAAGGATACATACTTACTCTCATTGAAGGAGGGGTAAATGACAAGTTGATTAGAGATAAGTATTTAGATAGAGCGAATAAAGGAGTTGAAAGATTAGTTGCTATAGTTAAAGATTTAGATATGATTGCTAAATTAGAAACTGAGGGATTAGGTATGAATATGGAGGTTTTTAATATTATTGACCTAACACAAAATGTTTTTGATCTTTTGGAAATGAGAGCAAAAAAACGAAATATTAGTTTGCAATTTGATGCTGTTTATGATTTTCCAATATTTGTTAGAGGAGACAAGGAGCGAATTGAACAGGTGCTCATTAATTTAATTGTTAACTCAATTAAGTATGGAAAAACAAATGGCATTACCTCTGTTGGTATAGAATCTCATAATGAAAATAAGTTCATAGTAAAGATTAAAGATAATGGCGAAGGAATTAAAAAAGAACATATCCCTCGTTTATTTGAACGTTTTTATAGGGTAGATCAAAGTAGATCTAGAGAACAAGGAGGGTCTGGCTTAGGATTATCTATAGTCAAGCACATTGTTGAAGCACACAATGAAAAAGTACTTTTAAAAAGTACTTTTAAAAAAGGATCTGAATTTTCATTTACCATGAAAAAGGTGAAATAACTTTGAGTTAAATACTTTTTTTTGATAGTTGGCGGGAGTGAATTCTGGAAAAACATCTAGGGTGTTTTTATTTACTTTTCTTTCTTTAACAAAAGAAAAATAGCCCTTTTGTTGAAGATACTTGGCTAAATATTCTTGCTCATTTTGAAATTTTGTAGGTATTAATAGTGCTTTTTTTCTTAGAGACACTAAATCTAATACAGAAGAATACCCCGCTCTACAAATAACCATTTTTGATAAATTTAAGGTATGCTCTAATTGTTTAGTAAGCATAAAATTAACAATTGTTAGTTGATTTTCTTTGGTGGTTTTTTGTATTTTTTCTACTACCCCTTGAATAAGATATACTTTTTTAGAAGAAGTTTTAAAAATAGATGTTAACTTGATTTCTAACTGGGTTCTATTGGGTTCTGGCCCAGATAAAAGAATCAACACATCGATATCTTGTGGTAATTCTTGTTTTTTAAATCTACTTAAAACACCTATATACTTTTTATTTAAGTTCTTTGTAGATCTGGATAATTTTCCTGAATATACAGAGTTTTCTTCGTCAGGAATCCAACATTCATTATATTTTCTGATGACTCTACGATGAAAAAAACTTGTAACTGGTGTTAAAAAACCTGAAAGAACATTAAGCTGATGAGTAATATAAACAGACGGGATTTTAGTGTAGTAACAGCCAAATCTGTTGTCAGAAATAATTCCGACCACATTAGGGTTTTGATGAATATATTCTCGAATGAGTAGGCGTTCTTTGTGAACTGCTCTTACAATTGTTGGTATTTTACGTATTAATGACCATTTTAAGTTTCTACCGTAAGAAATTTTATAGGATGGTAATTCAAAAAATTCTAAAGATGGAAACTCTTTGATTAAAAATTGAAGTGCAGTACCATCTGAAGCAATAACTGGTGTAAAATTACTTTTCTGAAGTTCTTTAATTATTGGAACACATCGGGTGGCATGACCTAATCCCCAATTTAATGGTGCAATAATTATTTTCTTCATCTGATTTGACGGTTTTAATATATCCCATTTAGAATAAAATGAACTAATTTATCATACTAAATCAAAGCCTATATCTTTTCTATAATTCATTTTTTCAAAATGAATACTATCTATTGTTTTATATGATTGATTCAATGCTTCTTGGATACTATCTGCTAAAGATGTTACGGCTAGCACTCTTCCACCGCTTGTTACAATAGCTTCATCCTTTATCTTAGTTCCTGCATGAAAAATAATAGAATCTTTGTGGTTATCAAGACCTGAAATAACAGCTCCTTTTTCATATGACTCTGGATATCCTCCCGAAACTAACATAACAGTAGTTGCAATTTTATCTGTCACAGAAAATTCTTTCTCTTCTAAATTTTGATTGGCAACGCCATCAAAAAGATCAAATAAATCTGATTGAATTCTTGGCAAAACAACTTCAGTTTCTGGATCTCCCATTCTAACATTGTACTCAACAACTGAGGGGTTTCCATTATCATTCATTAATCCAATAAAAATAAATCCTCTGTAATCTATCCCGTCTTTTTGTAATCCTAGAATTGTTGGCTTCACAACTAACTCTTCAACTTTATTTAAAAAAGTTTGATCAGCAAACGGTACAGGTGAGATTGCTCCCATACCTCCTGTGTTCAATCCTTTATCTCCCTCTCCAATTCTCTTATAATCTTTGGCAGATGGCAATATCTTATAGCTTGTACCGTCTGTAAGAACAAATACAGACAATTCTATTCCTTTTAAAAATTCTTCAATAACCACAGTTGAAGATGCATCTCCAAATTTTTGATTTGAGACCATCTCTTCTAACTCAGATTTTGCCTCCTCTAAAGAATCTAAAATTAACACACCTTTCCCTGCGGCAAGACCATCTGCTTTTAGCACGTATGGTGGCGTTAAACTTTCTAAAAACAATTTACCTTGTTGTAAGTTTTCTTTTGTGAATGACTGATATTTAGCTGTAGGGATTCCATGCTTAATCATAAACTCTTTAGAAAAATCTTTACTTCCTTCTAGCAAAGCCCCATCTTTCTTTGGACCTATTACTGGAATATTTTTTAATTCATCGTCTGCAAGAAAAAAATCATGAACTCCATTTACTAACGGAGCTTCTGGGCCTACAATAACCATTTGTATGTCATGAGCTATAACCACTTTTTTTACAGATTCAAAATCTGTAGGATTTACATCGATATTAGTGGCTATTTCTTGAGTTCCTGCATTTCCTGGAGCAACAAAAATATGGGTTACTTTTTTACTTTGAATAAGTTTGTGAGTAAATGCATGCTCTCTTCCTCCAGAGCCTAAAATAAGTATGTTCATGTTGTAGTATAATCTTTTACAAAGATAGTTTTCTCTAATTAATTTAAGCTCTGTTAAAACCCCATTTCATAAAATATTTTATAATAGATGAAATATGAATTGTAAAAAGTTTTATGCTTTTTGAGGAGCCTTTTCTGTGGGTATGAGTAATTTCCACTTTGGGATAGAATAATTTTTTCTTACCTAATTGATCTATTCTCTTACAAATATCTACATCTTCCATGTACATGAAAAAACGATTATCAAAACCGTTTAATCGCAACAAATCTTCTGTTTTGAATAACATAAAGCTACCTTGAACAAAATCTGGCGAAAAAGATTGTTTATGATTTTGATTTTTATATTCACCAGTGGTAGTGAATTTTTTAAAAATTCCTATAAATCTAAAAATTAGTTCAAACAAGCTTGGGTATCTTCTGGCTGTGTACAATAATTTATTGTTCGTATTTAAAACTCTTGGAGCTATCATGGAAAGAGACTCGCTACTCTCCATCTTAAGCACTAATTTTTCAAGTATCTCCGGATGAAAGATTACATCAGGATTTAGAATCAAATGATATTTATTCTCACTCGCAAGTTTGTGTAAAATACTATTATGACCCATACCAAAACCTATATTTTTATTAGAATAAATATATTCAACAGAATCGTTCTGGATTTTATTTTTAAATTCATTTGAGGGAGAATTATCTATTATATAAAGTTTTTTTGATAATGGTGAGCCTAAAAAACTATTCATTGCCTTCTCAAGAACTCTAAAATTTTCCTTGAATATTACTATAGAAGCTGTGATGTTTTTATCTACAAACATTAATATGCATTTTCTTCACCTTTGAAAACATTGAAAATAGTCATTAAAATAATTTTGACATCTAATAGAAAAGACCAGTTTTCAATGTAAAAAATATCTAACCGTACTCTATTTTTAATATCTGACTTCTTTTTTATTTCGCCTCTATAGCCACTAACTTGAGCTAGACCAGTTATACCAGGTTTTACAATATGCCTTCTAAGATAATCATCTACATCTTTTTGATATTCAACAGATAGAGAAGGTAAATGTGGTCTTGGACCAACTACACTCATCTCCCCTTTTAAAACATTAAAAAATTGAGGCAATTCATCTATGCTAGTTTTTCTCATAAAGGCACCTAATTTAGTCACTCTATGATCATTAGCTGAAGTATGAATTTTATCAGACATTTTATTAATTTTCATAGACCTAAATTTATAGCACACAAATTTTTTACCATCTAGTCCCTCTCTTTTTTGAGAAAAAATAACGGGGCCCTTAGATTCAATTTTTATTAAAATCCATAAAATAGGCATCAACCACGTTAAAACAAGAAAACATACTAATGACGAGAAAATGACATCAAAAAATCTCTTAATCAAATAATTTTCATTGAACTCAAATGGTAATTTTTTTACATTTAACACCACTAAAGTATCATCGTAAAATTCTATACTTTGGTCTTTGCTATACAATTTACCTGCATCAGGTATTAATTTTAAATTAATGTTATTTGAATTTGAAAAAGCTTTAATTTTATTGACCATTTGAGAATTTAATTCCTTTAAAGAGCAGTAAACTTCATCAATAGAATTATCAAGTATATAGTCAAAACTATCCTCTATATTTCCTAATTTATTTATTAAACTCTTATTAGAGAACAGTCCTAAATACTGGTATCCTAAACTTTTATTTTGTTTAAATAGTTCAATAATTTTTTTAGAGGAATCATCTATTCCTATCACAATAACTTTTCTGTAATTTCTACCAAGATTTCGATACCACTTTAACAATATAAAAGAGACTACCTTTAAGCAAAAGGTAGAGATAAGTATTGATAACAGTATTAAAAATTGATTGTTAATAACTGATCCCTCTTTAAAAATTCCAAAAAAAGCAAAAAACCCAAGAATAAAAATAAAAAAATGTCTGAAGGTCAAGCTTAATATCCTGAGAATCTTTGTAAATCTTAAGACCTTATAATAATTTGTTAAAAATGAAGATAGCGTCCAAAAAGAGATAATGTAGATTATAAATGATAGATTATAAAATTCTAGATCTGACACATAATAAAGAATCATAAAGATTGACAAACAATCAATAAGTAGTTGAAGTGGAATTATTAGAAATGAATATCTGTGTTTCACAAAAAGAATCTAAAAAAACAAATATAGGTTGTTTTACTTTTTATTTTTTAAAATCCTTATCTAATTTGTATTGAGATCTAAGTGAGTAGCAATTTTTTCTTTGAAATTTTTAATGAAATTAGCTTCTTTGAAATTTTTAGCATGGTTTCTAATCCAGTTAGGGTCAAACTTATTTTCTATATTTTCAAAATAATTAATCGCCTCATTAATAGCATTAATCGTTTGTTCGTGAAAAAATAAACCAGAAGATTTTCTTGTTATTTCAGGTGATGATGATTTGGTGTGTGATGTTGTTTTACAAGGCGGTTCGGGAGTAATTTCCGTAATAGGACAGGCACTACCTGAGTTATTTTCAACAATGATTCACAAAGGATTGGAAGGCGATCGATTGACTTCAAAAGCTTTAGAGAAAAAAGCGCTGCCACTTATAAATCTTATTTTTGAAGAAAATAATCCAGCAGGGATAAAAGCAGTTTTACAACATCTTGGTTTGTGTAGCGATACTGTTCGATTACCTTTGGTAACGGCAACAGATGTTTTAAAATCTAAAATAAAAGAGGCGTTGGCT
>ENA-ORDA01003152-ORDA01003152.1-marine-metagenome-genome-assembly--contig:-NODE-3152-length-11748-cov-3.666524_pt1 | contig 11748 bp, 7 predicted proteins | sample MGYA00237778_ERZ508506 | MGnify/ENA primary metagenome ERZ508506 (study PRJEB26177, sample SAMN06267891) | marine metagenome | isolation source: Monterey Bay, California, USA | place: Pacific...
AAGGTCAGCGATGTGCAATTGGCCGCCCAAGAAGGGTTTGAAAGCGTAGAACATGCCAAGCGATACACCACGCTTGGCATGGCGACAGATCAGGGTAAATTGAGCAATATCAACGGACTTGCGATCCTTTCTAAATCGCTCAACGCATCAATTCCAGATGTGGGCACGACAACCTTTCGCCCGCCTTATACGCCGATTTCCATGGCGTCTCTCGGCGGTGAAGCGCGGGGCGCCTTGTTTCAGCCCGTTCGCAAAACGCCGATGCATGCTTGGCATGATAGCCATGGGGCGGATTGGGAACCCGTGGGCGACTGGCGCCGGCCCTATGCCTATCCGCGCGGCACGGAAACCGTTGCTCAGGCCGTGGAGCGAGAGGTGATCAATACCCGCGAAAAACTGGGGCTTTTGGATGCCTCCACCCTCGGTAAAATCATCGTCAAAGGCCCGGATGCGGGCAAATTCCTTGATATGATGTATACGAATATGATGTCGAACCTAAAGCCGGGACGCTGCCGCTATGGTCTTATGTGTAGCGAAAACGGCTTTTTGTCTGATGACGGTGTGGTGGCGCGGATTGATGAGCAAACCTGGCTGTGCCACACCACCTCGGGCGGTGCAGATCGCATTCATGCCCATATGGAAGAATGGCTGCAAACCGAATGGTGGGATTGGAAGGTTTGGGTCGTAAATGTCACTGAGCAATTGGCTCAGGTTGCGGTGGTCGGGCCGAATGCTCGAAAACTGCTGGAAAAACTTGGCGGTATGGATGTGTCGGCAGAGCGTTTGCCATTCATGGCTTGGGCTGATGGCACGATTGGCGGGATTGATTGCCGCGCCTATCGTATTTCTTTCTCTGGTGAGCTGTCTTATGAAATTGCCGTACCGGCCAATCAAGGTTTGGCCTTCTGGGAAATGCTCATAGATGCGGGCGCAGAGTTCGGCGCAATGCCCTATGGCACGGAATGTTTGCACATCATGCGGGCCGAGAAGGGCTTTATCATGATTGGCGATGAGACCGATGGCACGGTGATCCCGCAAGATCTGGGTCTCAACTGGGCCATTTCCAAGAAAAAGGATGATTTCCTTGGCAAGCGCGCGCAACAGCGTAGCTATATGGACAATCCTGATCGCTGGCAATTGGTGGGATTGGCGACTTTAGACGGCTCGGTGCTTGAAGATGGCGCCTATGCCATCGCAGAGGGCCGCAATGCGAATGGTCAAGGCAATACCCAAGGCCGTGTCACGTCAACCTATTATTCTCCAACCCTCGGCAAGGGCATTGCCATGGGGCTGGTTCATAAGGGACCGGAACGGATGGGCGAGGTGATTTCCTTTACAAAAATTGGCAACAGCCCCGTGCCGGCAAAAATTGTAAGCCCAGTGTTTTATGACCCAGAAGGGGAGAAAGCCAATGTCTGAGCGTGAATTTCAAGGCTATGTCACCATTCGCCAGAAGAGCGATCACAGCATGTTTACCCTGCGGGCCAGTTTGGCCTCGAGCAAGGTTAAGGCGGCATTGAAAACGTGCCTGGGCGTTGCGGTGCCTAAACGTGGAACCTATGCGCAGACCGGAGAGACTCTTTTGGCCTGGATGTCGCCGGATGAGCTTTTGATCATGGTGCCAAGAGCGGCGGGGCGCGCAAGCTTTGCAGCGTTGGAGCAGGCGTTGGACGGGCTGCATTATCTGCTGGCTGATGTGTCTGATGCCCGGGCCAGCTTTTCCATTCAAGGCAGTGCGGCCCGCGAGGTCGTGGCTAAGTTGGCACCCATGGATGTCTCGTCTGCGCAGTTTCCGATAGGCAGCTTTGCCAGAACACGCTTTGCCCAGGTTGCTGGCGCAATTTTCGTCGAGCAAGAGGATCACTTGAGCTTGATTTGTTTCCGATCGGTACAAGACTATGTGTTCGCACTTCTCTGCGGTGCGGCCAAGCCTGGGTCGGAAGTGTGGGCACAGAGTTAAGCCTATTTTTTGCCAATCTGGATCAAATAGCATTTTGTTCTGTACAAATTGCTTATATAGCCTGTGGCAGCACAGACCAATTCATCATTGAAAGGATCGCTGATATGGCTTTCACACTACCTGATCTTCCCTATGCACATGACGCTTTGGCTTCCAAAGGCATGTCCGCTGAGACATTAGAATTCCACCACGACCTGCACCACAACGCATATGTCACGAATGGCAACGCCGCCATCGCCGGCACTGAGTGGGAGGGCAAGTCGCTCGAAGAGATCATCGTGGGCACATATGACGCCTCCGCTGTGGCTCAAAACGGTATTTTCAACAACATCAGCCAATTGTGGAACCACAACCAGTTTTGGGAAATGATGGGCCCGGGCGAGAGCAAAATGCCCGGTGCGCTCGAGGCGGCTTTGGTTGAAAATTTCGGCTCAGTCGCAGATTTCAAATCCGCTTTCTCTGCGGCCGGTGCCGGTCAATTCGGTTCAGGCTGGTGCTGGCTGGTGAAAAACGCCGATGGCTCTTTGGCGGTGACAAAGACAGAAAACGGCGTGAACCCATTGTGCTTTGGTCAAACTGCGCTCTTGGGATGTGATGTCTGGGAGCATTCTTACTACATTGATTTCCGTAACAAGCGCCCGGTTTATCTGTCAAATTTCCTCGACAATCTGGTCAATTGGGAAAATGTTGCGGGTCGTCTGTAAGACCCAGGCGACAGTCTGAATGAGAATGGCCTGCTGAAGTTTTCTTAAGCAGGCCATTTTTTGTGGCGCGGATGGCATTCGCATATGAGGATAGGGCGGCATGACACAGTTCGCAAAAGGCACGCTTGCGATGGTTTTGGCCTGTCTCGCCTGGGGCTTGTCGCCGGTCTATTACGCGCTGTTCCAAGCCATAAGCCCAGCCGAGATCTTGGCGCATCGCACGCTTTGGTCTGTTGTGACTTTTGTCACTTTGCTCGTGCTCACAGGCCGCACAGGACATGCTTTGCAAGTTGTCAAACAGCCGAAAACCATGGGCCTTATTCTCTTGGCTGGGGTGATGATTGCCATTAATTGGTATGTGTTCATTTTTTCGGTCAGCGTTGGGCGGGTCACGGAATCCTCTTTGGGCTACTACATCTTTCCGCTTGTCATGGTTCTTTTAGGGTTTATGGCCTTTCGCGAAACCCTAACCGCGTTGCAATGGGTCGCGATCGCATTGGCCTGCGTGGCTGTGCTGGTGTTGACCATAGGCCTGGGTGCCGCGCCCTGGCTGGCTTTGATGATCTCTTTTAGCTTCGGGATTTATGGCCTGCTCAAGCGGATCATCAAAGTGGATTCCGTGGTCTCAGTGACCCTAGAGGTGGTGTTATTGCTGCCCTTTGCCTTGGCATATCTATATGCGTTTGCCGATCTTCCAGACACAAAAACCCTTTTGGCCTTGATGTTTTCGGGGCTGATTACCGCCGGGCCCCTTGTGCTCATGACTTACGCAACTCAGCGCGTGCCCATGGCAACTGTCGGATTGGTGCAATATCTCAACCCGATCTTGCAATATTTCTGTGCGATTGTGATTTTAGGCGAGGTGATCACGGGCTGGCATGTTATCGCCATTGCCCTGATCTGGATTGCCTTGGTCTTCTATTGGCTGGCGGTGTTTAGGGCAGAGCGCAAGACGGACTCGATCTCCTCCACCGTTTGAGCCACGCAAAATAAGCTCCGCAAATTGGCATCGGCGAATCCCGAGGCGATGACGTGATCGAGCATCGTGAGCATCGGTTGCCAATAGCCTTCGATATTGGCCACGATGATAGGCCGGTTGTGCAGGCCCAACTGTGCCCAGGTCAGGACTTCAAAAAATTCGTCCAATGAGCCCGCGCCACCTGGCAGCAACACCACTGCATCGCTGTTGATGAACATCAATTTCTTGCGGCTGTGCATATCGTCTGTGATAATGAATCGATCCACATCGCGCTTGCCGACTTCCGTTTGCATCAGATGCTCTGGAATGACGCCGAAAGTGGTCGAGCCAGCCGCCTGTGCGCTGTTGGCCACGGTCCCCATTAAGCCGATATCTCCTGCACCATAGACGAGGCGCCAGGTATTTTTTGCCAAGATGTCGCCTAAATCTCGGGCCGCCTGTTCAAAAGCGGGGTTGTTTCCCATGCGCGCACCACAAAAAACACAAATTGATTTCGACATATTAAGGAATTCCTTAGTTCTCGCTGGACAGGTTGGTTGTGACTGATAGCATAACACAGTGGCTTGGGGAATGCAGGTAAATGAGTGTGACCGATAAGAAAAAAGTGACCGAACCTTCGCGCAATACTGCGGCAATTATAGCTGGGGTGATAGGTCTGGTTCTGCTGTGGTGGTTCTATCCGCAAATTCGCGCCGCTGTTGATCCTCAAAATGAAGGTCCCACGGTTGAAGAGGCTGCGGCGCCCGCGTCCAATGATGCTGGGTCAGAGGCAGAGGCCGAGCCAGAGGCAGGGGCAGAGACGGGCGCCGAGAGCGATATTAAGGCAGAAAGCGACAATCCGCCTGCGCAAGATGCGGGCTCTGCGCCGGACCCTGCCGCGGCTGAGGCCGCGCCGGAAGAGACGGCGCAGGAAAGTCAATCTGCGGAGGCCGGCGCGGATACGCCGGCCGAACCCTTAAGCAATAGCCTGTCCGCTCCAAAATTTGACGTGGTGCGCATTGAGGATGACGGCTCAGCGCTCATCGCCGGTCAAGCACAGGGTCGCGGCCATGTGATTTTAAGCGTGGATGGGGTTGAACAGCCAGAGGCACGAGCGGATTTGACTGGCAACGGGCAATTTGTCATTTTCGCCTTTCTTCAAGCGACTGCCGATCAACAGAGCCTGAAGCTACATCTCTATGCGCAGGATGGATCAGGTCCGGTTGTCTCGGTGCAAACTGTTTTTGTCGCGCCTGCACCGGTTGCCACCTCTGCCACAGACAGCACCCCTGCGCCTGTCGAGGAGGCGGTTGCAGCGTCGGAGAGTCTCGAGCCTGAGATTGAGGTACCGGCTGAAACTGAAACCACCGATGAAACCGAAACTGATATTGAAATTGAGACTGCTCCAACACAGACGGCCTCAACAGAGGTCCCTGCGGATGCTGCCCCCGCAACCGTCATTCTGGCTGATGAAGATGGCGTGCGCGTGTTGCAAGATAGAACGCCAAGCGCGGCCAATCCTGCGGTCACAATTGACACTATTTCCTATAGCTCTAATGGAGATGTGATTTTAGGGGGGCGGGGTCAAGCTGGCAATTTTGTTAGAATTTACCTTGATAATCAATCTATCGCTACAAGTAAGATCTCGGCAAATGGCTATTGGAGCTTGGAGCTTAGCGATATTGAGCCTGGTATTTATACCCTGCGGGTTGATGAGTTAAATGCAACAGGGGATGTGGTGTCGCGCGCGGAAACTCCATTCAAACGCGAGGCAGCCGAAGAATTGGCCGAGTTGATGGCGCCAGAGACAGAGCCGGAGGAACCAAGCGTCGAAGTGCCGTCTCAGAGTGTCGCTGAAGCCCCAATCGTGCAAGCGGATGCGCCGCCCTCTGACGCGCCCGAACCCGCAGACGACACCGCGTCCGAAACGGCTGTGACGCAAGTAGAGGTGACCGTTCAAGCTGAAGTAGCGGGGCTCAATCCACAGGATGAGCGAAGCTCGGATGGGGAAACTGTGGCAATCGAGGCTCAACCGGCCGATACGGCATCCGTCTTGCGCTCGCCGTCACAGAAGTTCCGGGTTCGAACCGTCCAGCCGGGATCTACGCTCTGGGCCATCGCCAAAGAAAGCTACGGTGCCGGTATTGAGTATTTCAAAGTCTTTGAGGCCAATAAAGAACGTATCCGCGACCCAGACTTGATCTATCCGGGCCAGGTTTTTGAAATTCCAGACTGAGCGCTAAGGCGCCACTTAAATTAAAGGTAAGGAATCGTAATTTAGTGAAAAGTCTTGGCACCTCTGAGCAAGCCGAGGGGCGTCGGGTAGAGATTGGGGTTGTGCGGCGCGTCGTGCCCTATCTCTGGCCGGCGGGGCAGGCTTGGGTCAAATGGCGTGTTTTGATCGCTGTGGCTAGTTTGATCCTGGCCAAGCTCGTGGCTGTGGCGACGCCTATGATTCTTGGAGCTGCGGTGGATAGCCTGTCGGGGAAGGATGCGGGGTATTCTGTGTTTGTGTTGGGCGCCGGCGGTCTGACCATCGCTTACGGTGTGTCACGGGTCCTGGACAGCGGCTTTCAACAATTGCGGGATGTGGTCTTTGCCAAAGTGGGGCAGCGCGCGTTGCGGCGGGTCGGTCTCGAGACGTTTCAGCATATTCACAATATGTCTCTGCGCTATCACCTCAGTCGTAAGACTGGGGGGTTGAGCCGGGTCATGGAGCGCGGTGTCAAGGGCGTCGCGTTTTTGCTGCGTTTCTTATTGTTTTCAATTGGTCCCTTGCTCTTGCAATTGGTACTGATCTCCGGCGCGCTGGCGGCATTTTTTGATCTGCGCTATCTGCTGGTGATTGTTGTGGCGATTGTCGCCTATGTTTGGTTCACCGCGGTTGTGACCGAATGGCGGGTCAAAATCCGCAAAGAGATGAATGATCAAGACAATGATGCCAACCAAAAGGCGATTGATTCTCTGTTGAATTTTGAAACAGTGAAATATTTCGGCGCGGAATCTCGAGAGGCGGCTCGTTACGATGCCGCCATGCAGGGATATGAAACGGCGGCGCTGAAGACCTCCTATTCGCTCGGGGTCATTAATATCGGGCAAGCGCTGATCATCAACACAGCCATGGTGGTTGTGATGCTTATGTCTGTGCAAGGTGTGGCGGATGGTCGGATCAGTGTTGGTGGCTTTGTGGCTGTGAATGCCTATATCATGCAGGTGATGATGCCGCTCAATTTCTTGGGGTTTGTTTACCGAGAAATTCGTCAAGCGCTGGTGGATATGTCTGAAATGTTCAGCCTGTTGGAGCAACCGCCTGAGGTGCAAGATAAGCCAGGAGCCCCGCCGTTGCATGTGGCGGGTGGACGGATTGAGTTTCGTGATGTGCATTTTGCCTATGATCCCGAACGGGCCATTCTCAAGGGTGTCGATCTCACGGTGGAGCCGGGCAAAACGCTGGCCATTGTGGGGCCGTCTGGCTCTGGAAAATCAACCATTGGCCGCTTGTTGTTCCGGTTTTATGACGTCAACGCTGGCGCGGTCTTGATTGACGGGCAGGATATTCGCGATGTGTCACAAAACAGCCTTCATAACGCCATTGGTGTTGTGCCGCAGGATACAGTTTTGTTTAACGACACTATTTATTACAACATCGCCTATGGCCGCGATGCGGCGACGCGAGCTGAGATTGAACAGGCCGCCAAGGCGGCGCAAATTCATGAGTTCGTGCAAAGTCTGCCCAATGGTTACGACACAATGGTCGGCGAACGGGGGCTTAAGCTCTCTGGTGGCGAGAAACAACGTGTTGGCATTGCCCGCAGCTTGTTGAAAAATCCGCCCATTTTATTATTGGATGAGGCGACTTCAGCGCTCGATACGCAAACGGAGCATGAAATCCAAGAAAGTCTGATTCAAATGGGGCAGGGGCGGACGGTGATGATCATCGCACATCGCTTGTCCACCGTCGTTCATGCGGATCGCATTGTTGTGCTTGAGCAGGGGCAAATTGTCGAATCCGGTAGCCATGAGGAGCTTTTGGCCCAAGAGGGGCGCTATTCCCATCTATGGCACCTACAGCTCTCGGAGGAGGGCTCCTGATTGTGGGTTTATCGTGGCGTGCTGCTGTCGATCAGATCTGCATCTTCCCAAGAAATTTCGCGCCCGCGGAGTTTTTTAGCCGAGCGGCCCAAGCGTAAATCTTCACGAATGCGGCGCCCTTCGGCCGTCCATCCGCCCGCCCTGACGGCCGTTGCTGCCCCGTAGGCACCTGCGACCATCCAGATCCGCAGCGCCAGCATTGCCGGGGTGAAGACCAATGTCAGTAAGGTTGCGATCCCGAGACCAAAGACCACCGCCGTGGCCAGTTGTTTCCACCACAAGGCCGTTGGCGCGTCGACCGTATAGCCGCCGCTGATGAAATCGAGGCTGAGGCCAAACATCATGGGTGTGAGACCGGCCATAGTGGTTATGGTGGTCAGCAAGACCGGGCGAATACGCGCCTCTGCCGTGCGTGTGATGGCCTCCAGTCTCGGCATATAGGAGCTATATTCTTGGTAGGTATCAATCAACACAATGTTGTTATTCACCACGATCCCCGCCAAAGCGACAATCCCTGTACCGGTCATGATGATTGAGAAGGCTTGATCCATGACCAGCATGCCGATCAACACACCCGTGGTCGATAAGACCACCGCCAATAGAACCAAAACTGAGTTATAAATAGAGTTAAATTGCGCCAGCAATATGATGAACATCAGCCCCAAAGCGCCCATAAAGGCGTTTTGCAAAAAGGCGCCGCTTTCGGCCTCATCTTCCTGATCGCCGGTCCATTCCCATTCAATGCCAGCGGGCAAGGGGGCGGTGTTCAACCAAGCTGTGATCTCTTCGATCCGTTCCGCTGGGGTCATACTGACCTCGCGGGTCGCGCCGTCATCATTTGTTATCATCTTCACCGAATCGCTGCGCACGCCCGCTTTCACATCGAAATAGCGCTGTTGATCCACGCGGGTGATTTGCCCCAGTTTGGCAACAGGTTTGCGAGAGATGAAGTTAGACAGCGGCATCAATCCTGTGGGTGTTCGGACTTTCAGCGTGTCAAGCGTTGACAGAACCCGGTCAGCTTCCGGCAGACGCACCCGGATGTCGATTTCTTCATCAGAGCTATCGACGCGCATAGTGTCGAGCAAAATGCCACGCGTGACCAATTGCACCATGGCGCCGACCGTCGCCACATCAGCCCCATAGCGCCCCGCTTCCTGCACATCCACATCAATTTGCCAGTCGATACCAGGCAGGGGCAGGGTGTCTTCAATGGAGATTAATCCTTCGGTCTGCTCAAATTTTTCCCGTGCCAGGGTTGTGGCCTTTACAAGCGTGTCCCAATCATCTCCCTTAAGACGAAGATGCACAGGTTTGGCAGATGCCGGCCCCATGGCGAGGTTGAGGATCTGACTGCGCACGCCGGCTATGCCATCGAGTTGCTCTTGCAAATTGTTCAATACGACATTGCCACCATATCCTTCCTCTACCTCCGAAGAGGTCCAGGGGATAAAACCAAAAATCTTGCTGTTAGTTTGGCTGGCGGGGCGATCTTCCCAGGGGATCAATTCGATCTGCGCTTGTCCGATGGTATCAAGTGGCGCACCCGCCCCGCCCGTATTGGCATTCAGCCCGCCTTCACCGGCAAAGGCGAAAGTGCTTTGCACGCCGGGGGTGTTGAGAATGATGGTTTCGGCCTGTTTGAGCAGGGCATCTTTTTCTTGCAGTGATAGGTTGCCGCGCGCCTGAATATAGACAATGGCTTGCTCCGGCTCTGTTGCGACAAAAAACTCGACGCCTTTGTTGTTTTCACCAAAATACTGGAATGTGGTGATAACAAAGAAGGCCACGCCAACCAACGAAACGATGGGCATGACCGGGTTTCCGGTGATGAATTTGATAAAATAGCCAAAAGCAGTGCGCTGATGCCCGCCTTTAATCCGTGCTTTATTGATGCGCAATTCAACAGCGCCCATGACGATCGAGGTCACCACCGCGCCCGCCAAAAACAGGCCAATGCCCAGAGCGGTTCCGCCAAACCCTTCGGGAGCTTGTCCGCCAAACAGATAGCCAGGGTTCAACAGCTGCATCGCGCCCACAAACAGCCCATAGAGGGAGACTGGCACCAGAGCGGCCCGGAAGACGAGGGGTAGGCGCCGCAGCTTGTCAGAGGCTGTGCCGAACGTCTGGCTCAAAGAACCTGATACACCGCCCAAAACTGGCAGGTAGATCAGCGCGACGACCAGCGAAGCGGATAGCACGAAAATCAATGTGACCGGCAGCATACCCATAAATTGCCCCGGCACGCCTGGCCAAAAGAGCATAGGCAGGAAGGCGCAGAGGGTTGTGGCGGTTGAGGAGACAATGGGCCAGAACATGCGTTTCGCAGCATCGCCATAGGCCTGCATCGGACCCGCGCCCTCAGAAATTCGTTTATCTGCGTATTCGACCACCACAATGGCCCCGTCGACCAACATGCCCACGGCCAAAATGAGTCCAAACATGACGATATTTGAAATCGAAATTCCCATAACCGCCAAAAAAGCAAAGCAGAGCAAAAATGACGTGGGGATGGCAAACCCAACCAAAAAGGCCGGACGCGACCCGAGGGCGGCCAGCACCACGATCATGACCAAGGCGATGGCGGTGAGTACTGAACCTTCCAATTGTTTGACCATACCGTCGACATTCCGCGACTGATCGTTGGAGGTGTTTACATTAATGGCATTTTGCAGCTCTACGGGCCAAAGCGCAGCTTGTTTAGCCACTTCCGCGCGCACCAAATTGGCCGTGTCGATCAGGTTGAATCCCTTGCGCTTTACGACCTGAATGGCAACTGTGGTGTCGCCATTAAAACGGGCCGTACCTGTGCGGTCTGCGAAGGTCAGACGGATGTCGGCGATATCGCCGAGGGTCACAACCCGGTCACCATTGATCTTGACTGGCAGGTTGTAAACGTCGACAGGCGCATCAAAGGCGGAGGGGATCTTAACCGAAAAGTTGGAATTTTCCGTATCAACTGAGCCGGCGGGGATCAATTGATTGTTGTTGACCACCACGCCAATTAATTCGCCGGCCGTCACATTATACGACTCCAGCTTCAATGGGTCGATCAGCACTTCCAACATTTCTTCGCGGTGCCCAGTCAGCCCGGCGCTCAAAACCGGTTCGAGACCTTCAATCCGATCTTGAAGATCCTGCGCGACCTTCAAAAGCGTGCGTTCGGGCACGGATCCCGATAGTGAAATGATGATGATCGGGAATTCAGAGAAGTTAAATTCGCTGATCGAATAGGTGTCGCCGCCCTTGGGAAATTTGGTTTGCGCATTGCCCATGCGATCACGGACATCGGCAATGATTTTGGTCTTATCCCACCCGAATTCGAACTCCAGCACCACGTTGGCATAGCCATCCACGGCTGTTGCGGTCAGCTTTTTGAGCCCATCCAAGTCTGACAGCTCAGTTTCCATTGGCTTGATGAGGAGTTTTTCGCTGTCTTCTGCTGAAATTCCTTGGAATGGCATGGAAATAATAATCGCCGGGATTTCAATATCAGGCTCGCCCTCTTTCGGCAGTACCGCATAGGCAAAACTACCCACCGCCAAAGACAGCATGATGAAGGCCAAAACCATTCGAGCTCGGGCTATGGCCCAATCGACCAAACCGGTCATTGTGCCACCTCCGTATAGGTCGGATCGACGATGACCCCATCGGTTACAAATTCTTGCCCGACAACAATCACATCGGTCTCACGCGGCAGACCAGCCACCCAGACCCCTTGCATCGTATCGCGGATCAAGGTGACTGGGACAAAGCGCACGGTATTCTCTGCGCCCAATATCCGCAGCCCCAACGTGCCATTGTCGTTGAGCGTCAAGGCAGATCCGGGCAAAAGATGCGCCAGCGTGCCCTGGGCTGAAATTGTGATATCGGCGGTTTGCCCGGCGCTGACGCTCAGGTCTGCATTGGGGACGTTCACCTCGACCTGGAAGGTGCGTGTAACTTTATCGGCGGAGCGTGAAATGAAGCTCACCGCGCCCTGGATCTTACGGCCATCCACCAACCGCGCTTCGGCAGCGGCGCCGAGTTTCACA
>ENA-ORDA01003153-ORDA01003153.1-marine-metagenome-genome-assembly--contig:-NODE-3153-length-11748-cov-2.758633_pt1 | contig 11748 bp, 10 predicted proteins | sample MGYA00237778_ERZ508506 | MGnify/ENA primary metagenome ERZ508506 (study PRJEB26177, sample SAMN06267891) | marine metagenome | isolation source: Monterey Bay, California, USA | place: Pacific...
CCCGTCTTAACGCGCCTTGAACCCGCTTGCTCGGCGCGCGCTTGCTTGCACTTAATTCGCTTAGGTTGAAAACGCTGAAGGCTTTCTATGGTAGCTCAAATAGTAATGTCGCCGGCAAACCGAAACGTAGTTGGCATTACCGCCAATGGCAACCTGAGCGCCTTGCGTTATGACCTCCCCAGCCTCATCCAATCGCAAAACCATCGTCGCTTTACGACCACAGTGGCAGATCGCTTTGAGTTCTTTGAGATTATCCGCCCAAGCAAGCAGATACTGGCTTCCTTCAAAAGGCTCACCCTGAAAGTCTGTCCTGAGTCCATAAGCAAGCACCGGGATATCAATTTCATCACAGACCTGCCCCAATTGATAAACCTGCGCCTTCGATAAAAATTGAGCCTCATCCACCATGACACAGTGAATAATATTTTGAGTGAGCTTCTGGGTTACCAGCTCGAACAAATCCACGTTTTTTTCAAACCCAGTAGCCGGCGCAGAGATCCCAATTCTGGAGGTGATTTCGTTTTCACCATAACGATCATCCCACGCTGGGCAGAGTAATAACGTGTTCAGTCCTCGTTCCTGGTAGTTGTAACTCGACTGCAATAAAGACGCCGACTTGCCGGCATTCATAGATGAATAATAGAAGTAGAGTTTCGCCATGGTCCCTCAAATTCTGCCGCGATCTCTCGACGCACAACAAAACGATGCAGTGGATAGGTCCCATCCACCAAGGAGCACCAATATAACAAATCGAGCGGGCATCTCAACCCAAGATCCTTTGTCCGCAGGCATCATTAAACCGCCAAACCACGTTGGAACCGCCGCCGGGGGGGGCTTAGTTTTGTGTCGGCCTTGTGTCGGTTTCAGGTTGGCTTTGTCGTTATTTTACTGTACATTTATACAGTACTCATTGTGCGGCACATTTTATGTCTAACCTTCACAAAACCTTTTTCAGAAAGCCTTTTTCAGAAAGCCTTTTTCGGAAGCTTTTTTCAGAAGGCCTTTTTCAGAAGGCCTTTGTCAGAAAGCCTTTTCGAACAACCATTAAGAACGTCTCTGCAGTCACCGCAGGTTCATCATTCAGACATTCTTAACCCGAAAGGCTCGATCTGCAGACTCAATCAATCTGCACTGAATGCCGCAGAATCAAATCCATAAAACCCAGTAAATCAACACCGAACCAGTCAAACCGCAATCACCTAAGACAATAACCTAAAGCAGATGCCACCGGACGCCCACCCCTTAATACCCAATGCGATTCATCAATCCACGTCGACTGGCTCACCTCACGCCGCCTATGCAGAACTGCATTGCCTAACGAACTTCACTTTTTTAAGAGGCGCCTCACACCCAGAGGAATTGGTTGAACGCGCCTCAGCACTGGGCTATGCCGCACTGGCAATTACCGATGAATGCTCCATGGCCGGTGTTGTCAAAGCCCACATCGCCGCCAAACGATGCCAGCTAAAACTCATTATTGGTAACGAACTAACCTTAGAAGATGGCACGAAGATCATCCTCCTCGCAAAGAACCGACAAGGCTATGGCAAACTCTGCCACATCATCACCTTGGCCCGAAGGCGGGCCAAGAAAGGTCAATACCAGGTAACCTTAAACGACCTCAAGGGTTCAACCGACCATCTTGTTGCAATCTGGATTCCCCAACAACGGGAACGACTTGAACACGGCAGCGACTTGAGTGCCCTAAAAACCCTTTTTGGCGCGCAACTTTGGCTTGGTGCTGTAAGGGCGCTCGACGGCTTCGATCATATCCGAACGCAAGATCTACAAGCCATCGCCTCGGCGCACACCCTGCCCATTGTTGCTTGTGGTGATGTTCAAATGCATGCAAGCAACCGGAAACCGTTACTCGATACCCTTTGCGCAATTCGCCATGGACGCTCCGTTCAATCTGCTGGTCGGTTATTACAAAGCAATGCCGAGCGCTATCTCAAAACCTGTGCTGAATTGACCGCGCTCTATCCTCAGCAGTGGCTGACCAATACCCGCAGCATCGCGGAGACCTGCACCTTCTCACTTGACGAACTCCGCTATGAATACCCGAAAGAGTTGGTACCTGCCCATCAAACACCCACATCATATCTATCGAGCTTAACCTGGGCCGGCGCCAATCAACGTTGGCCCGACGGTATACCCGACACGGTTGCCTTACAAATCAAAAAAGAATTAGACCTGATTAACGAGATGAATTATGAGTACTACTTTCTGACGGTTTTCGACATCGTTCGGTTTGCCAAATCACGCAGTATTTTATGTCAGGGGCGCGGCTCCGCCGCCAACAGTGCGGTTTGTTATTGCTTAGAAATTACCGAGGTCGACCCGGCTCAAGTGAACTTATTGTTCGAACGCTTTATCTCTAAGGAGCGCGATGAACCGCCTGATATTGATGTCGACTTTGAAAATGCCCGCCGAGAAGAAGTCATTCAATATTTGTATAAAAAATACTCCCGCGAGCGGGCAGCTCTTGCCGCAACTGTCGTCACCTATAGGCCAAAAAGCGCTATCCGAGATGTCGGGAAGGCCCTTGGTCTTGATCAATCTTTGGTTGAAAAAATTGCCAGTAAACTGTCTTGGTGGGATCAAAAAACAAGCCTGCTTGAACGATTTGAAGAAGCTGGGGTGCACCACGACAATCCCATCATCAACCAATACATAGCCCTCGTTGAGACACTACTTGGCTTTCCCCGACACCTCTCACAACACGTCGGTGGGTTTGTGATTTCAAGCGGCCCGTTATCCCATCTTGTACCAATTGAAAATGCCGCCATGCCGGATCGAACCATCATCCAGTGGGACAAGAATGATCTTGAAGCACTGGGTCTATTAAAAATAGATATCCTCGCGCTTGGGATGCTGACCGCCATCAGAAAATCAATTGACTTGATCAATCAGATTAGGCCCCAAGCGTTAACCGTTGCGAGCATTCCAAAGGAAGATAGCGCGACCTACAAAATGCTCCAACGCGGTGACAGCATTGGGGTTTTTCAAGTCGAATCCAGAGCCCAGATGGCCATGTTACCTCGGCTGCAGCCCGCCACTTATTACGACCTGGTCATTCAAGTGGCCATTGTTCGGCCGGGCCCAATCCAAGGCAAAATGGTCCATCCTTATCTAAAACGACGTCAAGGCGATGAACCGATTATCTACGCCAACGACGCAGTTAAATCTGTCTTAGAAAGGACCTTAGGCGTGCCTATTTTCCAAGAACAAGTCATCAAACTTGCCGTCGTTGCCGCCGGTTTTACACCCGGTGAAGCCGACCAATTACGTCGCGCGATGGCCGCTTGGAAACGCAAAGGCGGCTTGAATCACTTTGGCGATAAACTCATTCAAGGCATGCTTGATCGAGGACATGACCTTGCATTTGCCGAGCGCTTATTTGAACAGATTAAAGGGTTTGGTGATTACGGTTTTCCAGAATCCCATGCGGCAAGCTTTGCATTACTGGTTTATCTTTCTGCCTGGTTAAAATGCCATGAGCCCGCCGCCTTTTACTGCGGGTTACTCAACAGCCAACCTATGGGGTTCTACAGTCCGTCACAACTCATTCAAGATGCCCGTCGTCATCAGGTCGAGGTCCGGGCCGTCGATGTGCAGTCAAGTCATTGGGAGAGTACCTTAGAAAGCATGCCAAGCTTATTAGCAGCTGATCAACCCGCTATCCGGCTAGGACTTCAAAGTATTAAAGGCCTCAGCCAGGCAGGCGCCGAGCGCTTAGTCCAGAGCCGGGAAGCCGGGACCTGGACGAGCCTTGATGCCTTAAAGCAAAACGCTCAGCTTGATCAAAAAGATTTAGACCGCTTGGTCGATTCCGGCGCCTGCTTAAAACTTTCAGGACATCGTCATCAAAGCCATTGGCATGCCACCGGGCTCGCCGCACCGCCGCCTTTATTTGAGCCTTTGGGCTGGGCATCTGATGACGGGGTAACGCTCACCGCCCCTTCCGAGATCGAAGATATTAAAGCGGACTACAACAGCCTAAAGTTCACCCTAGGCCGGCACCCTATGAGTATTATCCGACCTCAGAGCAAAGCGTTAAAGCGCACACTTGAAGCCACGCAATTACCCAGTATTCGGCACGGCCGGTTTGTTGAGGTTGCCGGCTTGGTCACTGGGCGACAGCGCCCCTCAACGGCCTCCGGCATTATTTTTATGACCCTGGAGGATGATACCGGCAATATTAATGTTGTTATTTTTAATACGGTCTTAGAACGTTTTAGAGCAGAAACTTTAAAAGGACAACTGCTTCGCGTTAAAGGTATCCTAGAAAAAAAAGGGCCGGTCATTCACGTGGTCGCCGGACATTTAGAGGACTTAAGCCCTCTCTTGAAGGATTTCAGCATGAAATCAAGAGACTTTCATTAGCCCGCGTCAAGACCGTGCGTCACAAAAAATATGGCTGCTGCAAAACCTGTTTTAGGCGCCGATAGCAAGGGTTCCGATGTCTGCCAACAACACAGTGATCCAAAAGAGTCGCTACACCGAAGGTTCGATCGGGTTGCATGTTTTGCAACTCTCAAGCGTCATGATCTTCGGTTTTCTCGCCATGACGTTAGGCAGCCTCATTGAGCTTTACTATATTGGCCAAATCGGCACAAGCGCATTGGCGGCGGTCGCCTTCATGTTTCCCTTAACCATGGCGCTGAATGCATTTACCCGAGGCATTGGTATTGGCGCATCCACCCTAATTGCCCAGGCCATGGGCCAAAGCGACCAACAACGCACCTCAGAAATTGTCACCCACTGCTACCTGCTCGTGACCACCTTAACGGTCTTGATGGCCTTTGCATTAAGCGTTTTATCTGAGTCCGTGCTGGCAACCCTCGGCGCCAGCGGCGAGGTGCTCAACCTCAGCACGCAGTACAGTCGTATCTGGTTGCTTGGTTTTCCGGCTATGGGTTTGGCAATGGTCTCGAACGGTTTAATTCGGGCCTATGGCAATCCCACCTTTCCAGGCTACATCATGACCATTGCACCCGTGATTCAAGTGTTAGTGGGACCCGTTTTAATTTTTGGCTGGCTTGGCATCGCCCCGATGGGTCTCAATGGCGCCGGTTGGGCATTCGTCATCGGTGGCTTGGCACAATTGGCGCTGGCAGCGTACTGGTATCTCTTTAAAGCAAGGCTCGTGTACAACTCGCTGAAGCACTTCAGTACGAATTGCCGGCAAATCCTAAAGGTTGGTCTACCAGCGGCTGCAACAAATTTGATTCAGCCCGTGTCCCTAGGCCTCGTTACCTATTTACTCGCAGGATTTGGTGATGAAGTGATCGCAGGATTTGGGATCGCCAGCCGAATTGAGTCGGTCGTCGGCATGGTCGTGATCGGCATTTCAACCAGCGTGGTACCCTTGGTTGGGCAAAACTGGTCTGCCGGCCTGGTTGACCGCGTCAATTATAGTTTGCGTATCTGCTATATCGGCTGCCTCGCTTGGGGCGCAACCGCCGCCGTGATAATGTGGTTTGGAGCGGACTTCTTTGTTTCCGCCATCAATGAAGACGCAGCGGTGATGACCGTGGCCGTTGCCTTTTTGCACATTGTGCCTCTGTCGATCGGCTTCATGGGCATGATGACGGTGGCAACGCATGGCTTTAATGCGCTAAGGCGCCCAATCCCCGCCCTCTGGCTTTCGATCGCGAGACTCATTCTCGTTTACCTGCCTTTAGCGCTCATTGGCCGAGCCCTGTTCGGTTACATCGGTGTATTCTGGGCAACGGCGATTGCTAATTTGGTTTTAGGAATCATTTCAGCCGCTTGGCTACACCGACTGATCGCGACTTTAACCAGCCGTCCCGACTCAACAACCGCTTAACGGCCCTGAGCTGCCAGCGGCGACCGAGTCGGCGTTCAATTTAGAAGGGGTAAATTGAGCTGCCTTGCCTAAAACAGCGCTACTGCGAATCGCATTAACCTGAGCAGAAGGGATAAAATCGTTTTTGGGACGACTCTTTTAAGGGTTCATTTAATGAATTTTTTTGCCCTAACCCCATTTTCTTGTGTGGCGATCGCACCGAGCGGCTTTATCGAGACAAGACTAGGCGCGCTCGGACTTTGCCTGGATCCTCGGTGCGATCAACCACCATCTGATCCAGCCCAACCGACTGCTCTCGCCGAAGCGCGTCGGTCAACGTCATCAGCTCAGCAAAGCCAACTTGCTCAAACCATAGGCTGACCGAATCACCTTCGGGCTGCATGCGATTCGGGGTGATACCCAACTGGCTCGTTGCATTGGTAATGACCGTCAACAGATTGCCCTCGAAAGGCCTATTACCGCTCTGACCCAACAACGCTCTGGCTTGACCTTCGGTTTGTTTCATCATTGTAAGCAGCGCCAATTGCCGTTCACGCTCTTTTAATTGGTCAGCTTGGAATTGATGGACCGGCTGCCAGAGCAGTCCATAAACCAGGAGACAGGACAAAAACGCGCTGAGTCCTAGCAGCAATCGCTGCTCACTGGTTTTTAATTGCCGAAACCGAGCCAAGTAGATTGCCAGTTTTTGCTTCATGGCCGATCACCCATCCGAACCCGCAAACTTCCTCTGACTGATGATTTTTCTTGGGAGATGGTCCCGATTTCAGATTGAAACCCAGCCGCATTCAGCACCTCAGCCAACCCCATAATTTGCTCACTCCGCTCACCAGATAATTGCAGCATCAGATCCCCTCGACCCGCATTAAAGTTCAAGTTATCCAGCTGTAATCGAGCGGCTACCAAGGCAGGACTCACGGTGTCTAAGACCGAGGTGACACCCAACTGATCCTGCTGGCCACCCGCATTCAGTCGGCTTCGCCAGCGGCGCCCTAGATCTCTCGGATTTCGATCATTAGGATACAAGCCCTGATAAAGCGTTTTCGCCTCAGCTGCCATTTTGCTTGCTTGATTCAATAAGTACAGACCCTGAGCGCCCGTGAAGAGCAGCTGCAAGACCATAACGAGCAAAGCAACTTTACCCAGCTGCCAAAGCCAGGAGTTGCCGCTTGGGCCTTGACTTGCCTGCGCAAATTGAGCTTGCCGAAAATTCAGCCGCTTCGTTTTAGGTTGCTGATTAAGATACTGCAATAACGATCGCGCCGAGGCGGGCAACTGCTGGGACTGCTCGACAAACGAGCGAGGCAAAAGCCCCTCTAACGATTGTCCTTCGGTGAAATCAACGATATTCAAGGCTAACAAATCACCGTGATACAACAGCTCGAGTCGCGTCAACATCTGAGCCGTCTCAAACGCCACCATCTCGGCATTCCCTTGGGATAAAAGCGCCACGTCATCATCAACAAGCAATAGACATTGATCCGAAGACATCAGATCCAGATCAATACCCACAAATCCAGGATCCAGCCCAATGGTCTTTAGCTGACCTAAACAAGCCGTCAAAAAGGCCTCGTCGATGACCCCGACCGTCAAGTCATTCCCGCGCCGTTCGCCTATCGCGATAAAGCAGTCCATCACATCGCAGGCGAGATACTCTTCAACGAGATAAGGTACGGCATCGAGCACCTGCCGAGTCGGCTTGGGCGGCACTTCGATCGTTTTTAAGAGGACTGATTCACCGGAGAGCAACACATGGGTGTGTACCGGCAATTCATACTCGGCCAGGACCTCGGCAAGGACCGCCAAGGCGCCTTGGCCTTCTCGCAATGGCAGCTGAGCGTCATCCAGCAACAACCATTTTAGTTCTTGCTCCCGCCAATGGATTACTAAATTTTCAAAGGCCATTGGCTAGTATCTCTTCTTCGGGCACAAAGGGTATAAACCGCTCATTATTTTTTCGCTGATAAACCGTCATTTTCCCGGTGGTCGCATCCCGAAACACAAAACTGGTCAAAAACACTATTTGTGTCCCGAATCGAGCCCTCGTGTTCACCTTGAAAAAAGACGATTGTACACCAAGTCCCCCTGGCTTCACTGCCAATCCGGCCAATTCAGGTTGCTGCAAGAATTGCTCAACGGATTCAAAGCCTTCAAGGCGAAGCCTTGATTCCGCAAGATTCGTCGCACTTTCCAGATCCAGGTCTGTCGCGAGCGTCTGTAAAACCATTGGCGGCGCGGTATTCACGTTTAAGGCGCCACCCGATGTTGGCAATACCGTCATAACGTCCGACAAACGTCCGTAGGCCTCATCTGTCATCGTCCGCAGCAACCGGATCTCTGAGAGGTCCTGAAGCGGTTGACCGCTGGTTCTATAGGGCCGTTCAAGCCCCAGATAGTAATAATCCTCAGCCCCACCCGGCCTCACCTCACCATCGATATCACTAAAATCAAGTAACTCATCCATCCAACTCGGGTTCAAGCCAATTTGTGATGACAGTAACGACAACTTTTCCGCAATTAGACTATTGCCTTCGTTTGAGGATACGAAGTCATTGAGATTGAACACGCTCTGCAAGTCTTGAATTACGATATCAACCTCGCCTGACTCAAACTCAAATACGAGATCCGTGGCCGCCCAGTTCTCACTTAAGTCATCTTGCTCTGGGCGCTCCTTAAAATCACGAGCGAGTAGTTGTCGCGCGTATTCTTCTCCTCCAGAGGCATAATAATAGGCCTGCGCTCGATCAAAATAACGCGTGGCCGATGAGATGGCGCGGTGCTGATTCTTTGCAATGGAGACGCTGAGCACCGTTGCGATGGTTACAACGAGCAGCACAATCATCAGCGCGACCCCCTGCTGCCGGCGCCTCATAATCATAAAACACCATCCAATACTGACGGCGAAAGGGGTTGCAACGCCGGTTCAAACTCGTCGTCCTGATCGGTTTCTATATCATTGAGGTTGTCTTCAGAGTCCAGCGTGCCAGCACGACCTTGTGTTAAAAACGGCACGTATTCTGGTAAGTTTACGCGGCGGGTAAGATCGCCCCACAGCTCACTGGTAATGGTTAGCTCGACCCCGACCGGCAACTCGTCACCATCCGCGGCGGTAATGACTTCCTGACGCGAGCCATCGGCCTTAATCAAACTGACCTTAAAATCAGTCACCCCAGTCATTAACGTTTGAACCCGGGGCGTTGTGTCTTGTGCCCGATCAAGGATTAACCAAACAACGCGTTGCAGCGCCTCGCCATTATATTGATAGGCCACCCGTTGCAACTGACTTCTAGGCAGCTTCAAAGGGTTACGCCATCCACCCCGGGTAAATTCTAACGGATACAACCCTTGATTGACCGAGACGGCGGCGATTGGATCACCGAATTCATCCCGGACCCCTCGATAAACCAAAGCCGAGAGGTCCCGATCGATCATTTTAAAAACACGCACCAGGGTCCGATATTCGTCAGTCCGCTCACCCATTTGGCGCTCAATACTAGACACGCTGCGCAACATCTGATTTGACGCCAATCCTAATATCGAGAAGATCGTCATCGCGATCAATACCTCAAGCAACGTGAATCCGAAAGCGCGCGTCATCAGTTGCGACCAACGTAGCCATACAAAACAGCGAGCTCCTGATCGAGTGCAGCATCATCTCTCACGGACACCTCGAGTCGCTTTAGGTCCGCATCGCTTGTTGCCTCAACGCGAACCAGAACTTGGAATCGGCGATTCGCCATCAAGATCTCAGTTTGCTTGCGAGTCGGTTGCAAGAATGGATCGTCATCACCACCTCGGCTCGTCAACTCATTCATCACGTTCTGCGCGACCGTAAAAGCTAAAAGCTGTTCTTGCATCCGGCTGGTCTGCACCACCGCTAAGGACGCATTCTTCGTCAACGCCAGAGCAATCACCGCAAACACGGCGAGCGCGACCATCACCTCAATTAAAGTGAATCCTTGAATCAATGCGCGCTTGTTACTCATCACGTTCAATGGGCGTCCTACTTAACGCAAAGTCTCCAAAGCCTTCGGACGACAGCCCCATCCACCAGCCATCCTCGGCGACCAAGCTCAATTCAAAAATCGAGGTTTCGCCGCTCGACAACAGCAACAATTCGGGTTGGGGCTCATTGCTCGACCCAGCGTTGTTGCTCTGTTGTGTCTCATCAACTGGCTCGACCAATCGTAAAGGCTCGCCTTCGGTGGTGAGCTCTAAAATTAGACCTTGGGGTAACGCGTGGCGTCTTAGCTCGGGCGCATCAGACGAAATCCAAGTTTGACGACTTTCATCAAAAATGACGAACCCGTAACTGTCTGTCGCCAGTTCAACCCCAATCTCGACGGCATCAACTTGCGCGGTCTCATGGCCATACTCAAAAACAAATTTCAATCGCTCAGCCTCTTCTTCGAAGTCGGCTTGGGACACAAAGGCAGGCAGGTTTGCCACGACAAGCCCCGTCAACAACGAGACAATAAACAGAACAACTAGGATTTCAATCAGCGTAAAACCCTTCATAACGCGCAGCTTGATGCCTACAGGTCCGATAGTTTCAAATCGGCATCGACACCCTCGCCACCTTCACGTCGGTCTGAGCCCAATGAATACACTTCGATTTGCCGGCCCTCGCTGAAATACAGATAAGGCTCTCCCCAAGGATCAATCGGCAATTTTTTAAGATAGCCATCGGCATTCCAGCGCCTGGGTTCCGGGTAACCGCTTGGCTTATCAACCAAGGCTTCCAGCCCCTGATCTGTGCTCGGGTAGTGACCGTTGTCCATACGATATAAATCAAGGGCGTTGCCTACCTGTTGCAAATCCGATCGAGCGGCCGTGGCCCGTGCCTCATCCGGCCGGCCAACGATGTTCGGCACGATTAAGGCCCCTAGGATTCCCAAAATAACCACGACCACCATGATCTCGATGAGGGTAAACCCTGTCTGCCGATTTGAACCAGTCTTCGGTTGCATCATTATCTGTGTCTTCCTCTATTTATTGTTTTCCAAAATTTGTTATTGCCAACTATCAATGACTAAGCTTTAGGCAAGCCCCTCGATCGAAGATCATCCAACCAACTGATTGAGATTGATGATCGGCAGTAGAATCGCCATCACAATGGTAAACACCGCGCCGCCCATAATGACGAGCATCAGGGGACCGATCAGACTCAGTAATGTCGCGAGCAGCGATTCAACATCCTGCTGCAGATAGCGTGCAACCCGAGCCAACATGCCATCTAATTCACCACTCGCCTCGCCGCTCGCGATCATATAAAGCATCATTGGCGGAAAATAACCACTCGTCTGCAGCGCGGCTTGCAGGCTGCTGCCTTCGCTCACACGCAAGGTGGCCCGCACGACTTCGGTCCGAAGCCAGGTATTGGACACAACCTCCCCCGCGATTTTCATCGCTTCAACCAACGGCACACCGGATGCGGTCAGAATACTCAAAGTGCTCGCAAACTGTGCAATATTTCGACCCCGACTCATCTTGGCAACGAGCGGCGCTTTCAGCAGAAAGCGATCATAATTCAAGCGGTTTTTTTCAATCAATAAAAGTTGCCGAATCGAAAGGCCCAGTCCGATCAGACCCAAACCAACGAGCCAGCCATAGCCTGCAACAAAATCACTGGCGGCAATCACCGCCTGCGTTAGGGCCGGGAGTGCTTGTCCGGTATCGGCGAAAACCGTCACAATATCGGGCACCACATAACCCAGCAAACCAGCCAAGATCAGCAAGGTTAAAACAAACAAAATAACTGGATAAACCAACGCTTGTTGTACCCGCATCGCAGATTCGTATTGGGCCTCACTAAAATCCGCGAGCTGATTTAAAACGGCGTCGAGATGCCCAGATGATTCGCCCGCCGCGACCGTTGCACGAAACAGATCTGGAAAGGCTTTGGGGTAGATTTCAAG
>ENA-ORDA01003158-ORDA01003158.1-marine-metagenome-genome-assembly--contig:-NODE-3158-length-11733-cov-3.601493_pt1 | contig 11733 bp, 10 predicted proteins | sample MGYA00237778_ERZ508506 | MGnify/ENA primary metagenome ERZ508506 (study PRJEB26177, sample SAMN06267891) | marine metagenome | isolation source: Monterey Bay, California, USA | place: Pacific...
CCTAAATCTAATTGTCCCAAATTGGTTTTGTCAAGAGTTTCTTTGATGGCAGTTACTGTATACACATCTCCCTCAATATTTACCACCGTCAGGCAAATGCCATTGTGAGCAACACTCTGATCAATTTTTAGTTCAGAAGTTATGGGTGTTCGCATAGATATATGAAGGTTGTCTTGCTCTTTTTCTAAAGCAACGACTTCACCCATATGTTCAATAATTCCTGTAAACATTTTAGTAATTAATGACTTGTTCTTCAATTCCCTCAGGTACTTCTCTGAAGGTATAATCTTGTCTTCTTAGTTGTGGCTCAAAACCTGCTTTTCGAATAGATTCCTGTATGGTTTTATACGTAAAACGATGAGGAGCTCCCGCTGCCGATACTACATTTTCTTCAATCATTATGGAGCCAAAATCATTGGCGCCACCTTCCAAACACAATTGTGCGGTTTCTTTACCGACCGTTAACCAAGAGGCTTGTATGTTTTTGATGTTTGGCAACATAATTCGACTAATTGCAATCATACGCAAATATTCGTCGCCAGACACATTATTTTGTATCCCTCTAATGCGTTTTAGCAAAGTGCCATCGTCCATAAAGGGCCAAGGAATGAAGGCTAAAAAGCCATTGGCATCTTTGGGTTTTTCGGCTTGTACTTCACGAATCCATACTAAATGTTCAAAACGTTCCTCTAGGGTTTCTATATGTCCAAACATCATAGTCGCCGAAGTGGTAATGTCCAGTTTATGGCAGGCACGCATAACGTCTAGCCACTCTTGACCTGTGCATTTTCCTCTAGAAATTAATCGCCTTACCCTATCGTTTAGGATTTCTGCACCAGCTCCTGGCAGACTGTCCATGCCAGCCTCTTTCAATGCCGCTAAAACTTCTAAATGCGACTTACCTTCTAACTTGCAGATGTGTGCCACCTCTGGTGGCCCAAGAGCGTGTAACCTAATCTCTGGATATAATTCTTTTAATTCTTTGAATAAATTAGTGTAAAAACCCAATCCCAATTCAGGGTGATGTCCACCTTGCAGCAATAATTGGTCGCCACCATAGCGAATGGTTTCTTCAATCTTTGGTTTGTATTGCTCAATAGTCGTAACATACACTTCCTCATGTCCAGGAGGACGGAAGAAATTACAAAACTTGCAATTAGCAATACAGGCGTTAGTGGTGTTGACGTTTCTGTCAATCTGCCACGTCACTAAACCGTCGGGTTTTTGAATTTTACGCAATTCATTAGCTACCCACATTAATTCTGCCGTTGGCACATTTTCAAATAGAAACTGCCCTTCCTCTGCCGTTAAAAATTCAAAGGCTAAAGCACGTTTTAATAATTGGTCTGAATTCATCTAAATTGTCTAATTTTGAGGGTACAAAAATACGACAATAAATTATGGACTTACTCATCTCTTTAGCAAAACATATTCCCGATAGCCAATCCATGGTGCTTTTATGCCAATCTATGGACAATTTATCGTCTTTTTCATTCTCTGAAGATGAAAAAAACTATATTCAAAAAAGCTTTGACAAAGACAACAAAAGCGTAACTATTAACCGCTATAATCAGTTTGTATTTGTTCAAAAAACTGATGAAAAATTAGAAGGTAATAGACTAGCAGCTAAAGCTCTGCATTCTAGCATTTGCCAAGAAAAAATAGCTCATATCACAGTGGTGGACTTAAGCAATCAGCCAAAAGTCGCTTGGGCTTTTACTGAGGGTCTTGCCTTGAGTAATTACCAATTTCTAAAGTACTTCACCGACAAAAAAGAAAATAGTCTAAAAGAGATTAGTCTGCATTCGGCAAATGGTGAAGAAGAAATCAATCAACTCAATGCTGTAATTGAAGGGACTTATGTTGCTAAAGACTTAGTAAATGAACCTTTCTCCTACCTTACCGCTATGCAATACAGCCAAGACATAGAGAAAATGGGCAAAGAGGCAGGTTTTAAAGTAGAAGTTCTACACAAGAAAAAAATTGAAGCTCTTAAAATGGGCGGATTGTTAGCCGTAAACAAAGGAAGTATTGACCCCCCAACCTTTAGCATAATGGAGTGGAAACCCAAAACATACTTTAATAGTCAGCCAATTGTACTAGTAGGAAAGGGTATTGTTTATGATACTGGCGGTTTGTCACTAAAACCAACAGCCAACTCTATGGATATGATGAAGTGCGATATGGGTGGGTCAGCAGCGGTAGTAGGAACTATGTATACTATTGCTAAGGCTAAACTAAACCTACACGTCATTGGTCTTGTGCCAGCAACTGATAACCGTCCGTCCGGAAATGCCTATGCTCCTGGAGATGTAATCACTATGCACGACGGCACAACAGTGGAAGTGCTAAATACAGATGCTGAAGGGCGATTAATACTCGCAGACGCATTGAGTTTTGCTAAAAACTACAAGCCAGAATTAGTGATTGACCTTGCTACTTTAACAGGAGCAGCAGCTCGAGCTATTGGAAAAAGAGGCGTAGTAGCTATGGGTAATGATGAAGGTACTATGCAGAAGCTTAAAGAAAGCGGTAAAAATGTACACGAAAGAATTGCTGAAATGCCGTTTTGGGACGATTATAAAGAAGATTTAAAATCTCCTATTGCCGACCTTAAAAACCTTGGCGGTGCTGAGGCAGGCGCCATTACAGCCGGTAAGTTTCTAGAGCATTTTACCGACTATCCATATACCCATTTGGACATTGCTGGGCCTGCATTTTTATTGGCTCCTTACACCTATCATGGTAAAGGCGGAACAGGAGTTGGTGTACGCTTATTGTTTGATTTTTTAAAAACAAAATCTGAATGAGTGGTAAACTAAAATTAGGTGTTTCCATTGGCGATATTAACGGTATTGGAACAGAAGTCATCCTCAAAACGTTTAGAGACAAACGCATGCTAGACTTTTGTACGCCTATTATTTTTGGCGACTTTCATTTGCTGAACCAAGTCAAAAAAACACTGCATTTTGATGATTTATATTTGAATAAAATTCAATCCATCGAGATGGCGAAAGGCAATAAAATCAACGTTTTGAATTGCTGGAAAGAAGAAGTAAAACTCAACTTAGGACAAAACAATGCTGATGGCGGCAAATACGCTTTGACGTCTTTACAGTCTGCCAATAAGGCCTTAAAAAATGGTCAGATAGATGCCCTTGTAACCGCTCCCATCAACAAAGACAACATACAATCAGACGACTTCAAATTCCCAGGACATACGGAGTTTTTAGAACAAGAACACAACGGAAAATCACTAATGTTGATGTTGTCCGATACACTCAGAATTGGAGTAGTAACTGGTCATATTCCATTAGAAAAAGTATCAAAACATATTAGTACTGACGCCATATTAGAAAAACTCAACACTCTAAACCAAAGTCTGAAACAAGATTTTGGCATTCGAAAGCCTAAAATCGCAGTCCTTGGACTAAACCCACATGCTGGAGACAATGGCGTAATAGGTGATGAAGAAAAAGAGACCATTATTCCAGCCCTTCAAAAAGCAGAAGATGAAGGACTTTTAGTCTTCGGACCTTACCCTGCCGATGGTTTTTTTGGCTCCAACAAACGCCAAGCCTTTGATGGTGTTCTAGCCATGTACCACGACCAAGGATTAGTACCTTTCAAGACCTTATCTTTCGGAAATGGCGTTAATTTCACTGCCGGTTTGGATATCGTTCGCACCTCTCCTGACCATGGTACTGCATTTGATATAGCAGGAAAAAATCAAGCTCAAGAATCCTCATTCCGACAGGCTGTTTATGCCGCTTGTGATGTCTTCAAAAAGCGTCAAGAATGGCAATTGCTTAACAGCAATCCACTAAAAATAAGCCCTAAAAAAGAACGCTCTAGAAGTAAGGTCGAGTAAACAATAGCTTTTTTTAAGCTCATTTCATGAAATATTATTACATTTGCAGGCTACTTTGAAAAAATTGAATTCATGGTAAGAGAAAAAGATTTTGATATTCCTTTTTCGGGCCTAAAATTAGGAACGCACCAATTTGATTTTGACATCGTAGAATCGTTCTTTGAATTGTTCGAAAATTCTGAAGTAAAAAAGGCAACACTAAAGGTAGCCATCAAGCTAAATAAAAAAGCAACATTGCTAGATTTAGAATTTAACATTAGCGGTAATGTTGAACTCTCTTGCGATACCTGTGCAGACCTCTATCTTCAAGACTTAAACGAACAATTTAATCTTATTGTAAAATTTTCTGACTTAGTGGAAAGCACTGAGAGTGACGAAATCATAATTTTATCTACCAGAGAGCATACCTTATCGCTTGCTAAAAGTATTTATGAATTTATTCATTTGTCGCTACCCTCAAAACGGTCACACGCCGATGAAGAGGAGTGCAACCAAGATATGTTAGAAAACATCAGACAATTTGAAATTAAAGAACAAACAGAAAAAGAAGATGTTGAAATTGACCCCCGTTGGGCAAGTTTGAAGAATATAAAACACAAATAAATTGATTTAGATTATGGCACATCCTAAACGTAAAATTTCTAAAACTAGAAGAGACAAAAGAAGAACTCACGACAAAGCAACTGCACACAACGTTAGTAAATGCTCTAACTGTGGCGCACCTATACTACACCATAGAGTGTGTGGAGAATGTGGTTTTTATAGAGGCAAAGAAGCTGTTTCACAAGAAGTTGCTGCCCAATAATACTTGTCGTTTAGTTTAATTTTTAATTTGTAGATTTAGGACTTTTTAAAACTCTTAAATCTACTTTTGTTTTTAATGGCTAGAGTTCGAATTGGAATAGATATCATGGGTGGGGATTTTGCCCCAGAAGCTACCATTGACGGAAGTGTTTTAGCTCTGCCACACTTAGCCGATAAAGTTGACTTAGTGCTCATCGGCGACGAATCACTCATTAAAAGCAAACTACAAAAACACAATCTCCAGGAAGATACCTTCGAAATTGTTCATGCCCCAGAAAATATTGAGATGGGCGAACACCCTACCAAAGCACTTGTTAAAAAACCTAATTCCAGCATCGCTGTTGGATTCCACTTACTTAAAAAAGGAAAAATAGACGGTTTTGCCAGTGCAGGAAATACTGGTGCAATGTTCGTAGGTGGCTATATGTCTGTAAAGCCTATCCCTGGAATTTTAAGACCTTGTATCTCTTCCGTGCTGCCCAAATTAGACGGTGGAGTAAACGTTATTTTAGATGTCGGTGCCAATGCCGACTGCAAAGCTGATGTACTCTATCAGTTTGGAATATTAGGCTCACTATTTGCCGAGTATGTATGCGGCATCATTAGCCCAAGAGTAGGCCTATTAAATATTGGAGAAGAAGAAACAAAAGGTAATATGCTAACTATTGCCGCTCATGAGCTTATGAGCGACTCAAGAGATTTCAACTTCTGTGGAAACATAGAAAGTAGACATCTTTTTGATGATAAATGCGACGTCATTGTTTGCGACGGTTTTTCAGGGAACATTATACTGAAGCAAGCTGAATCTATCTACAACTTAATTGAAAAGAGAAATATTAAAGACGAATATTTCAACCGATTCAATTATGAAAATTATGGAGGAACGCCCATTCTAGGGTTAAACAAAACCGTTGTTATTGGTCATGGAATATCTAACAAAATCGCCATTAAGAATATGATCGTTTTGACTGCTGATGTTGTTGAAGCTGATTTAACCACAAAAATTTTAAATAACTTCAATAATGACTAAACTCAGAGCTGCTATAACAGGCGTTCACGGATATGTTCCTGAATATGTTCTAACGAACAAGGAGCTAGAAAAGATGGTAGACACCAATGATGAATGGATAACTACACGAACAGGTATTAAAGAAAGACGAATATTAAAAGGCGAAGGATTGGCTTCATCTGATTTAGGCGTTGGCGCTATTGAAGGATTACTTCAGAAAAAAGGTATTTCTGCCGAAGAAATAGACTGTATCATTTGTGCTACTGCAACGCCAGATATGATGTTTCCATCTACTGCTTGTATTATCGCTGATAAGATAGGTGCAAAAAATGCTTTCGCCTACGATCTTATGGCAGCCTGTTCAGGGTTCCTATTTTCTGTTGCTACTGCTGCCAAATACATAGAAACAGGAGCTTACAAGAAAATTATTGTTGTGGGTGCTGATAAAATGTCTTCTATCGTAGATTATACAGATAGACAAACGTGTATCATCTTCGGCGATGGAGCGGGTGCTGTATTATTAGAACCTAATGAAGACGATTTAGGTGTTCATGATTCCATTATGAAAAGCAATGGTGAAGGTCGTCATTACCTCAGAATGACAGGTGGCGGTTCTTATCACCCTGCATCTGAAGAAACCATTAAAAATAAAGAGCACTTCATTCACCAAGAAGGACAAACAGTATTTAAGTTTGCCGTTAAAGGTATGGCTGATGTTTCAGGTGAAATTATGGATAGAAACAATCTTACTGGTGACGATATCGCTTGGTTAGTTCCTCACCAGGCCAATAAACGAATCATAGACGCTACTGCCAACAGAATGGGCGTAGGCACAGATAAAGTAATGCTGAACATTCAGCGTTATGGAAATACAACCAATGGAACTATACCGCTGTGTCTATGGGAATGGGAAAATCAATTAAATAAAGGAGACAACCTCATCCTTGCTGCCTTCGGTGGTGGCTTTACTTGGGGCTCTATTTATTTGAAATGGGCATACGATAGTAAATAAATTATATATTTGAAATATTAAAATCGCCTTATGGACATTAAAGAAATTCAAGAACTCATAAAGTTTGTTGCTAAATCTGGAGCAACTGAGGTAAACCTAGAAATTGACAACGTAAAAATTTCTATCAAATCCCCTGCTAAGAAAGGGGCGGTACCCGAAACAACCATTATTCAACAAATTCCTGTAGCTCAAGGTGCTCCGGCAGTAATGCCTGTAGCAGCTGCTCCGGCTCCAGCAGTTGAAGCTCCTGCGGCAAAAGCACCAGCAGCTGACAAAATTAGCGAGGAAGACAAATACATTACTGTAAAGTCACCAATGATTGGTACGTTTTACAGAAAGCCTTCTCCAGACAAAGACACATTTGTGAATATTGGCGACACTATCAAGCCAGGCGATGTGCTATGCGTAGTGGAAGCTATGAAGCTATTCAACGAAATTGAATCCGAAGTTAGCGGTAAAATTGTAAAGGTATTAGTAGACGATTCTACACCAGTAGAATACGATCAGCCTTTATTTTTAGTTGACCCCTCTTAAAATACATTCATGTTTAAAAAGATATTAATTGCTAATAGAGGCGAAATTGCTCTAAGAGTCATTCGCACATGCAAAGAGATGGGCATAAAGACGGTGGCCGTATATTCTACTGCCGATGCTGAGAGTTTGCACGTTAGATTCGCCGACGAAGCCGTATGTGTAGGCCCAGGTCCATCTAGCGAATCTTACCTAAATATCCCAAACATCATTGCCGCAGCAGAAATTACCAATGCCGATGCTATTCATCCAGGCTATGGTTTCCTTTCTGAAAACGCTAAATTCTCCAAAATTTGCGGAGAAAACGGCATCAAATTTATCGGTGCTTCACCAGAAATGATTGAAGGCATGGGCGATAAAGCTGCTGCTAAAGAGACCATGAAAAAAGCGGGTGTGCCTACCATACCAGGCTCGGATGGACTAATCGACGATTTTGCACATTGCAAGAAACTCGCTAAAGAAATTGGTTACCCAGTAATGCTAAAAGCTACTGCCGGTGGTGGTGGTAGAGGAATGCGACTCGTATGGAAATCCAGCGAATTAGAAAAAGCTTGGGACTCTGCCAGACAAGAGTCCGCTGCTGCATTTGGTAACGACGGTATGTATATGGAGAAATTCATTGAAGACCCGCGCCATATAGAAATACAAATTATTGGCGATAGCACAGGTAAAGCCTGTCACCTTTCTGAACGCGATTGCTCCATACAACGAAGACACCAAAAACTAGTAGAAGAAACGCCTTCTCCTTTCATGACGGATGAGCTTAGAGAAGCTATGGGTAAAGCGGCTGTACAAGCTGCCGAATCAGTAAAATATGAAGGTGCTGGAACGGTAGAATTTTTGGTAGATAAGCACCGCAACTTCTACTTCATGGAAATGAATACGCGTATTCAGGTGGAACACCCTATTACGGAAGAAGTAGTGGACTATGACCTTATTTGTGAACAAATAAAAGTGGCGGCTGGCATAAAAATAACGGGTAAAAACTACTACCCTCAGCTACACGCCATTGAGTGCCGTATTAATGCCGAAGACCCTTACAACGACTTCAGGCCTAGTCCAGGAAAGATTACAAACTTTCATGCACCAGGCGGACACGGTGTACGTATTGATACTCATGTGTATGCTAACTATAGTATACCACCTAATTACGACTCTATGATTGCTAAACTGATTACAGTGGCTCAAACAAGAGAAGAAGCTATTTCAAAAATGAGAAGAGCATTGGAAGAATTTGTAATTGAAGGCATAAAGACAACTATACCTTTCCACTTACAATTGATGAAAAACGAAGATTTCATAAACGGTAACTATACCACCAAATTTATGGAGTCTTTTGAGTTGAAATAAAATATTAAGGATTGTAAAACTAAAAAAGAGCCTCTCGAGGCTCTTTTTTTATGCTGTTGTGGCTACTTTTTTAACGCCTACCATCTGACGAATACTTTCGATGATGGCTTGCTTATCGTATTCGCATTCACGCCATAGCTCAGGCTGAGTGCCATGCTCAACGTATATGTCAGGAATGCCCAAACGCTTTACTTGTGCTTTGTAGTTATGATCCGCCATAAACTCAATGATAGCACTACCAAAACCGCCTTGAATACATCCGTCTTCTACCGTAATTACTTTATTGTGTTTCTTAAAGACTTCGTGTAGTAAGGCTTCGTCCAAAGGCTTCACAAATCGCATATCGTAATGGGCTACAGAATACGTATCTAGTTCTGAAATGGCATCTTGAGCAAAATTCCCCACATGACCAATTGTCACTAAAGCAATTTCATTACCATCAGAAACTTTTCTTCCTTTTCCTACTGGTATTTCTTCAAAAGGCGTTTGCCAATCGACCATAACGCCTTTTCCTCTTGGGTAACGTATTGAGAATGGCCCTTTGTTAGGTAATTGTGCGGTGTACATAAGGTTTCTCAATTCTTGCTCATTCATAGGTGCAGAAACGACCATATTAGGAATACACCTAAAGTATGCCATGTCGTAAACACCATGATGAGTAGGGCCATCAGCACCTACCAAACCACCTCTATCTAAGCAAAATACTACATTCAAGTTTTGAATGGCAACGTCGTGAACTACTTGGTCATAAGCACGTTGCATAAAGGAGGAGTAAATATTACAGAAAGGCACCATTCCTTGTGTAGCTAAACCTGCCGAAAAAGTAACAGCGTGTTGCTCAGCAATACCTACATCAAAGGCTCTGTCTGGCATCTCTTTCATCATCATGCCTAAAGAGCAACCTGTAGGCATGGCTGGGGTAATACCCATTATTTTATCGTTTTCCTTAGCCAATTCAATAATGGTTTTTCCAAACACATCTTGGTATTTTGGTGGCTGAGGACTAGTAGAGGTAGATTTTATTATCTCCCCCGTATTTTTATCAAACAATCCTGGTGCATGCCATTTAGTAGGGCTTCCTTTTTCTGCCGGCTCATAGCCCTTGCCTTTTTTGGTAAGGCAATGCAAAATTTTAGGTCCGGGAATGTCTTTTAAATCATTCAATATTTTACTCAAATGCACAACATCGTGACCATCTACAGGTCCGAAATACCTGAAGTTTAATGACTCAAAGTAATTGCTTTGCTTCAATAGTGCCGACTTCATGGCATTTTCTAACTTAGCTGCAATAGCTTGGGCATTTGGCCCAAACTTACTGACTTTCCCTAAAAGATTCCAAACATCGTCTTTAACCTTATTATAAGTATGCGAAGTGGCAATATCTGTTAAGTATTCTTTTAATGCGCCAACATTGGGGTCAATGGACATGCAGTTGTCATTGAGAATGACTAAAAGATTGGAGTTTTCTATTCCAGCATGATTAAGCCCTTCAAAGGCTAAACCAGCTGTCATGGAGCCGTCACCGATAACGGCTATGTGTTGTTTGTCTTTTTCGTTTTTGTAATTCGAGGCTACTGCCATCCCTAATGCTCCAGAAATAGAAGTAGAGGAATGTCCTACACCAAAAGTATCGTATTCGCTTTCCGAACGCTTCGGAAAACCACTAATTCCATTGTAAATTCTGTTGGTGTGAAAACGGTCTTTTCTTCCTGTAAGGATTTTGTGTCCGTAAGCCTGATGACCTACATCCCATACCAACTGGTCGTAAGGTGTGTTGAAAACATAGTGTAAAGCAACAGTAAGTTCAACGACACCCAAACTAGCACCGAAATGCCCTCCTTTGGTTGAGACTACATCAACAATAAATTGCCTTAAATCATCACAGACTTGAGGCAAATCGTTACTTTTAAGATTTTTTAAATCTTCAGGGAATTGGATATTATCTAATGAACTCAAACTTGATTACTTTTCTGGTACAAATATAAGAAATTTAACATCTGTTAAGACAAAGATTACCTAGCTCCCTAATTTAGATACAATTTTAGTCTTTAATTTATCGGTTAACAGATACATTACTGGTACAATAACTAATGTTAGGAATGTAGCAAAAGTAAGTCCAAAAATTACTGTCCATGCCATTGGCCCCCAGAAAATAGCGTTGTCACCACCGAAGAAAATTTGCGGATTAAACTCCGTTAGCAAAGTGCTGAAATTAATATTCATTCCTGTAGCTAAGGGCAATAATCCCAAGACCGTAGTAATTGCGGTTAGCAATACAGGTCGTAGCCTTTTTTGCCCAGCCTCACGAATACTATCTATTGAGTTTTGGTAGTCTAGTTCTTCCGAATCGTCCAATCCAAGCTCTTCTTTCTTTCTTGATTTAATGAGGTCAATGTAATCGATTAATACAATAGCGTTATTTACTACAATACCTGCCAATGAAACTATACCAATTCCTGTCATAATAATAACGAAATCCATATTGAAAATGGCTAGTCCCAAGAATACACCTATAGTACTAAATAGAACCGTCATAATAATGATGACTGGCTTAAATACGGAGTTGAATTGGGATACTAATATCAAGGTAATTAAAGCCACAGCAATCAGTAATGCTTTTGATAAAAAGTCTTGTGTTTGGGCTTGTTCTTGCTGCTTACCAGTGAATTGTAAATCGCAATTTTCTGGCATAGGATAATCGGCTAATAGCTTTTTTAATTGATCATTAATAGCGTTTTCGTTATACCCTTCTATCACATTTGAGTAAAGGGTTACCTGCCTTTTCATGTCTTTTCTATTTACCGATCCGAAGGTGTTGTTGTATGAATAATTAGCAACCGATGAGATAGGTATTTGCATAATCCTTCCATTGGACTGACTTCTAAAGGTAATGCTCTGATTCATCAATGAAGAGACATTATAGCGGTACTTATCTGCTAGTTTTAGGGTGATAGGATACTCGTCTTCACCGTCCTTAAATTTAGAGACTTCTTTACCAAATAAGGCTGTTCGAATAGTAGAGCCAACTTGAGAGGTAGATACTCCTAATCGACGTGCCATATCTCTGTCTATCTGTACAAGCATCTCGGCTTTACTCAACTCTAAGTCAACTTTTAATCCTTCTATTCCAGGTATTTTCTCTTTCTCTATTTTTTG
>ENA-ORDA01003161-ORDA01003161.1-marine-metagenome-genome-assembly--contig:-NODE-3161-length-11721-cov-5.203968_pt1 | contig 11721 bp, 5 predicted proteins | sample MGYA00237778_ERZ508506 | MGnify/ENA primary metagenome ERZ508506 (study PRJEB26177, sample SAMN06267891) | marine metagenome | isolation source: Monterey Bay, California, USA | place: Pacific...
AATGGTTTATTGACCTATAAAGACAGCATAGAAACTAAATTATATAACAACGACAATTCAATAAGAACAAAAGGCCAGTATGGAAGGATATCAAACATATATGCTATTGGAAATGGCAATTATTTGGCTATTTCTGATAAAGGAATATACAACTACGGTTATAAAACGAATACTTTTAAATTAATATATCCAGCTCAAAAGGAGATAATACCCATAAGAAACAAAATAAATGAAAGAATTAAAGACCGAGGGGAGTTTCACTTTATAGACAATAAAAGCTACATTTCATTAAATGTAAATAACTTTAAAACGGATGTTATAGATAGTGATATTGCTCATGAGATTAATGATATTGTAGAGAGTGATACAAATGGCAATGATTTTTACGCTATTTCTAAAAATGAAATGTTACTTACTTTTAAAAGAACAACAGACGGGCTTCAACTACTGGACAAACTACCTATTAAAAATACAGCCCATACTATTTCAGATTATGATAATTTGGTCTTTTTATCTGGAAATAACGGCATAAGTATCTTCGAAAAAACAAAAAAACAGATCCTAGATAATTATATAGTTGATGAATTTAATAAACAAGCAGTTTATAAGAAAAATAGCACAATACGCTTTGGGAGTATTCACGGAGTATACACCATAGATAATCTAGTTGATTTTGAAAAGAATTTAATATTTAAAGATTTTAAAATTAGCAGTCAAGAGCCATATTTATATCTAGGGGCACTACTACTTATACTCATTGTGCTTGTAGTTGTAAAAAAAGTAAGCAAGAAAAATATTTCAGACGAGCAGTTGATATCCAACATTAAGCGATTCATTAACAAAAACCTGAACCGTGTAACTTTAAAAATGTTAGAGGCAGAATTTAACCTAGACTACAACGACATTAACAGCATACACAAAGACTTTAAACCCGCTAAATACATAAAACAAGAAAGATTAGAGTTAACCAAAAAAATGCTTTTGAAAGGGAAGATACTTTCAGAAATATCAGATAAAACTGGGTATTCTGAAACATACCTGCTAAAGAATAAGTATAAATTTTTGAAGTAATAATACATACAAGTAAAACATCTTTTATCAAGTATAAGCCCTTTATATAAATAATTCTGAATGCCATTTTCTTAGTTTTGAATTATAGATGTTTATTTTAAAAAAAAGATATTTAATTAAAAAAAGAACATTTATCTACACATTTAATTAATTGTACTATTGTCTTATACTAATTGAAAAATACTTTTCGTGTTACAGTGTAATAACAATTTAAGGCTACTTTTTTTATCCGTTTTATTTGTGAGTTGTTCTAGCAACAAACTGCTATTTAAAAAGATTCCTGAAAATCTAAAAATAGAAAACCCAGAGGCTATAATAGCTAATGGTGATTTGCTAGATATTAATATTTCATCTTTAAATAGTGAGAGTACTGCAATTTTCGAACAAACTTCAATGGCCAAAATTGGAACCGTACGAACTACAGAGGCAAGAAAATGGGAAGGGTATCTTGTTGATAGAACAGGACATATAGAGTTTCCAATTATTGGAAGTTTAAAGGCATCTGGGTTAACCTGTTTTAAATTTGCAGAACTTATAAAAACTAAATTAGAGGAATACGTACTAAATCCAAATGTTAGAATAAAAATTTTAAATTTTGAAGTTTCAATACAAGGAGAGGTAAATAGCCCTGGTGTATTTAACGTAATAAATCAAAATATTTCACTCACAGAATTAATTACTAGGGCTGGAGGATTTACAAATAAAGCAAATCCAAGTAAAGTTTTAATAATACGCAACACCAATACAGAAATTGAAACTAAATATATAGACTTAACATCCTATGAGTTTATAACCTCACCCTATTATTTCCTTAAACAAAACGATGAGGTTTATGTAAGGCCAGACACAGCATCCTTGGCATTTGATTTTGGGATTTTAAGAAACAGTAGCTCATTGGCTTTACTGGCATCAATTGTAACAACAATCTTGTTAATTGTAAGGTAATGGAATATACCAATGAACAGGCCGGTGAAGATCAATTAGATCTTTTAAAAATAGTGTTTACTCTTTTATCAAAAAGATGGCTCATTATTTCATCTGTATTGGTATTCTCAGCTATTGGTATTGTGTACAATTATTACCACCAAGAAAAATTTCAAACAAACACAACCTTACTAATAAGTAAAGACCAGTCAGACCCTTCATCGTTTATTAATAATAATCAATATGATTTTCTTTATGCTAGTAACGAGCTTGGCAGTGAAGACCATGTTTCCGTTTTTAAATCAACATTAATATTAAATAATGTAGTAGAAAAACTAAGCCTTAATTACAGGTATTTTAAAATAAACAAACTCAAATCTAATACGCTACTAACCAAAGAGTCAGTACCCTTTGAATTTTATTTTAAAAATGAAACTATTCACAACAGCTGTATTATTAGTTTTAACAATCATAGCGTTACCATAGAGGTAAATGACACCGTGTTTTCATTTTCAAGAAATGAAAGTGAATTTGAAAGTTCGTTATTTACCTACAAAACAAAAATTTCAAACTATGTAGGCCAAGACTCTTATATCATTAATCAATATAAAAAGAGAGAGACCGTTAATGCAATAAAAGCAAGTTATGCTGTCAATGTAGCTAAAAAAACAAATACCTATGATATCTCCTATACTGGGGCTAACAAGTATTTAAACTCAATGATTTTAAATGGCATTGTGGATGAAATTATAGAAAATAATATTCGTGACAAGAAAAATGTATATCATGCATCCATAAATTTTATTGAATCTAGAATTTTCACCCTACGAGAAAAAATTGACTCACTCAATGCTGTTATTTCTGACTACAAAATCGAAAATGGCGTATACATGCCAGAGAATCAAACAAATTTAGTGTTAGATAATTTAAATGATATTGAACAAAAAATGTTTGCTAATTCATTGCAGACAGAACTATCTCTCAAATTAATTGATGAGGTAGAAAAGCAAATCTCTTTCGAGCTTTTACCTACAGATATTGGTATTGAAAATGAAAATATAAATAATATGGTGTTACAGTTTAACACGATTATTTTAGGGAAGAACACACTGCTTGTTGAGTCCACGGCAAAAAACCCGCTGCTCATACAATCACAAAACCAACTTATTGATCTAAGATCTAATATTTTAAATAGTTTAAATATCTATATCAATAAATTAAAAATGAAATTAAATAGATATGATGAGTTCAAACAAAAAAACAATAGCCTGGTTGGTATAATACCCCTGAGAGAATCTGAACTAGGCAATCTAGAGAAAGACCTGTTGCTTTTAAATAATTTATATGCATACCTGTCTCAAAAAATAGAAGAGGCATTAATTAGTGTGTCTTCTGTAGAATCAAACATTAAGGTAATAAATGAAGTTGATTATATTTTAACATCAAAAACCGATAAACCAAAGATATTTGCAGCTTTTTTGTTTGCTGGATTAATTCTCCCACTTGGGTTTTGTGTTGGTTTATGTTTTCTAAGAAGCTTTAAGATTGACACAGAATATCTAAAACAAGAACTGGCAAATATTAATTTTCTTGGTATTGTAAAATTTTCGGAAAAAAAGGAATCGAAAGACACCAAAGCAGTACAATACGAGCTTTTTAAGAGAATTTATCATAATATAACTATGGTAATTCCAAAATCCCCAAAAGGGATGTCAATTATGATTACTTCATGTATTAAAAATGAAGGGAAAACTTTTACTGCCTTTAATCTTGCAACATTTTTAGCCAGTAAGGGTAAAAAAGTTGTCTTGATAGGCACAGATTTAGGGAATCCTGATTTATCGAAATTATTTGATCAAAAAACCAACAATTGTAAAGGGCTGACAAATATTATAGATGACACTACTACTAATTTCGAGGCACTTTTTGAAGAATATAAAACAAGTAATAAACACCTCGATACTCTGTTTGCAGGAACAAAAACAAATACGAAAACTAGTGTTTTTAAAACTAAAAGATTTGATGATTTTATTTCATTTCTCAAAGAAAAATACGACTATATTATTTTTGATAGTGCACCAATCCTTTTTATGGTTGAGTCTTTAGAGTTGTTAGAAAAATCAGACTATGTTGTTCATGTTTTTAGAAAAAACTTTTCATCTAAAAAGCTAGTAAACTACGTTTTGGACTATAAAGAAAAATACAATAAAAAAAATATAGGGTATGTAATTACCGATGACACAAAACCCGATAAGTTTATTGACAAATATGGATACGCATATGGATACGGGTATGGATACGGGTATGGATATGGAGCAAGATAAAGCCCGCTAGAAGGCCTTATGGCAATCAAAGCTTATACAGATTGTAGTTGGTCAATAACATTAAAACAGCTGCTTTAAACACCTTACAAGATATATTTGACAAAGACCAACCTATTTTAAAAATTGCCACCACCGCAGGAAATTATAAATCATACTTTTAAAATATAAAATTATGACACTCAAAGGAATTAAAAACTTTGCATATTGGGTTTGGTCAATACATAAAAAATAAGCTCGGTTATTTAATTAGCCCCGGTAAAAATTATCCCCAAGAATACTGATTTATTCTTGGGGATACTTTTTTTAAAACCCTATACTATATAAACAAAAAAGCTACTTTATAATCTTTACAAGATGTTTGTTTAATCTTATAAGTTTGGCACGCTTATCTTCAGGATCTGTTTTGTAGATAAAAACAGGCTCTTTATTGGTTTTTAATAAAGTATTAAACTTATTTGAGAGGGAAGACACAAGATTTTTTCTTTTTTTACGGAGTGTCTCGTAACTATCTGATTGTTCACTAAATATCTCTAGTAAGGCTGCAAAAGGAATATCCTGGCCCTGAGCTAATTTGAACAACAACGTTAATTCTATTTCATCAAAAATAGGTACGAGTTTTCCTTTGTGTTTTATCTCAAGAGATTTTGTGTTGATAGTAACCAGGTTGTAATCTACAATGCATTTTTTAACGAAAACCCCAATTAATATCAAAAACAACACAAAAACAAAACTTACGGCATAGTATAACACATTGCTGTATTTTTGTGTATAGATAGGATATTTTTTGCCAGTAAAACTCTGGTAGATAGCCTCAGAAACTGTTTTATATTTTAAGTTTAGATCTACTTTATAGCTTCCATTATGCTGGAGTACATGTAGGTTATCGCCCGTTTGGTTTAATACATTACTAGAAGAAAAATTTTGGTGAATTTGAGGGTCATTATTATCTATATAGGTGTTGTTTTTAAAGTCATACAAACGCAAACCATTTTCGTCTTGAGAAATAAATTTTTGTGTTATCACCTTATCGGTAAATGGATTATGATGCCCGTAGACTAAATCACTGGAGCTATTAATGGCAAGAATCCCTAATCTAGAAAAAGTCATGGTCTTTAAATCAAGGCTATAAACCCAGCAGCCTTGTGGGGAAAATTTTAAATCCTCAAAAGTATCACATCCAATAAAATAAATAGTATCATCTACTCTGGCATGGATAACTTGATCTCTAATAACAGCGGGTTTCTCACCATAAGTTTTAGTTTCAAACCATTCTTTATTTTGGAAACTATAGGTGGTTAAAATGTTTTTATCGGTAAACATACCATACCCTCCAAGCAAGAAAATTTGGTCTTCATACGAAAAAGGTATGCTATGGTATTGATTGTGATGGGTACGAGACTCATCAATACGCTCAAAGGTGCGGTTGTAATACTTTACTACTATGCCCCCGCTTTGTTCCACCAAAAACAAGGTGTCTTTTATTTGAAGTGGTATCAAAGCCTTTAGGTAAGAATCATCTAAATCTAGTTTGGGAAAAGAAATCTTTGTTTTATCTAAACCTCTATAAAGAGTTGAGTCATTTAAAATAATAATGGGCTCTTGGTATTGGGTATCCCAAAAACCATACTTTTTGACAGACCCTGGATTGTATGTTTGAGCAGTTGCGCAAACACAAAAAAGACCTATTAATAGAAGTGCTATTTTTCTCATTAGTTAGATTGTGCCAGTAATATACTTAATTTACCAAGCAAGAAATATCAAAAATACCCTATACCGTATTTTCCCATAGTTTCAAAATGCAAATTGGGTCATAAAAAATAAATTAAAGTGCTGTATATAAAATACTTATAACACATCTGGTCAAGAAATAAAATATTGGGTGTATAACGCTCTATAGCGCATCTATTTTAATGTATTCCATAAATATGACCTGTAAAAAAAGCACAACAAAAGGCATTTAGCCACTTGTGTGGTCCTCATATTGCACTGCTTGCTTACTGGTTTTGTAATTCAAAAGTATACCCTAGGTATAAAAGCCCCTGCTATTGTTTTAAAATAATAACACGAAAACACACACCTCCAACACTTTACATTTATTGTGCACTTTATCGATTATTTTTTACAAACATGTAAGAATTGACGTTTTACATTATTTTTTAGATCAAAAAACACGACAAAACACACTTAAAATGCGACAAAAAACACATTTTATAAAAAAAAATAAAAATATTTTCACAAAGTGTATTTCGTCGATGAAAACAGCAATAACAGTATATTAAGGGCTAAATAACTACATTATTTATCTGCCAAAAAGCCTAAAAACACGATAAAGTGCATAAAATATCAGATGAAGTGTAGTTTAACTCAAAATAGTTTGTATGTTTGTAAAAAAGAAATTGAACAGACAACCAAAACCATATATTATGAAAAAGTTTATTTTACTTCCGCTATTAACTTTAGTATTTTCTATAGTTAGTTATGCAAACAACACTGAAGAGATTGCAACTGCAACTAATGCAACAACAATTTCTACACAAGAATTTGTAACAAACGCACCTATGTTAACTACATATACGTTGTTTATAAAACTTTACCACGGTAATAGCGAGCAAGCAGATACTAGGTTTTATTTCCAAGATGGTTTAACCTTAGGTTTAGACCCTGGATATGATGCAGGAGCCTTTGACCAAGACATCGCCTTGAGCTCTAGATTACTTGAGGATGATCAAGGAACCAACTTTGCAATTAACGCAATGGGATTGGATTCAGCCTTTGGAGTTGCAGTACCACTAGTTATAAACCAACAACAAGGAGAGTCTTTTAGAATTAGTATTTCTAATAACACACTGCCAGAAAACGTTAATGTATTTTTAGAGGACGCACTTTACGGAACCTTCACGCAATTACAAGGACAAGATTTTGAGTTAACTGCTGAGCAGGACCTTAGAGGTGTAGGTAGATTTCAAATTCACTTTACAACAGAAATATTAGGAGGTGAGGTATTAAATACAAACAATGTATTTGACACAGACACGGTAGCTGTATTTAAAGCAAACAACCAAGATTTTATAACCATTACAGGAATTGCTGCATCGGCAAACACAACAACTGCATCACTATACAACATGCTAGGCATGAGTGTGCGTACAAAAACACTACATAACCCATCACAAACTCAAAGCATATCCACACAAGGGCTTGCAAAGGGTGTGTATGTAGTACAATTAAAAGCAGGTAATGCTATGTTTTCAAAAAAGGTACTGCTACAATAATAGCTAACCACTACCAAACCATAAAAACCTCCACCTTGTAAAAAAGGATGGAGGTTTTTTTATCTCTTACTATTTAATTTACAACAAAAAATAGCCTCCTGAGAGCACCTGTGTATCACATCAAAAAAAGATCTTTTTGATGTGATACACAGGTCTTTTTGTACTGAAATTTAACCTAAATACCCTTTTTTACAGTGTGTAACATAACAATACAAAACCATGCAACACAACTCGAAAGCATATTTTGTTCAACAAAAAACACCAAAATAGCTAACAAAAACTCTCAATAAATTATTGGTAGTGTTTTTAAACTAATTTTTTTACTGCTTGTCTAAAATGTAGTTTTTTAATCATAAAATATTAGTTGACATTGGCAACTATAAACGATATTTGTTACCCCCCTAAATTTATAATTATGAAAAATTTCACATTTTTAAAAATAGCATCGCTGCTTATTTTCCTACTTAGTGCCCAATTCTCTTTTGGGCAAGAACAACTTCTACATTCAGAAAATTTTACTGGCCAACTTAATGTTGGTGCTCAAGGACCAGGATCATCAAGTACTGTTATAGATCCAAGTACTGCAGGAGTAGACTGGACAATTGACGTTTCATCTACTTCTCTTACCTCGTACACACATCACTTCAAAGTTGTTAACACAAACTCTGCGAGCGAGAGAATGACAGCATCAGATCTTGACGGTGATGCAGTTTGGTATTCCCCAGCAATAAATATTACTAACTATAGTGATGTTAGATTTTTACACAAAGCTGTAGGAGAGGGCGCTAATTTCTTGTCATCTAATGATTACGTCAAAACTCACTACAGAATAAATGGTGGCACTTGGACCCAAGTGGAGACTAATGGAAATCTTGCTGGAAACTTTGGTACTCAGTATCCATCTCAAACTGGATTATCTGGAAGCACACTAGAAATTAGAGTGACAATGAATAACCAGGAATATTGGGAAGTTCTTTCTATGGATAATCTAGAAGTTTATGGAACGTCAAATCCTACAGCTGCCTTCTCTGCTAGTGCAAACGCAGTAGATACTACTCAAACTATTACTTTTACCAATAATTCTACAAACGCTACCAGTTACTCCTGGAATTTTGGAGACAGCACCACATCTAGTGCAACTAGTCCAAGCCATCAATACGCATCGGCGGGAAGTTACACTGTAACCCTTACAGCTACAGGTAGCTCTGGTAGTGATACAGCAACAACAAGCATAACGGTTTATACTGCCGGAACATGTAGTGCTTCAGGAACCATCCTTATGGAAAGGTACGACGGCATACCTGGAACTGCAATTTCAGATTTAACGGGCAGTGCTAATTACCCAGAAAACCCCTCCTCTGACGCGCAGTTAACATCTTTTGAGATACCAACTGATGTTGCTGAAAATTATGGAGCAAAAGTAAGTGGTTATATTTGTGCCCCAGAAACAGGCTACTATACCTTTTGGATTGCCAGTGATGATAATGGCCAATTAAATCTAAGCACCGATGATGATCCTGCAAACAAAACAACTATTGCATGGGTAGATAGTTGGACCTCTTCTAGAGAGTGGGACAAGTTCACTACACAAAAATCTGACCCTATACTACTTATAATGGGTGAGTCTTATTACGTAGAAGCGCTAATGAAAGAAAATGGTGGAGGAGACAACCTAGCAGTTGGATGGGCAAAACCAGGAGAGTCAACAAATGCCCCATCACAGGTGATACCAGGATCCGTATTATCCCCAGCAGTATCAAACTATTTTGGAACAGATATTTTATTCTCTGAAGATCAAGCAGATGCTAGTGAATCTGACAGCACCATCTCAGGAACGGGAACAAGTGTTACAAACGCAAGTGGTATTGCCTGGACCATGAACAGACCAAATTCAAAGGTAAGGACACATATCAATGAAAATCCTCACATTCATTGCGAAAAACTCAATGGAGATACTGTGACTTGGGTAACAGAAGATATCATTATATCAGGTTACACTAATTTAAACTTTACTGTTTTTGCCAGGAAAATACAAAGTTATGGCAGCAACGATTATATAAAATTACAATATAGCATTGACGGTGGCACAACACGCATAAACATTGCAACATACAATACCAATCTAACCAATACTAGCATAGGAGGTGATATTAATACCCTAACCTCAACTACAGTTGTAGGAGACACCTTAAAGATTTATATTGAAGTTTACAATGATGGTAATAATGAAAAATTTGAATGGGAGGATATAACTCTTACAGGAATTCCATTCTATAATGTATGGCAAGGAACTAATATTGACCTTGTAACAGACACGGCAAAATGGTCTAAAGGCTCACAACCCACTGAGGCTTCAAATGTTTGGATACCAAACACCAAACATTTAAAACTTACAGATGATCAAGCATACAATACCGTTAATGCAAGAGCTACAAGCCAGTTAACCATAGAAAAGACAGGATCTCTCACAACAGTTGGTGATTTTACCAAAATAGCTGGTACAGGAGCCGTTACCCTAAACTCAGATTCTAATGAGTTTGCCTCTATCGTTGTTGGAGGAACGGCTACGGGAGATATTAAGTACAATAGGTTTACACACAGAGTCGCTTCATGGAATTGGGGTTGGGATCTAGCAGGGTCTCCTGTATTAGGATTAGATCTTAATGACTTTTATAATACAAATACAAACGATGGTAATGGTGGCCCCTTAGATACTCAAGGTGACATTATTGCCCTTGGAACATACAATAATGAATGGGATTCTTGGAGTCTCTACACAACGTCTACTATTATAAATGCTGGTGATTTTATTACAGGAAAAGGATATCAAATAGCAGCTTCTATAGCGGGTGGTAATACCATGGGGCAAACAATTGCTTATACCGGACAGATAGCTACTCAAACACAAACCACGCCTATTATAAATAATAATGGAACTAATGTTGTTGGAAAAAGATGGAATCTGGTTGCTAATCCATTTCCTTCATACATAAAAGCGAATATACATGCAGACCCAATCAATAATTTCATAAAAGTCAATGAAAATATTTTAGATTCAAATTACGGAGCAATTTATGGAAAAAGATCTGATGGTACTCCCGGATACATAATATACAACAACGCAAGGGGATCAACAGGCCCTGCAACACCTCTTTTAATCGCTCCAGGTCAGGGATTCTTGGTGGCAGCAGCATCTGCAGATGTAGCACAATTACAATTTACCTCAGAAATGAGAACTGTTGACGGAGGAGATGATTTTATTTCTGGAGCCCCTGTGCTAAACAATTACCTATTAAACCTAAAATTATTCCACGGAAATTCAGAAGAGGCAGAAACAATTTTCTATTTCCAACAAGGTTTATCAGATGGTTTAGACCCAGGATATGATGCAGGTTCTCCTAACCAAGCAATTCCTCTAAGTACTAGACTAACAGAGAATGACCAGGGTATTAATTTTTCTATTAATGCCATGGATATAGATGCCGTAAATAGTGAGGTAATACCACTAGTTATTAATCAGCAGGAGGGTCAACCCTTTAGAATTAGTATCTCAGAAAATACCATCCCAGAAGATGTGAATGTGTATTTAGAAGATACCCAAAATGGCACTTTAACTTCTCTAAAAGATCAAGATTTTGAGCTAATTGCCCAGAGTGATTTGAGTGATGCTGGTAGGTTTTACATACGTTTTACAACTCAAAACCTAGCCGTAAATGATGTGCTAAGCCCAAGTAGTTTAACTGTTTTTAAACTAAATACAGATGCATTTGTAACCATTCAAGGGCTCACCCCAGAGATGGGTAAAACAACCGCTACGCTATACAATATGTTAGGTATGAAGGTTAGAGAAAAAGCATTAAACAATACCGCTGCAACCCAACAAATATCTACCCAAGGGCTGGCTAGTGGTGTATACATCATAAATTTAAAAGCGGGAGAGCAAGCCATTTCTAAAAAAGTAATTATCCAATAAAAAATATCTTTTTAAATATAAAAACCCTCCACTACTTAATGTAAGTATTGGAGGGTTTTTTATGTCTACACATTTTATGTGCAACTAATTTAAATATACTGTGTAATTATAGATGCTTTTGTTATTTTTGAATTAGTATAGTTTAATTGTGTATACA
>ENA-ORDA01003162-ORDA01003162.1-marine-metagenome-genome-assembly--contig:-NODE-3162-length-11720-cov-4.291420_pt1 | contig 11720 bp, 9 predicted proteins | sample MGYA00237778_ERZ508506 | MGnify/ENA primary metagenome ERZ508506 (study PRJEB26177, sample SAMN06267891) | marine metagenome | isolation source: Monterey Bay, California, USA | place: Pacific...
TCTTCCACAACTGGCGTTACTGTTGGGAATGTGCATTGCCCTGACCAACCCATGATCCAAGAAGTTAACGCTTCTTGATCATTGGCCTCTACAACTATCCAGCCATTACCATTTGGAACATCATGCCATCGACCAATTTGTGTGACGCCATCGGGATGTTCTCCTGCAATTTGCTCGTCAGTCATGTTCGCAAAAAAAGCCTGAGTATCAGCCTGTTTGTCCCGGTCGACCTGATAAGTGCACATAAAAATCATATTACTCTCCATTGACTAAGTTGTTTAAGTTTTATGCGGAGGTCGAACTAGGGTAAGCTAGCAATCACTCCATTCGGAAGTAAATAATACTCCTATTGACTTGGCGTTCCCTCTAGCACTCTAAACTTACCATCCGTAAATATTCTCTTTAGATCAAAGGTTCCCTCGGTTGCATCAGCATACTTACCTGTACCACCAAGCATCCGCCCAGTGCTGTGACTAGACATATTCCAGTCTCCAACCCAGAGACCAACGTCTCCATCAACATCAACAAGCTCACAGGACCAGCTTCCGAGTAAAGGTTTCTTATCAACCGATAGCACGTGGCTTTCTTGACAAGTCGCCTTAGCAGCTCTCGGCCATCCTTCTGGTGCGTTGCTCCAGTCCCAAATGCTTTCATTCTGAGCAGACACCATATGTCCAGTTGTCCCTTCAACTATATGTTCGTCAGTTGTGGTGACGAATGCGGTTTGCGAGAATAGACCATGGCCTCCTGCGAAAGCCATCGATGACCAAAACGCCACAAAGGCGACAGTTAAAAATGTTCTTTTCATTTTACACTCCGTTTGCGCAGAGAAAGTTCAGAGTTACTGAATTAAAGTAAAAAGGTACTTTCTTATTTTTATACTGACTAGTTATAAAGGCAACTTGGCTTACCACAAGTGACTGACTGTAAAATTATAAATTTGCATAAATAGAAGCAAGCTTAGACAGATACTAGGGCCCGTGGACATTCAGGGTTCCCATTGGGTTTGATTTCTGTTTCAAACTTCCAAAATGGAGGTTTGAATGAACGAGCAACGGTTTGTGGTATCGGACGTCTTGTGGCAGCGGCTTAAGTCGCACCTTCCAGGTAAGGTCAGCGATGCCGGAGCAACGGCAAAAGACAATCGTCTGTTTCTGGAAGCGGTCTTGTGGCGGGTGCGCACCGGCTCGCCGTGGCGCGATCTGCCACCTGCCTTTGGCCATTGGAACAGCCAGTTCTGGCGGTTTCGCCGGTGGGCCAAGTCCGGTGTATTCGAGAGTCTTTTCAAAGCGATGAGTGAAGACCCGGACCTTGAATATGCTCTCATTGATGGCACTATCGTCCAGGTCCACCAGAAGGCGACCGGCTCAAAAGGGGGTCTCAGCATCAGGCCATTGGGCGCTCGCGCGGTGGGCTAACGACAAAGATCGTTGCGTTGGTGGATGCGCTCGGCAATTTGGTTCGGTTTCTGCTGCTGCCGGGGCAAGCGCATGATATGAAAGGTGTCGCGCCGTTGATCAAAGGCGTTTCATTTGATGCACTGCTCGCGGACAAGGCGTTTGACGCGGACTGGCTATTACAAGACCTTGATGAGCGCGGTGCAACTGCTGTGATCCCGCCCAAAACCAACCGTAAAATCCAGCGCAATTATGATGCGGAGGTCTACAAGTGGCGCCATCTGGTGGAGAATTATTTCGCAAAGATCAAAGAGTTCAGAGGGATAGCCACAAGGTACGACAAAACAGATTGCAGCTATGCAGCGTGTTGGAACCTCGTGGCAGCACTAATAGCTTTAAGATGATTGTCCACAGGCCCTAACTCTATTGAAAATAAGTGAAAAAGCAGGGTGTAACGGGGAGGCAGTCAACGCTTTGTTCAGAAAAGCGCCTGTTTTCAGGGGCTGCTATGATTAAGTTCTTTTCACCGGCCGGTCAAAACTTAACAAGCGCGCTGATGTGTTATTCATAGTATAATTCGGCAGTTCTGCACTATTTTCAGGCCTTTATTGGCACTTAATTTTGCCAGTATGCGAGAAAATATATATACATCTCCTCTCTGGGAAAGGGGCATGAACGGGTCTCCAACTATAAATTCAACTCTCTTGGGCTGACTGTCTTTTTCTATACAGGTTTGAGCTGCAGCAATCATATGTGCGCGATTAAACAAGGTTTCTCGCGCATTTGGCACTGTTTTTAAATTTTTGATATTAACGCGCTGTCTTCACCTCCCACATCGATCACGCAATGTGCGTGAACCCTGTAAATCAGAGCATAGAAAAACCTGTGATGTCCCTGCTTTTGAGGGGCTTCCAATCTGACTGTCCATGCAAGGAGCCTTGCAAATACAATCTGCGCAAGCGATGTTTGCGAACCGCAATATGACGGTTTTATCTGTTATTTCATATCTGGCTTTATTTTGGATCAAGGTGTTAGCTGTGTGCGGCAAACCCGTTGATTGGCAGAGAATCGTTGGTTTTTGCGCGTGCGGGACAATATTCGCAGTCTGTTCACGCCTTTACGGTCTGTTCGAGCCTTTGCGGATTGCGATTTTTGCCAATAATCTAGCTTGGGGGCGACATAACTTAAAGCTGTTTGGGCAAATTAGCGCTGCTTTCCGGGTTCGGTTCAGAGCGGATGGTCCGTTGCGCGGCGCGATCTTTTAAAAAAGCGGCAGCGGCCCAAACTTATATCGTAAAAATTCCAGCGGCCGTGTTATTGAATTGGTGGGAGTTGCTGGTCAGAGCTGAACAGATTAAACATGCAATGGCCTAAGGATCACATCAATGGTCGAGGGTGATGGCTCATTACACATCTGTCGTATGAGCCATCCAACGGGCCCACTTGTCGAGGCCCCACTGTCTATGTTCTTGATCTTAGACAATTGTCGCTTCTGTCGCGGCGCGCAGATCTGCTTCGGTCACACCATCTGCGGTCTCGATAATTTTCAAACCGCCCTCAACGACGTCCAGAACGCCGAGATTGGTAATAATACGGTTGACCACTGATTTGCCAGTTAGCGGCAGCGTACACGAGGTCAGCACCTTGCTATCTCCATGCTTATTGGTGTGGTCCATCACCACAACCACATGGCCGACACCGGCCACCAGATCCATCGCACCGCCCATACCTTTAACCAGCTTGCCGGGGATCATCCAATTCGCCAGATCGCCGTTTTCGGCCACTTCCATTGCACCTAGGATTGCCATGGCAATTTTACCGCCGCGGATCATGCCAAACGAAGTGGCACTGTCAAAATAGGCGGTTTGTGGCAATTCGGTAATGGTCTGTTTGCCGGCATTGATCAGATCGGCATCTTCTTCGCCCTCGATCGGGAAGGGGCCCATGCCCAGCATGCCGTTTTCCGATTGTAAGGTGACCGTAATGCCGTCAGGGATATAGTTTGACACCAGTGTCGGGATGCCGATGCCCAGATTGACATACATGCCGTCTTCCAACTCTTGCGCCGCGCGGGCGGCCATTTGATTTCTGTCCCATGCCATGATGCGCGTTCCTTATGCTGCGGGGCGCGTGGTGCGCTGTTCGATACGTTTTTCATGATCGCCCTGAATGATCCGGTTTACATAGATGCCGGGCAGGTGGATATGATCGGGGTCTAGCGATCCGGTTGGTACAATTTCTTCAACTTCGGCCACGCAGACCTTGCCACACATCGCTGCCGGTGGGTTGAAATTACGTGCGGCTTTGCGGAAAATCAGGTTGCCCGTCGCATCGGCTTTCCAAGCCTTGATGATGGATAGATCCGCAAAAAGCCCCTCTTCCATAATAAAGGTCTCGCCATTAAAAGCTTTGTGCTCTTTGCCCTCAGCTATCACCGTGCCGACGCCGGTCTTCGTGTAAAACCCTGGAATTCCACAGCCCGCCGCGCGCATTCGTTCGGCCAATGTGCCCTGAGGATTGAACTCAAGTTCCAACTCGCCCGATAAATATTGGCGCATAAACTCAGCGTTTTCTCCCACATAAGAGCTGATCATTTTCTTGACTTGCTTGGTTTGCAGCAGAATGCCGATGCCAAAATCATCAACTCCCGCATTATTGGACGCAAAAGTCAGGCCTTTGGCACCGTGATCCTTGATCGCTTGCAGCAAAAGCTCGGGAATGCCGCACAGACCAAAGCCACCGGCCGCAATCAACATGTCATCATGTAACAGATCGGCCAGAGCTTCTGTTGCATTTTCATAGATTTTTTTCATATGGATTTCCCTCTCACCCCAGCTTGCGCCTTTTGTGACGCTGCCTGTGAAGAGAGTCAATTGCCCACCTGATAATCCAGCTTTTGTCGGCGGTGGGCCGCACGCAGCAAGGGCCAGAGGGCTGTCGCGTTCATTTGTGATCTGCCCCCAGACCTTTTATGCTCCAGCCGTTTATCCTGTGGTTGCGGCTTTTTTGCTGGGCGCCTTTTTAGCGGCTGTCTTTTTGGCTGCGGCTTTGGTGGTGGCCTTTTTCTTTGCCGGAGCTTTCTGGCCCTTGCCGGTTTTGGCGGCTTTTTCAGCGATCAAAGCCACAGCCATATCCATGGTGACATCTGCGGGTTCTGTGCCCTTGGGCAAGGTGGCGTTGATCTTGGCAAACTTAATATAGGCGCCATAGCGGCCGTCCATGATATTGACCGGGCCGCCTTGTTCGGGGTGTTCGCCCAGCTCTTTCAAAGGTGTTGCGGCCGCCCCACGTCCGGCACCACGCGACGCAAGTTTCTTGGCAAGCTCTTCGACGGCACGGTTCATGCCAATGGTAAAAACATCGTCCACGTCTTTAATATTGGCGTAGAGTTTGCCGTGTTTGATGAACGGGCCATAGCGACCAATGCCGGCCTCAACCATTTCGCCATCCTCAGGATGTGGTCCGATTTCGCGTGGAAGGCTTAACAGGGACAGGGCTTTTTCCAGATCCATCGTGTCTGGTGCCCAGCCCTTAGGCAGGCTGGCCCGCGGCGGTTTTTTGTTATCTTCTGTGGGGTCTCCGCGCTGCACATAGGGGCCAAAACGACCTGAGAGCAGTTTGATCTCATCGTCTTGATCATGGCCCAAAACGCGGTCAGCTGAGGTTTCGCCGTCGCCATTTATCGGGCGGGTATAGCGGCATTCTGGATAGCCGCCACAACCAACAAACCCGCCCGTACGCGAAGTTTTCAAGTGTAATTGTCCGACACCGCAGAGCGGACAGATCCGCGGATCAGAGCCGTCTTCGCGCGGCGGGTAGAGTTGTGGTGCAAGCGCTGCATCCAAAACGTCGAGCACTTCTGAAATGCGCAGTTCTGAGGTTTCGGAAATCGCGGCTGAGAAATCACGCCAGAATGGCTCTAAGACATCTTTGTAATTGCCCTGACCCGCGCTGACGTCATCAAGCTGGTTTTCGAGCGAGGCTGTAAAGTCGTATTCAACGTAGCGTTTGAAAAAATTGAGCAGAAAAATTGTGACAATCCGGCCCTTATCTTCGGGGATAAGCCGGTTTTTGTCTTTCCTGACATATTCGCGATCCTGAATTGTCGTGACAATGCTGGCATAGGTAGAGGGTCGACCAATGCCCAATTCTTCCATCTGCTTGACCAGAGACGCTTCGGTGTAGCGCGGTGGTGGCTGGGTGAAATGTTGGTCTGGTGAGACTGATTTTTTTGTTGCCACTTCGCCCTGCATGACTTGCGGCAGCCGTTTGTCATCGTCGCCAACGCTGTCGTCGCGACCCTCTTCGTAGACTTTCAAAAACCCGTCAAATAAGACAACTTGACCCGAGGCGCGCAATCCGACCTGACCGTCTGCGCTGGATACTTCCACGGTTGTTCGTTCCAATCTAGCGGCGGCCATTTGGCAGGCCAAAGTGCGTTTCCAAATGAGATCATAAAGTTTGCGCTGGTCGGCTTCGGTGAGTTTGAGCGCCGAGGCATCGCGGGTCATGTCTGTGGGACGGATACACTCATGCGCCTCTTGGGCATTTTTGGCTTTGTTTTTGTATACTCGGGGAGATTTGGGCACATAGTTTGAGCCGTACCGATTTTTAATTGCATCACGCGCCTCGGTGACCGCCTCGGGTGCCATATCAATCCCGTCGGTTCGCATATAGGTGATGTATCCCGCCTCATAAAGGCGTTGCGCGGTGCTCATGGTTTGGCGCGCGCCCATGCCGAATTTACGGCTCGCCTCTTGTTGCAAGGTTGAGGTCATGAAGGGGGCACTGGGGTTTCTTGTCGCGGGTTTTGCCTCGACAGAGGTTACGGTGAGATCGCGGCTGTTGACCGCCTGAACTGCTATTTCAGCCTGTGTGGCGTTCTCGAGGTCATATTTGTCTAGTTTTTTGCCGGCCAGCATTGTAAGGCGGGCCTCATATTCCTGTCCGCGGGGCGTGCCTAAAACGGCTTTGACCGACCAGTACTCTTGGGCGTTGAATGCCTCGATTTCTATCTCGCGCTCGACAATCAGGCGCAGACAGACCGATTGCACACGCCCGGCAGATTTTGCGCCAGGTAACTTGCGCCATAGAACTGGTGAAAGGTTGAAGCCAACAAGATAATCCAACGCGCGGCGCGCCAGATAGGCCTCGACCAAAGGTGTGTCGACTTGACGGGGGTTCTGCATCGCCTCGGTGACTGCCGATTTGGTGATGGCATTGAACACCACGCGGCTGACAGGTGTGTCTTTTTTCAAAACTTTACGTTTGCGAAGTGTCTCTTCGAGATGCCAACTGATGGCTTCGCCCTCACGATCGGGGTCGGTTGCGAGGATCAGTGAATTGTCGTTGGAAAGTGCGTCTGCGATTGCTTTGACGTGCTTGCGACTGTCTGCCCCGACCTCCCATTTCATTTCGAAATCTTGCTCAGTGTCAACCGAACCGTCTTTTGCAGGCAAGTCGCGCACATGCCCATATGATGCAAGCACGGTGTAATCTGATCCCAAATATTTATTGATTGTTTTAGCTTTGGCAGGGGATTCAACGACTACGACGGGCATAAAAATTCCTTTCGACTAGGCTGGGGACGCCTTGGCGCCTGACCATGTGGGTCAGTTGGCGTTTTTGTCAATGCACCGAATTTTGCAAAGGGGAGATAGAGCCAAATTTTATTTGAGGGTTTGTAGAGCCCTTTGCTATACTGCGCAAGGGCTCGGTTTGGGATGGAGCTCACCATGCCAAATATTTTTCGATGTCTTAGGCCAGAGAGAGCAGGCCGCCTGCTTGACGCTTTATACGACCCTCTAACTCAAGATCCACCAGCACAGGAGACAGGGTGCTGACAGATCCTCCAACGTCGCGGACCAACTGGTCTTCTGCGATGGGAGAATGGTTGAGCCTTGCCAGGATTTCCTGATGCAGATTTGCGGTCTGGCGTAGGCTGCGCTGCGGTTTTTTTATTGCCTCAGATGGGATGATTTGAGATATGTTTTGCGTGACCTGTGACACCGGTTCGGCAAAGGCGGGTTCATTCTCAGCGGCGTTCAAAACCTGCACCACATCGTCAACACTGCGCACCAGGACGGCGCCTTCCCTCAGCAGCATATTGCAACCGGCAGCACGGGCATCAAAAGGGTGCCCGGGTACGGCCAATACTTCGCGGCCTTGGTCAAGCGCGTCGCGGGCGGTGATTAGGCTGCCGGATTTTGATGCGGCCTCAACTATGATTACGGCGCTGCACAATCCCGAAATAAGGCGGTTGCGGGAGGGGAAATGGCGGGCTTTTGGGATCACACCCATGGGTTGTTCCGATATGCGTGCGCCTTGATCATTGAGCTCATCGCCTAACTTCGCATTCTCTGCCGGATAGAGAATATCAACCCCGCCAGCCATAACCGCGACCGTACCGGTCTTAAGGGCGCCTTTATGCGCCGCTGTGTCTACTCCGCGGGCCAGTCCTGAAACGGTCACATAGCCTAATTCACCTAAACCTTTGGCCAGATACCGCGCCATTCTTGTGCCCAGAGACGAGGCGTTTCGGGCCCCAACAATCGCTACCATCGGACGAAGGAGCGTCTGGGAGTTACCCGTTATCCATAAAACAGGGGGCGGACTCGCAATTGTCATCAAAGCTTTGGGATAGTCTTCATTGCCAAAAAAAATCAGGCGCGCTTGCGCCTCTGCGCCGGCCCGAATTTCGATGCCAACCCGCTCGGCGCTGCAGGCCGCATAGTTTTCAAGCCCAGCCTTTCTGGCGATGTCTGGCAGAGCCTTCAGGGCCGCCGCAGCGCTGCCATGTTCGTGCATCAGCCGAAAAAATGTGCTGATGCCAACGCGATGAGAGCGCAAGAGACGAAGCCACGATAACCGGTCTTCTTCCGTGGTGGGGGGGGTAGGGGGTGAGTGGAAGAAACTGTGTGTTCGGCCATCATGACTCCGCCATCTTGCGAGATCATATCTACGCTCGATGTGGTTAACAGCAGGTAAAGATAATTTTTTTTTTTGGACTAAGCAGCGGCCCCGCCGATGGTCAAACCACCGATCATCATTGTCGGCTGTCCAACGCCAACGGGCACCCACTGTCCCTGCTTTCCGCAGTTGCCCATACCGGGGTCGAGCGCCATATCGTTGCCAATGGCGCGAATGTGCTTGAGCGCTGTCGCACCGTCACCGATCAGCGTCACGCCTTTCAGTGGCGCGCCGATGATGCCGTTCCTGACCCGATAGGCCTCGGTGCAGGAAAATACAAATTTGCCATTGGTGATGTCCACCTGACCACCGCCGAACCCAACCGCATAAATACCGTCTTTCAAATCCGACAGAATATCGCCAGGTGCTGTGTTGCCGCCGAGCATATAGGTGTTTGTCATTCTGGGCATTGGCGCATGAGCAAAGCTTTCACGACGGCCGTTTCCGGTGGCGGCCACCCCCATGAGGCGCGCGTTCTGACGGTCCTGCATATAGCCAACAAGAATGCCATCTTCGATAAGCGTGTTTTTAGCCGATGGCGTGCCTTCGTCATCGATTGTGATCGACCCTCGGCGGTCTGGGATCGTGCCATCATCAAGGACCGTGACCCCAGGAGCAGCGATTCGTTGGCCCATTAAACCGGAAAAGGCGCTACTGCCTTTGCGGTTGAAGTCGCCCTCTAACCCGTGACCGATTGCCTCATGTAATAAAATCCCGGGCCACCCCGGACCGAGAACAATATCCATAACGCCGGCGGGGGCGGCCTCGGCTGTCAGGTTCACGGTGGCAATACGCAGCGCTTCGCGGGCTTTGGTCTGCCAGGCCTCTGGTTCCAGCAAGCCGTCAAGGCCAATGCGCCCACCGCCGCCGGCAGATCCGCTTTCCCGACGCCCGTTGCTTTCTACGATTACGGACACATTCACGCGGGTCATTGGCCTGACATCGCGTAAAATTTGCCCGTCAGGGCGAAGGATCTCAATCTCTTGCAGTGAGGCTGAAATGGTCGCGGAGGCCTGCACAACGCGGGGGTCGAGATCGCGGCAAAAGGCATCAATGGCTTTGAGTGTTTCTATTTTAACTGCAAATGGCGCATCTTCCATCGGGTTTTGATCGTTATATAGATGCCGGTTGGTAGCTTTCGGACCCTCTGACAACTGACCTCCGCCTGCGCGTACGGCCAATCGAGCGGTGTCGGCGGCACGCATCAATGCGGCTTGACTGATTTCAGTTGAATGACTGTATCCGGTGACGTCACCGTGAATGGCGCGCAACCCAAAGCCCTCAGAAGCGTTGTAACTGGCATTTTTAATCCTGCCGTCATCCAGCACCAAGCCCTCAGAGCGCCGTCTTTCAAGGAAAATTTCGCCATCATCAGCGCCTGCCACGGCCTGTTGCAAGACTGACAGAGCTTGTTCTTTTTCCAGATAATCTGAAAATGGGCGAAATGTATCTTGGCTCATTGGGTCGAGTCTCCTGAAATAATTTGCTTGAGGGCGTCTGTTTGCCGCAAGCTTCTTTCTTTATTCATCCTCAATAATATGTTCTTAAGTGGATCATTGACAATCGGAATCCTTTTGGGCGGTATCCTCTCATCTGGGTTTTCGATGTCTGTTGACCGGAGCCAAGCAACCGATTTAGGTGAAATATGCGAATGATAGCGAGACTGACGGGCCTGATGGCTATAGTAATGGGGCTGCCTGTGGCAGCACAAGACGGATTGGAAATTATTGGCAAGCCGGTTGATAAACTCTTAGGCTTTCAGCCACCCGTGACGGAACTGGCTCGGGACGTACAGTGGCTGGATGACATGGTGCTATGGGTCATAGTGGCCATTACCTTGCTGGTAACGGCCCTGCTGGCATACGTGATTGTACGCTATAATCAAAAGGCAAATCCGAACCCGTCCAGTTTCACCCATAACTCTCCTCTGGAGGTAGCGTGGACTGTGGTGCCGATTGTAGTACTGGTATTTATTGGAGCGTTTTCGCTGCCGGTATTGTTCAAACAGCAAGAGATACCCGAGGGCGATATTCATATTAAAGTAACTGGTTATCAGTGGTACTGGGGGTATGAGTACACCGACCACGAGTTTGGCTTTGACAGCTTTATGATTGGCGAGGGACAGGTGCTGAACGACGAGGTCGAGGCCGAATTGATCGCAGCGGGTTACAGCCGCGATGAGTTTTTGCTCGCGACAGATACATCGGTTGTCGTGCCCGTAAACAAAGTGGTGGTGATGGATGTGACTGGCGCTGACGTGATCCACAGCTGGACCATTCCCGCTTTTGGGGTCAAGCAAGACGCCGTACCGGGACGGATCGCGCAGCTTTGGTTCAAAGCTGAAAAAGAGGGCGTATATTTTGGTCAATGTTCCGAACTTTGCGGAAAATCACACGCCTATATGCCGATCACAGTGAAGGTCGTTAGTCAGGAAGTTTATGATGCATGGTTAGCGGGAGCGATTGACGAATATGCAGGCACACCGCTTGATTTCCAAGTCGCCGCATCTAAGTGAGGCCGCTAAAATAATCTAACCTGAAGCGAGAGAAAGCTTATGAGCATGAGTGATGCCAGCATGATAACGCGAGCACCAACCCACGAGGCGAGCTTTGGCGATTATTTCGCCCTTTTGAAGCCGCGTGTGATGTCGCTTGTGGTTTTTACCGCTATGGTTGGCTTGTTTGCCGCGCCAATTTCAGTGCATCCGATGGTCGCGTTTTCGTCGATTCTATTTATTGCTATCGGTGGCGGTGCATCCGGGGCGCTGAACATGTGGTGGGACGCAGACATAGATGCGATTATGCGCCGAACGCGGTCGCGACCGATCCCCTCGGGCAAGGTCACCGCAGAAGAGGCCAAGGCGATTGGAATTGCTCTGTCAGGGTTTTCTGTTGTGATGCTGGCTTTGGCGTCAAATCTTTTTGCGGCCGGGTTGCTCGCGTTCACAATTTTCTTTTACGTGGTGATCTACACAGTGTGGCTCAAGCGCTGGACACCTCAGAACATTGTGATCGGTGGCGCGGCCGGGGCCTTCCCGCCGATGATTGGCTGGGCCGTTGCAACGGGTGGGATCAGCTTAGAAAGCGTGCTGATGTTCGCTTTGATCTTTGTTGAGACTCCACCGCATTTTAGGGCTTTGGCGCTGAGCATGCGCAATGATTACGACGATGCGAAGGTCCCGATGTTGACGGTAACTCACGGGCGTCGCAGCACCCGAAATCACATTCTAGGGTATACTCTGGTGCTTGCTGCAGTGGCTGTTGGGGCGGGCTATACCTCTCTCGGTGGGCCGGCTTATGTTGCGGTGGCCGTTGTTCTTAACATCGCGTTCATCAAAGGCGCTGTTGATATCTG
>ENA-ORDA01003164-ORDA01003164.1-marine-metagenome-genome-assembly--contig:-NODE-3164-length-11710-cov-4.923579_pt1 | contig 11710 bp, 1 predicted proteins | sample MGYA00237778_ERZ508506 | MGnify/ENA primary metagenome ERZ508506 (study PRJEB26177, sample SAMN06267891) | marine metagenome | isolation source: Monterey Bay, California, USA | place: Pacific...
GGGCACCAAGCGCCCATGTCCTCCAGCAGCGCCCCGCGCCTGCGCCTACGCGCGCGAGCCTGGTCCACCTCCCTCCGCCGCTGCGGCCGCGGGCCCGGCAGCGCCGGCGCCGCCGCGTGCATCGCCGGCCGCGTCCGGACGGCGCGGCGCGCGGCGCGGAGGCGGCCGCGGCGTCTCCTCAGCGGCGCCCTAAACGATCACGCGAGCCTGTGGACGAGGCGGCGGTCGAAGCGGGATCGCCCTCGTTGCGGGCGATGGCCGCGGGGGTGCCAGGGAAGGTCGTTCTCGCAGCCGTCCAGCGAGTGGCGGTGGAGGTGGCGATGCGACAGGTGCAGCGCGCCCAGGCGGCGAAGCCGAAGGCCTCTGAGCTGGAACGGATGCGACGCGAGTGCGACGGGTGGCTCCGCATTTTGGCTACGGTGAGGGAGCTGCCGCCCTACCACGTGCGCTTCGGCAACGGCGCGTCGGCCGTGCCGTCGGACTACAAGTACATCAAGGGCGGCGCGCCGTCGGAGGTGGAGCAGCTCTGGGCGGCGGCGATGCCGCGCGACGAGCGCCGGCGGAGGGAGTTGCGGCTGCTCGAGGAGCGCTACGCGCGGTGCAGCGCGTTGTACTGGGCGCGCTTCTCGGCGCGGCGAGTAGACGCCGTGCGGGATGAGCTGCAGGAGGCGGCGCGGCTGACGCCCAATGGCTTCATGGCGGCGGCCTTCCGCATCCTGCGCAGGACGCGGCCGAGTGCGTGCGGCAACAAGGCGCGCGCGCCCGCGCCGGACCTGATGTGTGCCATCTTCGAGGATGGCGACGACAAGGACCCGACGAAGTTGCGCACCGGCACAGACGGCTTCGCGGAGGAGCTGCTCAAGCAGGGCACCGAGATGTACGCGGCCAAGCCGGCGTGCATGGAGGCGGTGCAGGCTCTGCTGGAGCATCTGGACCCTGTGCTGCTCCGGTTACGCCGCGACGAGGAGGGCGCCTCGGCGCCGTCGGCGGACGAGGCGGCGGAGGCGGCGGCGCTCGTCGACGAGGTCATGACCGAGGCGCGGTGGAGGCGCGTGCTCGGCAGGGTGCGGGAGAGGCTGACGGTCGGCGCGGACGGCTTTCCGGCCTACTTGCTGAGGCAGGCGTCCCCGGAGGTGCAGGGGCTCTACTTGGACGGGCTGCGCAACATCGTCAAGTCGATGGACGTGCCGGCGTCGTGGTCGGAGTGGCCGGTCATACTCGCGCCAAAGCCGGGCAAGGACCGGCGCCTGCTGCGGAAGCGGCGAGACATCACGCTGCTGCAGCACGGCTGGTCCTTGCTCATGAAGCTCGTGCAGGCTGGCTACTCGGAGCCGGTGGAGGCGGCGAGGCCGTGGTGTCAGGCTGGCTTCGAGGCCTTCCGCACGCCGCCGAGTCAGACGCTCGGGCTCCGCGCGGCCATGGAGCAGGCGATGGCGCTGCGCATCGACATCTACATCGCCTTCTTGGACTACATGGGGTTCTTCAACTCGATCATCCGCCAGGTCCAGCGGCGGTGTGAGGCGCACTTTGGCGTCAAGCCACGGCTCACTGACATCATCATGGCGGTGCACGAGGCGGCCAAGGCGTTCTTCGAGACGGCGCAAGGGCGTGTAGGGCCGGCGGATGTCCGCGTAGGCAACGGGCAGGGGTGTCCCCGCGGACCGGATCGCTCGCTGTTGCCGTTGACGGTGGTCATTCGGGCGGTGCAGATCCTCGGTGCGCGCGGCTTCGTCTATGTGGCTCCCGCGGGCTTCGAGCGCGGCGTGCCGCAGTTCTGGATGGCGGACGACGGCGCGTTCGTGAGCGACAGCGCCGAGGGCGTGCAGTTGGTCTTCGAGGCGGTGTGGCTGTCCTCGCTGGTGCTGGGGCTGGAGATCGGCTGGGACACGGATGCGTCCAAAACGGCGTGGCTCGGCTGGCGGTGGGAGGGCAACACGCAAGTGCCGGACGTGACGTCTCGCATCACGTTGCCGCTGGGCAAGGATGGCGCGGACGTGGTCATGCCGCGGGTAACCGACTGCTATAGGCATCTGGGCTCGGAGGTGACCGGGCGGGTGGATCACTCGGCCCTCCGGCTGCGCGTCGAGTCGCGCGTCTCAACGCTGCTACGGCTGGTGGGGCGGCTGGGTGGTGCTGAGCTCGCGCAGCTTCGGCAGTGCCTACTCACCGTGGTACGCGGCGTGCTCGGGTACTATGGCAGGGCCACGCCGCTCGGCCGTGCGTTGGGCGAGAGGCTGGATGTGGAGCTACGTAGGCAGCTCACAGGGTGCGGGCACCGCAGCGGCAGCGGGCACGTGCTGCAGGTGATCGCGCCGGAGAAGGCGGGCGGCATGGGGATCGAGCCGGCGTGGTGCACGGCGGCGGCGGCGCTGTGCGACGAGGTGGCACGTGGGCTCGCGGGGCGCGACGGCGAGCCGGCGAGGCTTGCGCTAGAGTCGCTCATCGCGCTCACGTGCCATCGGCTGGGGTACGAGCCCTCCCGGACGTGCCCTACGCCACTGGAGTGGTTTCCGACGCACCTCATGGCGCACCTCTCGGAGGAGCTCGTCATCGAGGCATGGCTGCTCTACCGACTGCGCACGGGCGTCGGCGCCCGGCACAGCGGCGCGACGTCGCAGGGCGCGCTGGCGCGCGCGGCGTGGGTGATCAGCGACGAGCGCGCGGCCTCCCCGCTGCTCTGGGAGCAGCTGGGTTGTACCTTCTCGAGGCGACTGTGCGCCCTCGGGCTCGTGCGGCTGGCCGACGTCTATGGCGGCACGGGCGATGGGGCCGCCGAGAGCGCGGGCGACGGGCCCGGAGGAGGGGGCGGTGGCGACGGTCGGGGCGACGAGGGCGCTATTGGCGGCGGACGGTGGCTGTTGTGGGAGGAGGTGCAGGAGATCTACGGAGGGGGTGGCGTCGTGTTCACGCCGGCGGACGCGCGGGAGTACGCGCGGCTGGTGCGTGAGCTCGACGGCCGCTCCTTGTCGCGGGCTCGACGGCCGCTCTTCGGTGCAGGCCCGGGTGTGGATGCGCCGCAAACGCCCGCCACAATCGAGTGGAGGACGAGGCGGGCGCGTCAGAGGCCCGGGGTGGATGCAGAGCTCCGCCTGGCGCGCGAGTGGCTGCGACGGCGGACGAGTGGCGCCCTCCCCGTGGAGGCGGTACGGGCGGCGAGGCGCTGCGGTGATGGTCTGGAGTTTCTGGTGCGCGAGCAGGGTGCCCTGGGCGACGAGTGGTGGGCGGAGGCACGGCTGAACGAGCGGCTCGCGCGCGCTGGGGGTGCGGACGGCGCGCGGCTGACGGCAGAGACGCAGCGCGCGCGGGAGGCGCCGGTGCCACAGAGCTTCAGCGCGTGGCTGGACGCACGTGGGGAGCGCGGCGTGCTGGAGGTGGCGGCGCGACGGTCGGACGAGGCCGAGGTCTCCGAGGCGCGATGCACGTTAACGCGTCTGTACTTCAAGGAGTACGTGCCCGCGGCGGCGCGGGCGCAGGCGGACGCCACGCCCATCGCGGAGGACCTGAGCGCGCGGGAGGGGCTCCGGCACTCTGCGCCGCCGCAACAGTCTCTCTTCAAGGGTGATGCCGAGAAGGACGAGCGGACGGGCAAGCGGCGGGCGTCGCTCGCGCAGTCACAGGACGACATCGACGCCGGGCGCCCGGCGGTGGGCGACGAGGGTGGCGTCGGCGGACCAGCGGACCTGCTCGACCCCGACGCGGCACGTTTCTGGCGTGCGCTCCCGGGGGAGAGGGATGGCACCTACGTGGCAAGGGCGGCGGCCCTCGCGCATCCGGTGCTGCGGTGCTTCGTACGGCTACACTCGCTCGAGCACCCTGCGGAGGAGGGCCTGGCGCCGATGCGTGCACGGCGGGTGCGCGGGAGCGATGGCGTGGGCGCCGAGGGTGTGGAGGTGGTCATGCCGCCGCGCGAGCGCGCCAAGGCCTCGGTGGTGGCCAGCAAGCACTTTTGCAGGCTGTTGCTGGCCTTGCAGGCCGATGGCGGGTGCACTCACCTTGCGTTCACCGACGGGTCCAAGGTGGGCGAGGAGGCGAGCAAGGACGGCGGCGCGCACGTCGCGTGCGGTGTGTTTGAGGGGGCGCGCCTGGTGTGCGACGACGCGCGGCGCGACTTCGACCCCAACGACGTGAGCAGCGGCGAGCCCCACGCCTTTCGGGCGTACGGCTGTGGGTTGCCGGCCGACGCGGAGGTGCCAGACGCGGAGCTGGCGGCCATCGTTCTCTTCCTGGAGCGATGTTGTGACGCGGCGGAGGAGGCAGGGGCGGAGCCGGTGCATGCCATCGCGGCGGTGGACAGCGAGGCGTGCCTGGTCGACGTGGAGATCGCGTGGCGGCTGGAGGATGCGCGGGCGCTTGCGCCGCGCAACCGCAGCGCGCTGCTCGAGACGATCTGCGCGTTGCGGCAGCGGCTGGTGGTGAGCGGAGGCAGCTCGCGGTTCATATGGTGCCCGGCGCACGTTGGTATCTACGGCAACCTTGCGGCGGATGCCGTGGCGAAGGCGTTTCTTTATGGGCCAGTGGCGGAGCCCAGGCTCCACGTGCGGCGGTCGATCCACATCCCAACGCTGTGGTCGGCCGACGGCGGTGGGTCGTGTGTGCGCGCCGGCGGTGACGGTCGCGCCGGCGACGGCCTCGGCGCGACGTCGAGGGGCGCGTTCCGCATGCTGCCGGCCGATCGAAAGATCTTCCGGCTCGTGCGCAAGCTGCTGTGGTGGGCGGAGGTGCAACGGCGGCTACCCGCGGCGCTGCGGAGGCGGAAGGAGCGGGCGGTGGCGGAGGACGGCGCGGAGGATGCGGGGCTTGAGGAGGAGGCTGAGGCAGAGGGGGCGCAGTGGCTGGGTATGTGGCCCATACTCGACCCCTCGGCGCTGGGCGCGCGCAGAGCCGACGGCGACGCGCCCAGGTGGCAGGCGGTGGTCGCGGCGTCGAGCCACGGCGCGAGCGGCGGCGAGGGGACGCGGCGCCGGCCCTCGGCGGTGGGACTTCGCTTCATGCTGCGGAGTGGGGTGCCTCTCGACGGGCTGTTCGGGCTGGCGTGCTGCCCGCTCTGTGGGCGGGCGGGCGTGCCTCTCGACGTGCGGCACGTGCTCAGCGGAGAATGCGCTGCGGGCGCGAGTGCGGAGGAGCGGGCTCACGCGGCGGCACTGCTGCGGGAACTGGAGGCGAAGCTGCCGCTCGGCGCCGATGCTCACGAGGGCGCGGGCCAGCACGACGCGGCGCTGACGAGGGAGCTGCGGCTGGCGGCGAGGGTCTTGGGCGCGGAGGGCGGCGCGGTGCCTCGCGGGGAGACTTCGGACGAGGAGTGGTGGATGGCGGCGCGGCTGGCCAGCGGCATGCCGCCGGGGCTCGGGCCTGGCGCGCGCGCGGCGATACTCTCGGAGGCGGAGGCGAAGGAACGGGCTGCTCCGGAGAAGAGGAAGGTCGGGATGGCGGCGGCGCGGGAGGCGGCGATGAGCGGGGCGCGAGGGGACGTGATGGGAGTGATGGACAAGCTGGCCTACCACCTCGCCCAGGTGGTGGGGAGCTGGTGTGGACGGCTGGCGGGGCAGGAGGAGGAGCGGGCAGACCGGGGGGCGGCGCGTGGGCCGGGGCCGCACGGCGCGCCGTCGCCGATGCCGACGGCCCCACGACGCGCGCCCGTGCGCACCAGGGCGGACACCCCGGAGCACGTGCCAGCGAGGCTGTCGGAGGAGGAGGCGGCCAGTGCGCGCTGTGAGAGGCAGGGGCGCAGGGAGGCGGGCAAGCAGGAGGCGGCGGAGCGAGAGGCGGTGGCGGTGGGTGCGCGGCCGCTCCGTCTCACGACGCAGGTTGGGCTGGTGGCGCTTCGGCGGCTGCGCGACCGAGGCTGGACGGCGACGCGTGCCGAGGTAGAGGCGAACGAGGCGGCCACAGTAGTGGATGTGGCGGCGACGGCGACGGCGACGGGGGCCAGATCCGAGGGTGGCGCGGGCGAGCGGATCGGTGACGGCGCGACGCCGGCGGCGGGGCTCGGCCGGTCACCGAGCCAGGGGTCTCCGCCGCAGGGTGTGCACCAGGCGGCGGCGGACCGCGCTGGACCCGAGGCGGCCGGGTGGGAGGAGGAGGCGGAGGCGCGGCGGCTGTGGCAGCGCGAGGAGGCGGCGCTGTACCAGTTCCGGCGGGCTGATGTGACCGCGCGAGGCAGGCGCAGCCAGGCCGACGGGCGGCAGGCGGTGGTGACGCGTGAGGAGGCGGGGCTGCGGCTCGCGGAGGAGCTCTCGGAGGATCGCCTGCTCGTGGCGAGGGAGACGCTGGAGCTGTCGGTGGCGCGGCAGGCCGAGCGGCAGCACGTCCTCGAGCGTAGGAAGGCGGCGGCGCGGACGACAGAGGAGCGCGAGGAGCTGGCGGTGCTACGCCGGAACGAGGCGTGCCTCAAGTCTCTGCGCGGCTTCGACGAGGCGGCGGAGGCAGAGGACGAGCGTGGACGCAGGCGCCTATGGGTGGAGTATCGGCGCGGTGGTACCGCCAGCGAGGGGCGAGGGCGGCACCACGTGATCGGCGGCTATGCGGATGGGGGTGCGGGCGAGGACGGGCGGCCAAAGTGGCGCTCGGTGTCGCTCCAGGGCTGCCCGCGCGAGGTGCGGCTGCTGCTGGCGGGGCCGTACTACTTCGATGTGGACATGGTGAACAGCCTGCCCAACGTGGCGCGCCAGTTGGGGCGACGCGGCATGGTGCGCGAGGCGAGCTTGCGGGCGCTGAGCGAGCTCTGCTCGAAGCGTGACTCGGTGTTGAAGGACATCGTCGAGTACTACGGGCTCGTCGACGCGGCGGCGCAGGGGGTCACGGCGCGAGACCGGGCTAAGGATCTGCCCATCAGGATACTGCACGGCGGTGGCCACGCGGCGTGGCTTGCGGCGCAGGGGCTGCAGGAGTCGCGTCCGGCGCTGCCGCTCGTCGCGCAACTCGAGAGGGAGCTGCGAGACTGCCGGCACGAGGTCTACGCGTACGTGCAGCGGCATGACGCGGCGTGGCTGCGGGGGGTGGAGGACCATGTGCGTAGGGCGGAGGCGCGGCGGCCGGGTGAGCGAGCGGTGGCGGGGTCGCGGGCGGCGGCGGCGGCGGCGGCGCGCGAGAGGCGGCTGCGCGAGAAGGTGGAGGCGAGCGTCTTCGCGCGCTGGTTGCAGGACGTTGAGGATGGCTGCTTGGGCTGCGTGCGGCGGGTGCTGCAGGCCGAGGGCTGGCCGGCGAGGTCGTGGCAGCAGGACGGGCTGCTAGTCGAGGACGAGGGCGGCCGCCGGCTGCGCGGCGGCGGCGGCGGCGACGAGGCGAAGGCGAGGCTGGAGGCCGCGATGCGCAAGGCTGAGGCGGAGGTCAAGCGGACGCAAGACATGGAGGTGAGCTTGCTCGTCAAGAGCTTCTTCGAGGCGCCGGTGGAGGCCGTGCTGCAGCGGATGGCCGGTGCCGGCGGCAGGAGGCCCTCGGTAGCGGAGGCGAGAGAGGTAGCGCGTCGCGCGCGCGCGGCGGGCGAGCGAGCGCCGCCGCCGCCGAGGACGGCGGCGTCACGGGCGGTGGCGGCGAGGGCGGCGACGACGGCGGCGGCGGCGGAGCGGCGCAGCCGGACGCTGGAGGCAGAGTGGCGAGAAGCGGAGCGAGCACGGTGCGACGCGGAGGCGCGGCGGCGGGCGCGCCTTGAGGGCGCGCGTGGCGGCGGCGGCGACGACGGGGGCGGCGGTGTGCAGGGTGGCGGTGGTGGAGGTGTGCGGCGGGCGGGCGACGAGGCGGCGTGCGGTGGCGACGACGACAGTGGCGACGACGATGGCGGTGTGGACGGCGACGGTGCTCCGACGCCGCCTCCGGCAGGGGGTGGCGCGGCGCCGAGGGACGCGGCTGCTGGTGAGGCGGCCGGCGCCGGCGCCGGCGAGGCAGGCGAGCGTGCTGACGTGAGTGGTGCGAGTGGCGAGGCGATTGGTGGCGATGACGATGGTGACGCTAGTCAGGTTCGAGGCGCGGGGCGAGGCGTAGGCGGCGCGGCGCGAGACGACGGCGAGGTTGGGGTGAGCGACGATGACGTGGGCGGTGACGATGGCGACGCGGGCGGGCGTGGCGGCGGCGGCGGCGACGCGAGGCGTAGCGGCGTGGCAGCGGTGAGAGATGACGACGTGGGCGGCGACGGGTGCGACGACGACGAGAGTGTGAGCCGCGGCGGCACCCCTGCGCCGCTCTCTGATGGGAGCGGCGCGACTCCGGGGGGCGGGGCCGCGAGCAGCGAGGCGAGCGAGGCGAGCGAGCGCGCGGGCACGAGCGGGACGAGGGACGAGACGACGGGTGTAACAAACTCTACTGTGTACATTCGTGTTAGCTAGGTTTCTCCCGTAGTGACGCGGAGCGACATGTGGCTCACGTTTGTTGGTTCGTGGTTTTCGTTCCTGGTTCAGTGCATTTGCCTGACAGTTCTTCATGACCTCCAGCTCCCCAGGAGACTGGAGATCATCTTTTGGTTACGGACCGGGCCAGCAGGCCGGTTCTCTTATGGTAGCGGTTCCACCGGGGCAGCAAGCTGTCCATTCGGTTTCGGGTGCGGGTGCCAATGCAGCATCAGCCTTTATTCTTCCTACTGTGTCCGCGCGCGGGGTTTCCGACGCACAGATGACGAAGTGGAAGATCGCATTTCAAAATCTTTGCGCGCTCCAAGGTCTGCGAGTGGTTGTCCAGGAGGGCAAGCCACCTCAGCGGGAAGCGGTGAAGAAAACGTGGCCAGACCTGGAGGGTCCGGCCGTCGAGCAAAAGTTCAACGAGTGTCTGGTCGAATACCAGCGCGAGAACACCGTGCTCTACTACTGGGTCTACAGCTCACTCAACTTCGAGGGAGAATGGGAGGCTCACGACCTCGAGTTTACCAGCCGGGCGTTTGTTTCCGGAGATCTGCGCGATGGCAATGGTCTGCTCAAGTGGTTCCTGTCCTTCCACGACATTACCACGCCTGGTAAGCAGATGGCTCTGCGTTTGAAGCTCGGCAAATTCAAGATCGGTCTGGACTTCTCGCAGAAGCAGCTGCTAAAGATGCTACTCGATTATCTTACAACTTGGGAGAAGTTGCTCGGGAACAATCGCAACGATCGTGTTCTGCTCAACGACTTCTATGTTAAAATTCTCGATCTATGGCCGCATGAGCCGTATGACAACCCGATCGTGCGCACGCGCAGTGTAGTTGCGAGTATGCAACTTGGCAACGACGCCATGCTGACCGACGTAGCTGCTACGATCAACGAGTGGATGAAGGCGGCCAAGAGCTATGGTGTGCCCGTGGGGAAGTCGCACTCGAACTTGCCTCCGGGCACTGTACTTGCAATCGGCGATCGTCTGACGTCCGCCGACAACGACTGCACCTTCTGTGACGTTTTCGGTTGCAAGGCGAAACGCGAGCTCAAGTCGTGCGTCGTCTTCAACGGCACGGTGCCGGTCGGCGCAGGCTCTAAGTTCCCTAAAGATATGCAGGTGCGCTTCATCGCAGGCGCGCGCGCTCACCTGAAGGAGAACCCGCAGCTTACGACGATGAAGGGCGTGCGCTTTCCTATCGAGAAGGCGCCGACTACCGGCAAAGGCAAAGGTGGCGGCGGCGGCGGTCGTGGCGGTGGCGGTCGCGGCGGTGGTCGCTCAGCTGCGCCGATTATTGCGTCGAGTCTCAACGAAGTGCAATTCTTCGGCGATGAGGGTGAGAACGCGCAGGATTTCGAGTCGTGGGTGCAGGGCATGCAGGGCGAAGAAGCAGAGTCCGATCAACTTGCCGCACCTGCGTTCGCCAACTTCTTTGGCGGCGGTGACCCGCCGGATGAGGCTGAGCTCACGGAAGCGATTCGCGATGAAATTGCCCGCGCGTCCGCTGTGGCGGCGGAGGCGGCCGTGTCGGCTGCGACGCCTATGCCTGCCACGCAACCCATCGTGCTTATGACTCCCAATCCAGCGCTCACGCCCGTGTCGTCGCAGGCGCAGGGGCAGGTGACGCCTGTGGTGCGCTCCTCGCTTCAGGCGCTTCGCGAGTCGCGACCTCAGAGCGGGGGGGGTACCACCTCTCTCACCTCTGCTTCAAACGCTGTTTCTGCTGCGCCGGACGCTGCGCGCACCGACGAGGAACGCAGTGTCACCGAACGCCTTATGGAGGCAGGAGCGCAGGCGCTGAAGCAGGAGCGTTTGGCCAAGAAGAAGCTCCAGGCGCTTCAGAAGTCACGTGTTGGGACGTGGCTTGATGCTATCTTCAAGTTCTTTGGCATCGACAAGCTCAACAAATACCAACGGGCACTTTTGGCCTTTGTACTCTACGCTGCAATGTGGCCTAACGCACTCCCGCTAAGGGTGTTGCGCGACAAATTCGTCAAGCAGCTAGTGGTCGTGCGCGACACATTCATCTCCAATGTGGCAGCAAACTTAGTTGGATTAACGAGCACTGGCTTGATCATCTCCATGGGCTCCCAGCGCTCTGGAGGTGGCGATGGCAACAACGACGAGGGTGGCGCTGCTTCGACGCCGCACGAGCCGGACGCGCCGCTCACTCGTAACGTCACATCGACTACCGAGGGCGAATCTCGCTCGTCAACGCCTTCAAGTCGCTCTGTGACGCCACTCTCTCCCATCCAGGAGTCGAGTGCAGAGGTCGCAATCAACTCTGGTGCATCGCGCGCGCCAGACGCTGACCTCACCTCCGACGGCAAGTATTCGACCGACGCGAGCGGGGCCGACTCTCAGTGGCAGTCAAACGCCAAGCCCACTGAGAGCGACACTGGCTCGTCAAAGAAGATACTACCGTCCGATGATAACAACGACGATAATACCAACAGTGATGAGGCAATGGACAACTCTTCGGCAATCAAACAGAAAACTGTCTTGACGCTAAACATCCCGAAGCTTACGTCGAAAACCGGGAAGTTCGTGCACACTAAGTTCAACCACTCTGGCGATTGCGCGCTTACCAACAATCTCCTTACTGGTGTACCTAAGAATGCAATTCTCTTTGACAATGGCGCGACTGTTAACTGTGCAAAGACCGACATGGGCCGGTTGTTAGGCAGCTTCGAGTCAAATGGCGATGGTGGTGGCGGTATCAGCGTTGGCGACGAGTCTTCGACGCTCGAGAGTCAGGGATCGTACCTTCATGCGATCAACATCATAGACGCTGACGGTACTTCCGTGTCAGTTCTTCTTCGCATGGAGGATACACCCAAGGCCATCTGCAGCATCTTTTCCGAGCCGGAGGAAGTCTACAAACGCGGTGGTAAGTTCAACTTCACTGACGAAGGCCGAATCTGGGTGCTCTCTGGTGGTAAGACGATGCGGCTGCATATGACTGCCAACCACCTTGCGTGGGCGAAGTTCAGCCCCGTCACTGACAGTGCACAGGTGCGCGAGCTACTCTGCGAGAATAACGCCAAGCTAGTCATGAACGTGCGCCGCGCGATTGCTGCTGCCGGTAGCGAGTCGAGCGAGATGGGTATCTCCGATTACGGCCAAGTCGTCACCGATTGCGCTGCGGAGATGGATGCAATCTCTACGTCCATCTCGATGCTTCCGTACATGGATCCTACATTCCAGTCGCTCGCCCCAAACTGCCCGCTAGTTGCTTCCGATACGAAATCGGTAATGCTCAGCTCGAGCATTGGTGCATCGTTTCTTACGTACGAGCCGGACGCGAGCTATGAGCCGTCGGATAACCATTGGCTTACTCAGCTGCGGCGTGACTTGGAGCGCGAGGCGCACTGGTACC
>ENA-ORDA01003165-ORDA01003165.1-marine-metagenome-genome-assembly--contig:-NODE-3165-length-11702-cov-4.372043_pt1 | contig 11702 bp, 15 predicted proteins | sample MGYA00237778_ERZ508506 | MGnify/ENA primary metagenome ERZ508506 (study PRJEB26177, sample SAMN06267891) | marine metagenome | isolation source: Monterey Bay, California, USA | place: Pacific...
TTTTCTAAATGTTTATCATGTGCCTTTTTATCTTTATCAGATAGACCTGAAACATATATCTTAGGTTGGTCTGTATCTTTATCTTTAGGCACAGTCTTTTCTTTTAGTGCCATCTCTTTTAATTGATTTGTTCTTGCTGTGATTTCATCAACTTCGTATTCTAAGTCAGGAACGGCTCTATCGATTGCCTCTTTGATGCCCATTCTTCTCATTAACTTATCTTGCATTGGCTTCTTTTTCTTCTTCTTTACAACGACTGTAGATGAATCATCGCCTGTGCCGGCAACTGCTGTGCCTGTTGCGTTTGCTGGTGCATCTTCTGTAACCTTATTCTTTACAAAATAGTCTACCATATCTTGTGCATCACCAAAGAACTTTTGTCCTTTGTCATTTTTACCACTTACGAACCAACCATCTGCACCACTATCAAAATCACCAGATGCTATTTCTTTTCCTTTGTACATAATTCTAACAACACCACCAGATGATACTGCTTTGTATTGTCCTTTGTTTGCTAGAACTCGGGCTTCATTAATTTTAGACATATAAATCCTCTGTTGTTAAATAGACACCATTATATTTGAATACATCATATCCCATAATTGTGTCTGTTGTTTCTTTAAATTCTACACTCTCATTGATATTTATGACTACCTCACCCTCTGAATTGTAGATGTCGTGTTTGACTTTGTATGTGCCTTCGTTCAAAGGTTCACCATAGTTTTCATCTATTTGAAACTCAAAGCCTTGTTCTTTTAAATGATTGTAGATAACTTTTTCTACTTCAACATTTTCGCCATGTTGCTCTTTGAAAAAAGCAAACGCAGCCGCAGCTGCCGACCCAATAGGTCCTCGAATACCAACTTTCGCTAATAATTTTTTGAGATTGAATACGAAACGAATGAGAAGTGTATAAGCGTTTCGTTCTTTGGGGTCTTTAATTTCTTTTGACTTCTTTAAGACTTTACCTTTTTCGTCAATAATACCCAGTTCAAATGCCTTGGTCCTATTGAAAGGCGTAACTAATAGTTTTAATACTCTGTATGCTATTACAGCATCAATTACTCTACTCATTAAAGTCTTCCTATTTGTGCCATGACTGTATGATTTATAGGTATTTCAACTAAATCATTCTCTGGCATAAAATGTAAATATACTAAAAAGGTTTTAAGTAATGACCAGTGTTCTACCTCTATCTTAAAGAATAATAATGTTGTAGTAGCGTCTACGCCAAATACATTTGATAGAATGATTATATGATTAATAATCAAACGCAATTTTAGTTCTCCAGATGTATCATACTTTCTAAATAATCTTTTCAGATATCTAAATCGTTTCATGTCATCTAAAAATTCTGCCTCATCAACACACGAAGGATTATCATAATGTTTCATTGCAAACATATTGATATTCTCAGGTGTCAATTCCGAAAAATCGACCATAATATAAACCTAATTGTAATTATAAATTATACTAAATTAGCAAAAACTTTGTATGTATTGTTCGCCTGTTTTTCCCAATTGAATTCAAGTTTTAGTCCACCCTCTTTCTTGTGAGAGATGCCATCGCCGTTTTCGATTTCAGTTCCTGACGACATAGGACCATTAGAATTTTCTGGAGTCTTGCCATATCTACCACCGAATTGATTTACTTCAACAACAGCGTTGCCTTTTTCACCATCTATTTTAGGTAATGTGAAGTTTAAACCAACAGTTCCCATACGCATTGCAAGTTGTTCTACTGCAGCGAGTGGTTGTAAATATTCTTTATCTGCTAAAGCACCAACAAATCCATTTAATTTTTGTAATGACTCAGGGTCTTGTACATTGAATAGACCTAGATTATCATCTTCTACGGAGTCTAATCCAATACTATGACTCTCATCAAATTGTTTAAAGCTTTTCATCTTCTTTTTTCTCCTGTTCAGTTGATTCATCTGGTGTTTCAACTACTTTATCTCTAGGATTTGTAGTCAATGTTTCGTGAATCATACCATTAGATTCTTCTTTTTCTTCTGTAATTCTCATTGCAATCTCCTATGAAGTTGCCATGTCTAATGCCATTTTCTTATCTTCAGGCATTGGTTCACCGGCATCTTCTATCTGTTTCACAAACAAATCTGTTTGTTGAAGTGCCCCAGCTAAAGCGTTAAGATTATTTCTCATCTCTTTTATTTCACTTTCGCTTTGTTGAATTTTTGAAACTAAACTATTATATTCAGTTATTATTTCTTCCTTTCGCTTCAATAAATCGTCTTTACTTATTGTCATCATATCTCCATAAAATATTTAAATGAAAGGGGAGCGAACTCCCCTCTCAAGAACTACTACTGACTATTAGTCAGAGAACGCAGGTGCAGTATCAGATGCTACAAAACCTGTAACACGCCATACTGTTGCACTAACACCAACACACTCTACATCATAATGTCCTGGGACATTGATTTGTAGATTTTCGTTAGAGTTGCCGTCTGAACCAACTACTGAGATAGCGTTGCCATCAATATCCAAGAATGTTACTTGACCTTGGAAATAGATAGAGTTGCCTGTTCCAGCAATAATGATTAAGTCATGACCATCTTCAGCCGCAGAAGCAATGTTAGGTCCTACGAACCTAAAGTGCATTCCAGCGATTGGAGTAGGCAATGTCATAATTCTGTCAGCAGTCAAGTCGTTACCAATTAGTAAACGACCAGCATGAGTTGCTTCAGTTAATGTTACCGCAGAATCAGCAAGTGAAACTGGTGCCATTAAAGCGTTGTTCATTTCACCGATAGTAACTTTTTTGTTAATCGGCGTTCCCGAAGGGTCATCAACTACATGAACTAAATCTTCACGAGCAGTTGCAGTACCTAGGGAAGTTAGAGCTGTGATTTTCTTATCAGCCATTATTTTCTCCTTTCTTTTAAATTACCCCTTATGTATTCGGGGAATGTTAGCCCATGTATCGAAATTAATCTAACAAGGGATTTTAAAGGGGAGAAAACTCCCCTTCATGTTATTATTTATAAGACTTATGTAGTCGTTACACCGTTAAGTATTGAACCGCTTCCAGATGTTGAGCCTGCTTTAGTTTCAATAACTAGTCCAGCAGCATCTACTGTATAAGCTTCTGCAGCGAATCCATCAGTACCATCAGTTTCGTTGATAACTTTACCAGTACCATCTTCTAACATACTAACTCTTCCGACTAATGTATCAACGCCAAAACCAGTTCTGTATGCTTGAGTACCAGTAACATCAGTAGCGCCATCAGCGCCTTCTAATGCCATATCAATAACTTCAACAACAAAATTATCTCCAGCGCCAGCAGAGAACAATAAGTTAATATCGTCTGCAATAGTTACTCTTTCTGAAACTGTAAATGAAGTTTGAGAAGCAACTGCTGTGATTGTTAATGTGTTGTCTGTACTAATTCCTGTGTCAGAATCTTCGCCAGTGATAGAAGCAGCAGGTGCTGAACCAGCGCCACTAACTGTAACTACTTGGCCAACAGCGATTGTTCCTGAAACACCATCAACTGTAATTGTTGCGGAATCATCAACTGCACCGTTTGTTGTACCTGAAGCACTTGAAGTGGTGTTAGCATCACAAACGATAGTGTCATCAGTCTGTTCAAGTCTAAATCCAGCGATACCATCTGAAGAACTATCTTGTAATGTTGCAGTACCGTTTGTATGAATCCAAGCAGAACTAGAAACAAAACCTAAGTAACCTGCAGCTGCAGATTGTAGAGTTCCTCTGAAAGTAATTACATTTGTGCCAGTACCTGCATAATACATACATGCAACAGTATTATCTGATACCATGTCTGTAGCACCTAATCTATCTAGTAGGATATATGCTTTGTTTGTTACTGTTTGGTTACCAGACCATGCGGCACTAGTAACTGTGATTGGTTCATCAAAAGTTAATACCAAGTCGAATGTAGCTGCATCGGCATATGCGCCGTCAGTCCAATCTACTGATAATAAGTTTGCTGATTTCAAGCCCACACTCGCTAGGTTTCTAATTGCAACTAAAATCTCAGGGTCTGCACTCGTATTATCATTACCTGTTGCAGCTGAAGCCACACCTGGTTGCATTACCCATCCTTTATCTGTTGCACTTACAAACTCACGAGAGTAGACTGAGTTTGAGTCCATCGGTAAACTTTTAGGTCTACTTTCAGCGTTACTCGTCTTTCCCCATATTGCCATTTAAATCTCTCCTTTTATAAAAGTTTGTTTTTGTTAATTAACATTACTATTTATCAATATCCAATCTTCTTCAATTGACGAATAGTATTCGAGGCACTTGTATGCAATATACCAATACCTCCTTTTGCCGTCCATTCTTTAATATTTTTAGGGTAATCATCAATCAATACGGCTTGTTCTCTCTTACCACTATTACCTATCATTGTATAGTCTTGTTTCTGAACTCGATTTACTAAATTAATTCTTGCAGAATTGTTTAGTTTTAAGTTCCCACTTATCCATCTTAACTTTCCAGGTTTGCAATTTGGGTCTGCATTGTTCTTCACAGAGGCAGACAATATATGTGGGTTATGTTTCTTTATATATCCCCATAGTTGTTTGCCACCTGGCATCCAAGGCATGTTAGACCAGAAGTTAGGTGTATTTTTAATACTATCCCAGTCTTGACCATGTCGCATTCCTTCCCAATTCTGTCCTGTCGCTTTACTAGCCGCCTTGACAAAATCAGTTAAGACTCCATCCATATCACAATAGATACGAGGCAAATTACCCTTTGCCTCTTTGTAAAACCCTTTATAGTTTTTCATAGTGATACTAATTCTTTAATGTAAATTCCCCGTACTGGCTTTATTGCCACCAGATATCTGCCCAATTGGCACATCAGGGTCTATTTCAACTTTTGATTCTTTACCAGAAAGTTTTACTTTCTTTTTAGTGCTATTATTTGCAACATCATCTATATCTAGTTCGTCAGCTTTCTTTTGTTTCTGTTCAACTCTTAATAACACCTCTTTAAATTTGTTTTTAGGACTATAGCTTTCTTTTTGAAGTCCAAACTTATTAAGCACTTTTATCATATCGTTTAACTCACCCGTAATTCTACCGCCTTTGCTGTAGTTATCATGGTCGCCATCATCTTCAAGAAATTCTACTGAAGCTTGAAGTTCGTCTATTACCTTACTATCAGGGTCATTTTCGTCAATATAGATATCGTCCAATAAATCACTTAACACATCTTTAAATGTTTCCATACTATCTTGTAGTGTTGCAATTTGGTCTTGTCTTAATCCAGGCCCACCCTTATCAACTGAATAAACATTTCCTGCGTCCATAACTTTAGCTATTGATTTTAAATAATTCTTTGTATTTTTTGTATAGTCGCTTATCTCATCTTGAGTGGATTGTTTGTATACATCTCTAACAGCCTCATGTTTCTTTATTTGGGCTGGAACAGCTGGTGTTTTGCCTTTTAATATATCTTTAAAGTCATCCAGTTTTTCTTGAGCTCTATCTTCTAGTTCAGCAAAATCTGAAGCAATATCTTCTAAATCATTTGCCAGTTTTTCTTGCCCAGTATCTCTTAACATATCAATAGCATTTGCTACAGGATTATCTTTATCACCTTGGGCGTCAAAATAAGCATCAAATTCATTATCAGGGTCCTCAATTTGATTAAGTTGGTCAAGAGTATATTTTCTTGCCTCAGGTGGTTGAACGCCTTTGTCATCATCAGAGTCCTGTGCTTGAGGTTTTTCAGCATTTTGGCCTTTTACGGATACATATAATTCCATGTACTCCTCATCATCATCATCTATATCAACTTCAATATCTTTTTCTGATATTCCTTTACTCATTAAATATTTTTTAATTTCTTCAGCATCACGCTCTATTTCATATTCTTGTGACCCTTCATATTCTTTTGACATATCTATACTACCATCTTTGCCATGGTCAATATCAATCATACCATCTGTTACTCTATCTTCTAAATCTTTTTGAAGAGCAGCTTTATCTATTTTTGCTTTAGAACTTGATTTATCGTCTGATTTACTCTTTTTAGGTTCATCAATTGGTTTCTCATCTTTACCAACAGCAGTTAATTTGCCACCAATACTTTTATGAGTAACTTTGCCTTTTTTACCATAACGACCAAAACTCATATAGTCTAAGCCCATTGATTTTGCTTTATCGCCTGCTTCTGATTCTTTAATAATATTTACAGTTGATTGAATTAAAGATTCTTTGGCCAACTTCTCAATTTTTTCGCTTTTGTTTTTCGCTTCTTTTTTATCTGCTTCTTTTTTATCTTTGGTTTTTAAAAGAGCGTGACCAATACCAACTTGCAAAGGAACTTCTCCAGTTGCTGGATTTGGAATAGGCGCTGAGTGGTCAATTTTTGCTTGTTGATATTTAACCTTCATTTGTTGAAGCTCGTCTTTAAGCCGTCTAACCTCGTCAGAATCTTGTTTTTCTTCTTCTTTGGCTTCACTCACACTAGGACTATTCTTCATGTAGTCAGCAGCAGATGTCATCTTATCATTAGCAGATGTAATCTTTGACTGTACCCATGCCTCTAGTTCGTAGTCAGAACCTTTTGACTGAAGAATACTCATCAACTGATTCAGATTGTCTTGCATGGTTTTTAATTGACCAACTGCCATAGACACTTCATTGTCCTCTTTTTTGAGTCTTACCTGTCTATATGCTTCTCTGAATGATTGTCCGTATTTCATAATTATCCTTCTAGTCTATCTCTTATAATAAATTCTTCTGCTCTGTAGTTAGTTAAGAAATGTTTGTTGTAAGTGTCAATGAATGTTCTTACTTCTTTCAAAGGTAGAACTTGTTTGCCTTCTGTAAGTTCAGCATTAATGAAACCCTTTACACCACCTCTTGCAAGATAAGTTTCAACCATAGTAGAAAACTCTTTGACACGAACTGTAACAGTTTTCATTTCGTTTACTTGCATCTGTGCAACAACATTTTGAATACTACCTGGTTTTTCGTCTAGGTATTTTTCAGTCTTGTACATAGCGTTAATTTTTTTCATTGCGGCCATCATCTTAGGTGCATCTTTAACTTTTGCCATATCAGCGCCACCGTTGTTCTTAACATCTGCACGAACATCTGATTTCATGTACATAGCGTTCATGTCTTTCATAGGCTTATCTTCTTTTGACTTGTGAGGGTCTTTAACCATAGCATTAAGCATCTCTGCATTTGGTTCTGCATCTGCTTCGCCAGTTTTCATTGCCTTCATCATCATTTCTTTTTTAGCCATTTCTTTTTTCATCGCTTCTTCAACATATTCTTCATCAGCTGTCTTAACTTTTTCAGGTTTGCCAAGTTTAGCACCTTTCATTGGTGGCATTTGTTTAACGCCTTGTTTAAGTTTTTCTACATCAGAGTCTTTTAATTTAAACTCGTTGATTGCCTCTTCAGCAAATGCTAATAGTTCTTCATTCTTAGCGTCATGTGATTTATCGACTGCCTTAAAGAATGCCTTTTTCTCTGCATCAGTTTTCAAATCATCAAGGGAGTTAATTCCCGCCTTCTTCATCTGAGCATTGAATTTGTCTTTATAGTTCATTTCATCTCCCTTTGTTTGTTATTATTCATTATAGTGCGTCCTGTATTACATCTGCATATTTGCCGAACTTTCTTTCTATTGCTTTATTTAAAGGGTTCATCATTTTTCCCCTTAGTTCAATTGACTGATTACCAACAGCGCCACTATACTTGTCGTGTATTAGTTCTAAAGTACTAAAAATCTGAACAAGTTGTTTATCGCCACACGCCTTTGCAATTTCAATTCTTGCGCCAGAGTGGTCATTTCTATCAGTCATTGCAACAACCTTCTTATGTATTTTATCTACCTGAGGTGTTGAAGGTATATCTCTTCCAGACCTAAGTTTATGCATACCTTTAGCTGCTGGTGGTTCGTTTCTATTAGAAAAATGAACCTCATCAAGTTCGACTTCTTCACCCATAGTCAAATTTTTTGTGACCATTTTCTTTATTTTTTCAACATATTTTTTATCAGTTGACTCTAAACCAGATACTAAGTTACCATTATAATATAATCCGTGTGTATAGATTCCACCATTATCTATTTTTTTAATGTCAAATTTAGGTCCCTCATCAAGTTCGACTTCTTCTTTCTTTTTGCCTTTCTCTTTGTAACCACTTGCAAATGCAGCCTTTCTTTGTGCATCACTTTTGAAACCTTCTTCGTAATCTTCAATGCCCAATTCTTTCTTGACCATCTTTGTTGCAGTAGCAAATCGAACAGAGTCGCCATCTTTACCATAGCGTTTGATGAAGTCATTCTTAGGCAAATCATCTGCCTTGTCGTGTACTTTCTTAATCTGTGCCTTTGATAAGTCGGCTTCTCTTAGTTCTTTAAATTTCATTTCATCAATTCCTTTGCAACTTTAGATACCATAGGTACGCCCATGTCAGCAAGTTGAGATAAGTGAGATTTTGAATACTTACTCATCATCTTTGCAAGTTTGTCCATTTGCACAGCATTCTTTTCAGCACCAGGACCAAGTTTACCATACTTATCTTTCAATGCACTAACTTGAGCAGGTGTGAATTTTGCTTCATCTAAATCTTCTTTCTTTTTAGATTTTTCTGAATCTTTATCTTTTTCTCTAGCCTTATCTCTAGACCTCTTACTTGCACCTTTTAGTCCAAGACTGCGTGTTGAAAACATTTCATCAGTTGATTCTTCTTCTACTGTTTCGACCTCTTGACTAGCGTTACTGGTAGTGGTATCGCCAGTCGCTGGTAAGTCCAAGTTTTCGTTTGCTCTTTTCATTGCATTTTTAACATCTGGATGGTCTGCTAACCCAGGTGCAAGTTTATTAATTGCCTTTGCGGCCCCTGTGTAGTTACCTTGTTTATAACGAGGGTCATTTAAAATACCATATGCCTTTTTGATTTCAGAAGATGAAAACTTTTTGCCACCTTTTTGAGGTCCCGAACCAGGTCCACCTTCAGTAGTATCTCTGTATTCTCTCGCCTCTTGTAGGGCTTGCCTCATAGTTTTTGTATAATTATTTGCCATTATAGTTCCTTTTTCATTCGTATTACCGCCTTCTCTAATTCGTCTTCCCAGCGGTCTCCGTATCGTTTCTTATATTTATCTATTATTTTATCTTCATTTGCAAAATTATCGATATCTTTGCGTTCAATTACCTTATTTGCAAGTTTAAAACTTAATACTGGTTGTCCTGGCGTCATCGCCATCGTGTGTTGTGCATAATCTTGACCGATTTCGTAGACTTCATTTGCAGTTACAACACTCACCTGATTGAGGTCAAAGTACTCATCTGTACTGGCCATCTCGTTTTCTAGTGTTTCTAAGACACTAGGTTCGTTTTGTAGAGTCTTTTCTTCAAGTTCTTGTATGTCATATAGCCATGCCTTCTTGACTAGACCTTCGTTCTCATACGAAACATAGTTTGTGCCTCGTCTAACGATTGTGCCTGTAGAGCCATCAACATGTTCAATCATATCGCCGACATTGAATATTTTCTCTTGGTGATATTCTTCTCGTAAATCATTATTTAAGAAATCAGTAAACGATTCGTATCTCTCGTTGATACCCATACCTTTCTTAACTGCATCAAATAATTGTTTTGCATCTCTGTCAGAAAGATTTCTTGTCAGTCCAGTTTTGAATGTTTTGAAATCATTGTTCTTTGCCATCTCACGCATCTTACTTGCACTCATGCCAGCAACACCTTCTGCATCAGGGTCTCTGTCGCCAGATGAAACAACTTTCACAGATTTGTAATTGTAGTCTTTACCATTATACTTGTCAGCAAGTTTTTGAAATTCATTGATACGGTCGCTGCCGGCAATCATAATGATTTCGCCGTACATCTTGTCGTAGAATTTCAACACTTCCATAAATGTTCTTTGTGTGCCACCAGCAGGTAAAATCTTGTTCTGAGGAAACATCTTCTTCATAAACTTAATCTTTGTTGCCTGGTCTAGTGGGTTCTTTCGTTTGTCGGTTGAGGCACTAGCATAAACAATGTGATTAGCACCGTTCTTTCTAGCTTGTGTTATCACTTCTTTCATAAGTTTATCATGCCCTATAGTAGGAGGGTTGAACCTACCGTATGCAAAAACTAATTTGCTAGACTTATCTAATGCCTCTCCAACCGGTCTATGACCGCTTTCTTCTTTTCGCAATGAATCTATCTCAGCATCAGTAACTTCGCCATCATCTAAAATTTTCTTACACTTTTTCAAGAATGTAAGATAATGGTATTTCTCTAACATTTTGTAGATTACATTCTTCGGTAATCTATTCTTAATACTAAATGTTTTAATCTGGTCTGGTGTCATATCTTTATCAAACGCATCTCGTCTTTCAGCGTCAGCGACATCACCTATATCGCTCAAATCTTGTATACTCTTTTCAATCTCGTTTAACTTAGATGTCAATCGTTTTTCTAAATCTTTTATTTCGCCTGGTTTTAATTCAGACAATTCATCATAGTCGATTATATCTCTTTTCAATTCGCCTTTGACAACATCAATCTCTTGTACTTTCTTTTCAAAGTCTTTTAGATATAGATTCATATCAAACTTGAAATCATCTGGTCGTTTGACAAACTTCTGACCTTTAATATCAAAGACTGCATCAGCCTTAGCGTTCTGGTCATCATAGGTCTTTTTGTCTGTGATGAAATAATAGTTCACAGGATGTTTTGTACCTGGTATATTAATACCTTGAATGTTGTCAGGGTTCTTAACAGACAAATATTTTTTAGAAAGTCTTACTCTCTCATCTTCTCGTTTCTCAACAGGCACATCAAATAAAACATTGATGTCTAAGTCGGCATCATTTCTGTATCTGTGTGTAAGTATAGAACCAATCAAAGTATATTTCAACACAGGATATTCTTTCTCGAAATCTGCCAACTGGTCCTCAATCATCTTAATTACAGATGGTTTGATTACAGGGTTAGATGTATCCTCTTTATCAAAGACCATAGGAGCATATGTGCTTCTAGGGATATCAATTATCGATTCTTTGAATGTGTGAAATGATTTCATTTATTTACTCTTTTTACTATATGCCTGTGCGCCAAAGAAAGCAGCGACAATACCAGCAACTGCAACAAAATATGTTGGTGCCATACTGCCTAATGTTTTCTGTGCTTCTGTTAAACCTGCCATAGAAGCAATTACTACTGCAAGAGGATATAACAATAACCCTGCCAATGCAAACCATGTCATCTTGCGTTGTGCATCTCTCATTGCATCTGCATCTTCAAGTTCTTTTCTCTTGAACTCTAAATACATTGCCTCTTCAGCTTCACTTACTTTACCATCACCGTTAGTATCTGCCGGATGGTGTGCAACTACCTTTACTTCTTTTTTAACTTCTTCTTCTGCCATTATCCTTTTACCCAGTTTTTGGCCATGTTGAAATTTGCACGACTGAATTCTAATCTGTCTACAAGTTTAACAGCACCGCCTTGTTTAATTGCTACATATCCTTCAGGATTTGTAACTTTAAATCCGTTCTTTGTTCTTAGGAAAGAACCGATACTCTGTATATTATTTAGTTTCTTCATCAATACAGCCTTAGCAGACTGAAGTGTTATGTATGTTGCAATAGCGAAGTATAATCCTTCTCTATTTGCTCGAATTATTCTCATACCGACTTCACGAATTTCTTCATACTTCTGTTTAGTTG
>ENA-ORDA01003170-ORDA01003170.1-marine-metagenome-genome-assembly--contig:-NODE-3170-length-11667-cov-5.423210_pt1 | contig 11667 bp, 10 predicted proteins | sample MGYA00237778_ERZ508506 | MGnify/ENA primary metagenome ERZ508506 (study PRJEB26177, sample SAMN06267891) | marine metagenome | isolation source: Monterey Bay, California, USA | place: Pacific...
CACACTTTTTTGCGTGTTTGTGGGGCTCGATTACGGGCTCAACCACTGTGTCTTAACCCTAGTGAATGAACAGAGTCATTTGAGGAGCGCTGATAGAGTTGGGTTTGACGTAACCAAAGTGCCAAGCTGTGCCACAGCGCTTGACAGTATAAACGAATTTTATGGGTTTGTGCCATTCGTCATCCAAGATATATATCAAATATGACCTTTGATCAAATTAGAACATTCTTATGGGTGGCGCGGCTTGGCGGTTTTCGCAAGGCTGCAGAGCGTCTTTGTCTTTCTCAACCTGCGGTGTCAACTCGCATAGCCAACCTTGAAGATGAATTGCGTGTACCTTTGTTTGAGCGAGGTTCGGGCGAATTAGTGCTCACGAAGCAAGGCACTTTGCTTCTATCTTATGCGGAACAAATGCTCTTCGTTGAAGAAGAGATAAAACAGCGGGTTGCGAACCCGTCTGAAGCTGATGGTTTGTTCCGAGTGGGGGCATCTGAAACAATTGCGCAGGCTTGGCTGCCAGAGTTTCTAAAAGCTTTTAGTGAAACTTATCCACGCGTAAATGTGGATCTTACGGTAGACATATCTTTGAATTTACGCACGTCGTTGTTAGAACGCAAACTAGACCTAGCGTTTTTGATGGGACCCGTATCAGAATTTTCTGTTGAAAACGTTCCCCTGCCATCTTTTGATTTGCACTGGTATAGGTCTGTCTCAAACGCACAAACCGATTTAAGTGTAGTTCCGGTCATTTCATACGCGCGCATGACGCGGCCCTATCGCGAGCTGATGTCAGAATTATCCCGTAGAATAGGGCCAAGCGTCCGGGTGTTTGCTTCAGCCTCCCTATCGGCCAGTTTGAAGATGATCGCGGCAGGAATTGCTGTGGGACCTTATCCGCGTGCACTGGCACGTGACTTTCTTAAGTCAGAACAAATTGTAGAATTTGATGCTGGATTTCGTCCACAGCCACTACAGTTTACGGCTTCTTATCTGTCAGAGCCACGTAGCTTTCTTGTTGAAAATAGCGCCGAGATTGCGCAAAGTGTAGCTTTAAATTGGGATAAATCCCAACCTTAATAGTTTCAAAAAATTTATCACAAGCGATATAAAATGATAATTTGATTGGATAGTTCGCTTTGTGCAATGCTCTGATGAATTCTATGAGAGCGCTGTTATGTTATCAGAAACTAAAACGCATGCTGATTTGAAAATGGTTACGCCTGACGAGCTGCGCGCTGCTATTCGGGCGGGGCTTTATAAAGGGCATACTGCTGGCCTGGCAGCTGGAAAACTTCAATGCAATCTGGCGATTTTGTCGGAGTGCTACGCATTAGACTTTTTGCGCTTTTGTCAAAGAAATCCAAAACCATGCCCGATTGTTGGAATCGGAGATAGTGGCTCACCGTTTTTACCTACGCTTGGCAAAGAGATTGATATCCGCAGCGATGTTTCCAAATATCGCGTCTTTCAAGACGGGGTATTGCGCGAGGAGGTAACCGATATATCCAATATATGGTCGGAGGATCTGGTGACGGTGGCGCTAGGCTGCTCGTTTACGTTCGAGAATGCGTTGATCCGTAATGGTATTCCAGTTCGGCATATCGAAACGGGCAAAAATGTTCCAATGTATCGTAGCAATATTGATTTGGTACCTGCTGGCAGGTTCTCGGGCAAAATGGTGGTGACAATGCGCCCCATTCCGAGGGAGCTGGTTGAGCAAGCACGCCGCATCAGCCGTCAGTATCCGCAGGCACATGGTGCGCCTATTGCAACGGGTGATCCGGCGGAGATTGGGATCGCGGATCTAAGCCAACCAGATTGGGGCGATGCGGTTGAAATCCAACCCGATGAGATCCCCGTTTATTGGGCCTGTGGAGTGACCCCGCAAAACGTTCTGCTCGACGCAAAACTGCCCATATGTATCACGCATTCCCCCGGTCATATGCTGGTCACAGATGTATCAGAAGATGCTGAAACTACAATTTTACCAAATCCACAAAACTCATAACCAAAAGGGAGACTAAAAATGAAACTGAAAAAGATCACTACAGCACTCGCAGGATTGGCCCTTAGCGCCAGCGCCGTCTTGGCCGATGGGCCGGTGGTCCTGACTGCGGTGGGAACTTGGTCTAGCCTAACCAATTTTCAAAAACATGAAGAGCCATTTTTCAACACCCGCCTCAACGCGGCTTCAGGCGGGGATATCGTAGGCAAAATTCAGTCGCAATCTGGCCTCGGTTTGAAGGGGTTTGAAATTATGCGTTTGGTCAAAAACGGAGTGTTTGATTTCGCCTTCGGTTTGCCGGGCTATGTTGCGGCTGAAAATGCCATTTTTGAGGGTGCTGATCTGTCTTCATTGACCCAAGATATCGATACGCAGCGAAAAGTATCTGACGCTTACTTCCCGACCCTAGAGAAAGCATTTGAAGAAATTTATAACGCAAAATTACTGATGCTTTATCCATTCCCCAGCCAGACCTTGTGGTGCAATGGAGAAGTGAATGGTATTGCAGATCTAGATGGTAAGAAAATCCGAGTTTACTCGACCACATTGGGTGATTTTGTTGAAGGCGTGGGTGGCACCTCGGTCACAGTCTCATTCGGGGAAGTCATTCCAGCACTTGAGAAGGGCGTTGTGGATTGTGCTATCACGGGAACAATGTCTGCCTACACAGCCAAATGGAATCAAGTTGCCACGCATGCATACACCTTACGTGTGGGTTGGGGCCTCGCCTTTGGCGCCATGAATATGGATAAATGGAACAGCCTGTCCGCAGATCAGCAAGCGTTGATACAAAGCGAAACAGCAGCACTTACTGATGCAATGTGGACAGAAACCGCAACCGAGGATGATATTGCCATTTCTTGCATAACTGGGGGAGATTGCTCTGTAGGAGAAGGTGGATCAATGACTTTGGTGGAGCCTTCGGCGGCTGATCTTGCATTGCGCGATACGATTGCGACAGATGTAGTTCTGGCGCGTTGGGCCAAGCGCTGTGGTGCAGAATGCGCTGAGAATTGGAACGAAACCGTCGGCCCGATCTTGGGCCTGACGGCCGCTGCCAAATAAGCGCTTGATAAACTGGGCGGCGATATTCCCGCCGCCCTTTTTGAGATCAACGAGGAACTGAGATGTTAGAACGTTTATTAGATAACACGCGCAAAGCTAGCCTTTGGCTGACATGGCTTGGCGGCGGATTGATTGTTTTTTCTGCATTTCTGGTGACCTTTGAAGTTTTCCTACGCAAAATTTTCAATATTTCGCTGGGAGGGGCCGACGAAATTTCAGGGTATGCATTCGGCGTAGCGACAGCGCTTGCTTTATCTTATGCTCTGTTTGAACGGGCTCATATCCGCGTAGATGCGTTGCTTGGTCTTTTTCCCAAAAGCGTGCAGGGCGTTGTCAATTTATTAGGTATGCTTTTGCTGATGGGGTTTGCTGCAATTCTTGTAGAAAATGTTTGGTATATGGTGGCAGATTCCTTGGAAAACGGATCGCGTTCTATCACGCCGATGCGCGTGCCGCTCGCCTTGCCCCAAATTCCTTGGTTGCTCGGATGGATGTTTTTCTTGTTTTCGGGTTTTTTGATCTTGCTGGTGGCGCTCAAACGCATGCTTCAGGGCGATGGGGTCGCGGCGCAGGATCTGGTTGGCGTCAAGTCATTAGACGAACAAATCGAAGACGAAACGGTTTAATCTGATGCTTTTTAAAACACTTTTGATTTTATTGGGCTTGATAGGGCTATCGGTGCCGATTGCAGCTTCGCTTGGCTGGTTGGGCCTGATCCTACAATATACCGATAGCCCCATGCCGCTGTACCGCGCAATTTCCGACTTGGCATGGCAAACCTCAACTGATTTCTTGCTGGTGGCGATCCCTATGTTCGTAATGATGGGCGAAATCTTGCTGCGCGCTGGCATCACGGAACGTATGTATGACAGCATCGTAAAATGGCTTGGATGGTTGCCGGGGGGCTTAATGCATTCTAATATCGGTTCATCCGCCCTATTCGCTGCAACCTCCGGATCCTCGGTGGCAACAGCTGCTACCATCGGTACGGTTGCCTTGCCGCAAATTAAGAAGCGTGGCTATAATGAAAGCCTATTTTTGGGTACGGTGGCCGCTGGGGGCACATTGGGAATTTTAATTCCGCCATCCATAAATTTAATTCTTTATGGATTGCTGACCAACACATCAGTCCCAGAACTTTATCTTGCGGGTTTTTTACCGGGGTTTCTTCTGGCTTTGTTATTCATGTCGACCGTTATCATCGCATGCCTGTTGAACCCAAAATGGGGTGGAGAAAAACTGCGCCACACCTGGTTGGAGCGGCTAGGCGCTTTGCCTTCATTGCTGCCTCCTTTGGGCATTTTCGCGGTTGTTGTTGGATCTATATACGCAGGAATTGCTACGCCAACCGAAGCTGCTGCGTTGGGCGTGGTGGCGGCAATGCTGTTGGCCTTTGCTAATGGTAAAATGTCATTGGGTATGATGCGTCAAGCCGCCGAGGGAACCATGCGCACAACAGCAATGATTATGCTCATTATCATTGCTGCGGTCTTTTTGAATTTTGTGCTGTCAATTATCGGCCTGACGCAAGCCTTAACGGATTTTGTCACAGGGCTTGGGTGGACGCCGATGCAAACGATGATGATGATCGTTGCGGTTTTAGTGCTGATCGGGTGTTTTATGGAAACCTTATCTATGCTGCTGACCATGGCGCCTTTAATAACGCCAATTGTTGTCGCTTTGGGTTTTGATCCGGTTTGGTTTGGAATTTTACTGATGGTGCTTTTGGAAACTGCGCTGATTACGCCCCCGATTGGGATCAACCTTTATGTTGTTCAGGGCATTCGCCAAGGCGGACCGATGAATGACGTGATCAAAGGGGCACTGCCTTTTGTGATCACGATGTTTGTAATGTTGGGTTTGCTATTGGTGTTTCCTAGTTTGGCGCTGTGGTTGCCATCGTTAGTATATTAAGCCTCTCGGAATTATTTTTTAATATGTGTAACCGGCTGGCATGCCGGCGCAGGAAGGAGTTGTGCATGTGGCAGTTTTGGATCGATCGTGGAGGAACATTTACTGATATCGTAGCGAAAACCCCCGAGGGCAGGCTGCACACCTATAAACTGCTGTCGGAGAACCCCGAGGCCTATGAGGATGCTGCCATATATGGCATCCGAAACTTGTTGGGTTTGAGTGAGGCTGAGCCTATTCCCAAGGAAAAAATTGGCGCGGTGAAAATGGGTACCACCGTTGCCACAAATGCCTTGTTGGAACGTAAAGGCGAGCCGACGCTGTTGCTGATAACCCAAGGTTTGGGTGATTTATTGCGCATTGGGTATCAAAACCGGCCGCGCTTGTTTGATTTAAATATTCAACTACCAGAGCTTCTTTATGGCGAGGTGGCCGAAATAGAAGAGCGTATAGCGGCCGATGGCCAGGTGTTGCAGCCCTGTAATATAGCGCAGGCGAAGCAGGCTTTGGCCGCGGCTTTTGCGAAAGGATACCGCTCGGTGGCGATTGCGTTGATGCACAGTTACAGGTACCCCGCGCATGAGAAAATATTGGGAAACTTGGCCCGGCAAGCAGGATTTTCGCAAATCTCGTTAAGCCATGAAGCCAGCCCCTTAATAAAATTGGTGTCTCGGGGTGATACAGCGGTCGTGGATGCTTATCTGTCGCCAATTTTGCGTCGCTATGTTCGACAAGTTTCAAACGCGCTGGGAGCAGCAGAGCAAGAAAAAAGCCCCCGTTTGATGTTCATGCGCTCGAATGGCGGTTTAACCGATGCAAGCTTGTTTGAGGGGCGCGATGCCATTCTCTCTGGCCCTGCAGGGGGGGTGGTGGGGATGGTGCGAACCGCCGCAGAGCTTGGCTATGATAAGTTAATTGGCTTTGATATGGGCGGTACTTCTACAGATGTGTGTCATTATGCAGGCGAATTTGAACGCAGCTTCGAAACAGAAGTGGCTGGGGTGCGCATGCGCGCCCCGATGATGTCAATTCACACTGTGGCTGCAGGCGGGGGCTCGTTGTTATCCTATCGCGATGGGCGCATGCAAGTTGGGCCTGAAAGTGCTGGCGCAAATCCGGGGCCTGCGGCCTATCGGCGCGATGGTCCGTTGACGGTGACAGATTGCAATGTGCTTTTGGGTAAATTACAGCCGCATTTGTTTCCTGCGGTTTTTGGCCAGAATTCGGACCAACCCCTTGATAAAGCTGTTGTTCTCAAAAAGTTTCAGGCTTTAGCCCATGAGATTGGTATTGAAAAATCGATCGAGGAGCTTGCGGAAGGTTTCTTGCGCATTGCAGTTGAAAATATGGCCAACGCGATCAAAAAAATTAGCGTTCAGCGCGGCTATGATGTGACCCGGTATACGCTGAACTGTTTCGGGGGTGCGGGCGGTCAGCATGCGTGTTTGGTCGCAGATGCGTTGGGCATTGAGCGCGTGTTTATCCACCCCTTTGCGGGTGTATTATCGGCCTTTGGTATGGGTTTGGCAGATGTGCGCGCGCTGCGCGAACATCAATTTGGAAAAGGGTTTTCAGCGTTGGCTGAGGCGGAAAAAGTGATGGCGGATCTGGTGGAAAAGGCGCGGTCTGAAGTGGCCAGCCAAGCTATTCCCATGGATCAAATCACTATGAAAAAAATGGCTCATATTCGCCCTGAGGGCGCACAGCAGACATTAGAGGTACCTTTTGCAGCGCCCCAGAATATGACCGCAGCCTTTGAAGCAGCGCATCAGCAACGTTTTGGCTTTTGCCCAGAAGACGCAGTGCTGTTGATTGATATGCTGACCGCAGAAGCCGTTGGGTCGACTGGTGAAACCGTAAAAATGCCTGATATGCCTAGAAATCAGACGCCCCCGCAACAGGCTGAGATGTGGTCTCAGGGGGCATATCGCACGGTGCCCCTGATTGAGCGGGGTTTGATGTCTAAAGGTCAGATTGTTGAGGGTCCCGCCATTCTTAGTGAGCCTACGGGAACCAATATTTTGGAACAGGGCTGGCATGCAGAATGCGTAGAAGGCGGTGCATTGATCCTGGCCCGCGCCGTACCCTTAAAGCGCCAAGATGCTATTGGAACCCAAGTGAATCCAGTGATGCTTGAGGTGTTCAACAATTTGTTTATGTCAATCGCTGATCAGATGGGCGCGACCTTGGCCAATACGGCTTATTCGGTGAATATTAAAGAGCGTTATGATTTTTCCTGCGCATTGTTTGATCAGGCTGGCGATCTTGTGGCCAATGCGCCGCATGTCCCTGTGCATCTCGGCTCCATGTCTGAAAGCGTGCGCACCATATTGCGTCTGAACAAAGGCGCGATCAAACCTGGTGATGTATTTATGATGAATAACCCGTATAACGGGGGTACGCATTTGCCAGATGTAACGGTTGTGACTCCGGTTTTTGATACAAGCGGTGAGCAGATTATCTATACGGTTGCCAGCCGGGGCCATCATGCTGATATTGGGGGAAAGACCCCAGGATCTGCACCTCCAGACAGTCAGATAATCCATGAAGAAGGCGTGGTAATTGATAATTTTTTGTTGGTGTCGCAGGGACAAATGCGCGTTGCGGAAACCCGCGCTTTATTGGAATCTGGCGAATACCCCTGCCGGGATGTTGACCAGAATATGGCAGATCTATCTGCGCAGATTGCGGCAAATGCTACGGGTGTGCAGGAATTACAAAAAATTACGGCACAATTTGGGCTTGAGACTGTGCATGCCTATATGACGCATGTTCAGAACAACGCAGAAGAAAGCGTCCGTCAGGTTTTGGATGTATTGCATGATTGTGATTTTACCTATCGCCTTGATAGTGGCGATCAGATACGAGTGGCGATTTCTGTAGATCATAAAGCCCGACAGGGAACCATAGATTTCACCGGTACATCACCCCAAAATAAATTTAACTATAACGCGCCTTTGGCAATTTGCCGGGCCGTTGTTCTTTATGTTTTTCGCACTTTGGTGGGTGCAGATATTCCGATGAATGAAGGCTGTTTAAAACCTTTAACCTTGGTGGTTCCCGAGGGCAGTATGATCAACCCGAAAGCTCCAGCCGCGGTGATTTCGGGTAATACCGAGGTCAGCCAGGCCATCGCTGATACCCTGTATGGTGCGTTGGGCGTGATTGCTGGAAGCCAAGGGACAATGAATAATTTTGTGTATGGCAATGACAACTATCAAAATTATGAAACGATTTGTGGCGGCGCGGGTGCGGGCGATGGTTTTGATGGGGCCAGCGCAGTGCACAGCCATATGACCAATACCCGGATGACGGACCCTGAGGTGCTGGAAACCCGTTTTCCGGTGCGCCTGAACGAATTCTCTATTCGCGACGGTTCGGGCGGTCAGGGCCGCTTTAATGGCGGTAATGGAATTGTAAGAAAACTCCAGTTTTTAGAGCCAATGACTGTTACCATGCTCTCGTCGCATCGAATTATAACTCCTCATGGAGCAAAAGGCGGCGATGCGGGCGCAATCGGTGAAAACAGCGTTATCCGTGCAAATGGAGAACATCAGACGCTGAGGGGAAATGATGAAATCTCTGTTTTGAGCGGTGATGTGGTCGTTCTTAAAAGCCCCGGTGGAGGTGGTTTTGGCGAACGGAAACAAAAATCTGTCCATAAAATGAAGAGAAAGCAATTTTGATCTGCTGAGTATCGTGAGTAAACACAGCAGCGCTGATCTTTTAACCCTATATTATCCACAAGCATCGTGTATTTCCCCGGTCCGTGAACCATTAGCATGTGCAAAGAAAGTGTTTTTGTTTTTTAATGATATCTAAGAAACATCTGTATTGGCTCAATATTTTTAGCATAAAAGTTCAAAGGCTGCAGGATCACTCGCAGTGCATCTGTAGTGCACTTTTTTGTGGGCGTTCATAGAGCAAACTGTAATATCAAACACTGTGTCTAGACCCTATTGGAAGAACACAGTCATTGTTTTTCCGATTTCAAAAGATAGGAAACACAGAACCAAAAGAAGGCCACTCAACGCGCTGGATTACCACTTATGGTGCTGGACAGGATTATCCCGATGGAAAACAGGTCAAGTATGTTCTAACATTGCAATTGAACCCGCAGATAGGGCCGCTCATTTGAGCGGCTTAACGACCAACATATCTGTTTGACGCTGCAACAGAGACAAGGCTTATGGTTTCATTTTTCGGAAAGCACTCACGATGAAATTCATTCATATAACGGATGTCCACCTCGTAGGAGATAAGGGCGCGTTGAACGGTCTGGTACCTTTTGTACATTTGGATGCATGTCTCAACGATGTTGTTCAGTGGCATCGCGATGCAAGTTTTTGTGTTATTTCTGGCGACTTAGCCGAATTCGCAGAAACCAACGCCTATCAGGCTTTAAAGATGAGGCTTAGCTCTTTTCCTCTGCCATGCTTTTTAATGATCGGCAATCATGACAATCGCACTGTGTTCCAGTCGGTTTTTCCCAAACACCCGAAAGATTCAAATGGTTACATCCAGCATAGGTTTGAAAAAAATGGCTGTGTTTTCTTGTTTCTTGATACAAAAAAAGAAGGGCGTGGTGTGCATGAGGGGCAGCTTTGTGCGGATCGCTTGGATTGGTTGAAACAGCAGTTGATACAGGCTAAAGATAAGCCTACTTTTTTGTTTCTGCATCATCCGCCTTTCAACATTGGCGTTCCATATGTGGACAATATCCGCTTGCAAGAAGTCGAAGAGTTTGCGGCTGCCCTAAAACACGGGCAAAATATACGGCACGTGTTTTATGGCCACGTACACAGGATGACATACGTGAACTGGCGCGGGGTTCCCTTCACGAGCTTGCCAAGCCTAAATCACCAGATTCCCCTTAACGCAGCCAGTGTACAGGGAGAATTTTGCGATGAACCTGCCGCTTATGGTGTTGTGCAGATAGAAGATGATCAACTGACAGTGCATTTTAATACCTTCTTACAGCGCAATTCTTTGCATCAGACCTGAAATATGGATTTTTACTGGATAGGTTTGGTTCTGGTATCCGCCTTGCTTCATCCGTTGCGAGACTTGATTCTCAAAGGGACCGCGCAACCGATGCTGTGCTATGCGGGGGTGTCCGTTGTGTGGGTCGTGCTGGCAGGTTTTCATGCGGTCACGACGGGTCAAGACCTTTCTTTGCAAAAAGAAATATGGCCCTTTGTTGCGACTTCGGTTCTTGGGTTGAGCCTATATTACTATGGCACTTTATCCGCCTTACGACGTGGAAATCTCTCTGTCTATTATCCAATCATTCGATCCTCTCCCATTGCCATTGTTGTGTTCAGTTGGCTCGCGATGGATCGGTCGTACTCTTGGTTGACTATTGCGGGTATCTTTACTGTTTTGTTGGGCAGTTTTATGATTCAGAAAACACCGGGTAGTGTTCTGGAGGATCAAAAAGCTTTTGGTCTGGCGATCATAGCAATGTTGGGTTCGGCTGCTTACTCGATAAGTGACGCCGGTGCGATGCAATTTACAACGCCCGCAGTATACTTGTTTTATACGAACATCTCAGTCACGGTTTTACTTCTCGGTATTCAGAGATGGGAAAGCCGCTTGAACACACTGTCATTTGGAGAAGTTGCGCAGCAATGGATGCGTGTTCCTTGGAGAATTATGTTAGCGGGGGTTTCCTCTTATCTTTCCTATTTTTTTATTTTGAGGGCTTTTCAGCTTGGAGCTGAAGCCGCTGCGGTGAGCGCAGTGCGTCAAGCCTCGATTCCAGTCTCAATTCTCCTTGCAGCAATAATCCTTTTAGAACCTAGTTTTTTGAAGAATATCGCTTGGGCCAGTTTGATCATGTTAGGAATTTTACTTATCACGCTTTCAACACTTTAAGCAGCTGTTGGAGAGGCTTAAATGCCCAGGACGCGTCCTTCGTCGAAAATAAGGCTGTTTTTGCTGACGACTGTAAGTACTCTTGAAACGCCAACGGTTAAAATGAAAGTGTGCAGTGGCTTAGCGTACCTAAAAGACGGGATTTCATTTTCATTTAAGACGTGCCAGTTTCTAGACTCAAAAACCGTACTGGCTAAGCTGCATCGGGGTAATTTTTTGTGAAGTCCAGCGGGCCTTTCAATTCAGAATTTTGAGGCAACGCTTCTGGGTCGCAGTTGGCCATTCGGTGGCTGCAGTCAATTCTTTTTCTTGTACGACACGTCATATATTGTCCGAAAGAGGTGTATGATTTTTCGTTCCTTAAGGAATGCCAGAAATACCGGGTGGTAATACCTACGCCGATCGGGCGCGTGCAAATTCGAACCCGGCAACAAAGTTCATGCCCAGCCCCCTTTTTGCAAGCCCTCTAAATAATCTTGCGGCTGCCCATATCAGACATAATATGGATCGAAAACTGATGTTCAGGGCATGATACGGGAAAGAAACCCAACTTTGATTTGCAACTGTCTGAAAAGAACGCACCGCAATATAGAGCTTTGCATTAGTCTATGGTTATGATTGAAATAAAAAATTTGAGATATAGGCATTTCTCAGACATGCTTTTTGATGTACCGCTCTGGCGAGCGTAGTCTATGGGATGTGGAACATGTGGTCTTATAATAATCCGGTCAGAATTCTTTTCGGAAATGACGGGTTTGCCTCGATTGCGCCTTTAATTGATGGTCGGCCCTATGCTCTCGTTACCTATC
>ENA-ORDA01003172-ORDA01003172.1-marine-metagenome-genome-assembly--contig:-NODE-3172-length-11664-cov-5.241305_pt1 | contig 11664 bp, 12 predicted proteins | sample MGYA00237778_ERZ508506 | MGnify/ENA primary metagenome ERZ508506 (study PRJEB26177, sample SAMN06267891) | marine metagenome | isolation source: Monterey Bay, California, USA | place: Pacific...
ATTCATGAAAGTAACGTGGTGCACTACACGCCGTATGGCAAACGACATGTGTGCAACGACGCAATATGCTTTGATGTCCGGTTTGAATAGCGGCATCTATGATCTCGAAGTTTTAGGCCCAGATACCCCCGATCAAGAACATGCATGGAGTCATAAAAGATTAGACTACAAGAAAATAAAAGGATTCAATAACTCATCCTTAGCAAAATCGATGTTGCGTTACCTCAGCACTTCAGGCCCTCAGGGTATATTGATAGTGGAATGGCCATTCGTCCCAATCCTAGGAAAGTTTGCAGAGAAGAATAAGATTCCATGGGTTTGCCTGGATCGCTCTCCACCAGCAGACTCAGGTCTCTTTGGCGCGCTTCAATGGATTTATTGGAAAAAAGCTTGGAAAATTGTGAGCAAATCTCTTCGTAGTGACGGTTTTTGCCTAGGCGGAACAGTTGTAAGTAAGGCGCATCAGAAGTTTGTTTGTTCAAATTTCAGACTTCCTGAAAGCAAAACCTGCATCCTCCATGCAGGATTTGACTCCGAAAGATTCTCTTCACAACAAAGGTTATCCTCCCCTGAACAAGAGATTCATCTTGTTTACCATGGTCGTTTAGATAGGCACAGAGGAGTCATGTTGTTGCCTTTATTACTCGATAAACTCGGTGAGGAAAATATTTCTGCACGATTACACCTTTACGGAGAAGGAGATTGTGAAAAATCACTTACAAACCTTTCAAAGACAAGAAAAAGGCTAACACTACACGGTAAGAAAACCCATAGACAGGTATGCCAAGAGCTTGGTCAATATCATATTGGGCTATTACCAATGCCAAGCCAATTCGTTTGGACTCTCGCAAGTCCGATTAAACGAAGCGAATATCTTGCTGCAAACCTGTGTATTATCGGAATTGAACACTCGGGACATGAGTTGAAAGATCTCAGAGAAGCACCATGGTTCCGTCTTATTCCACAACAAGGATTTGTTCAATCTGCCTTTGATGAGATCAAAACTATGCTTTCAGAGAATGTATTCAATACAATCAAAACAGAACCAAGAAAATATGCTGACAGTCACTTTGATTGGGAGATAATAACATCTCATTTTCAGGATTGGCTACTAAGTATATCGGAGTAAATACTTCTTAAAGACGAATTTACGTTTACAATTTGATGATTTAACACTGATTCTGAATGTATAATCTGATTATTCTTAGAGGTCAAAATGGATTCTATGCCGGCCAACCATGAATTCTTATTTGCATTTTTTGCCTTATGGATTATGGATGGTAAAGAATGAATAGAATCCGAAGCGAGAACTGGCGTCCCACAGGCGAGGGCTTCCAAAGCAACCATCGGTTGACCTTCCCATTTTGATGGAATAAGCAACAGTGACGATCGTTGGAGAAGTTCAATCTTCTTTTCTTGTTCAAGCCATCCATGAGCAACAACGTTTGTCAAATCCTCTGGGCTTTCTTCCACCCCTGTGCAATGGAGAACAATATCAGAATCTATCTTCTGCAATTGCCTCATGATCTCAAATGCAAACTCATGTCCTTTCACTGAATCATTTCTCCCGAGAAGAAGAAGTTGGTTTGGTACGCGTTCAACCGTATCGGAGATGCAGTGAATAGGATCGATTGGATTGAGTGATACTTTACACCTCCCAAGAAGGGGCGTAAGGAGTTCCTTCCAACGTTCAGAGAGACAGATGATGGTGGCCTTGCATTCTTCGAGTCTTGCTCTTAGTTTCTTAGCCCGGTTCCCTTTTCCAAGCCATTGGATGATGTTACCACTATGAATGTGGAAGACTATTTTCCCACCGAGCGCATAGGCCAATTCTGCCAGACGGAGTTTTCTATGGAAGGAATAGTCTGAAGCGGAATGGAGATGGACAACGATGTCATTCTTTGACTCAAGTAACTCTCTCAGCTCATTTTTTGCAGAAGCATAAACCTTCAGCTTTGAATAGAGAGAACCCGTTGAATGACTCTCTATTTGTTGAACATCCCATCCTTCCAAAGGATGATCTGTAAGAGTCTTGATGACCGACTGTATACCTCCTGGGCTGGAGATAGGTCCTACATGAACCACTGTCGGCATAAACTGAGTGGAGTGTTCTCCACTCATCACATCTTTGCAATAATTAGGCCTAATCTCGAAAAAAACGACGGAGAAGTGAAGAATGAATGGTGATTCAAGAGGAATATGCTGTTCTCTCCTGCTATCGTAGAGATCGGTTTCGGAGCGTTGGCAGTTCTACCGTATCTCAAGCATGGACTTGATCTCTTCATGTATCGTAAACAGCCCTTGGAATACCCTTCTGGTACATTCGAAGGCTCCCTTACAGTGCTTCTTCCAGTTTGGAATGAAAGCGTTGTTATTCGACACAAATTAGAGAACGTGAGAGAGACTTGTTCAGAGAAAGAGGTTCATGTTGTCATTATTGATTCTGCTTCAACTGATGATACTGTGGAGCAGGTTCATCATTGGAGGAATAAGAATGAAAGCGCCTTTTCTTCATTCACTCTACTTGAAATGGAAGAGCGCAAGGGAAAAACGGCTGCAGTACAGCAGGCATTAGAACACATCAACGACACAAATCCAACTGATTTGGTCTTGATGAGCGATGCTGATGCGTTGTTTGAGCCTTCGACTGTTTCACGAATTATGGGTTGGTTCAATGATCCAACCATTGGCTGTGTTGGAGCAACTCCCAAGCGAATAGGAGAGCGAGCTGAAGAGAAGGAGCACAGAGGATTATTCTCAACAGTACGTATCCTTGAGTCTCAAATGGATAGCACACCATTCCTCGAAGGTTCCTGTATGGTTTGGCGTAGGTCTGTTCTCGATGCTCAGGCCTTGTATTGTACCTCAAATGCTGATGATGCTCAAATTGCAACCAATGTGCGCATCAATGGCTATCGTTCAATCCAAGATGCTCAAGCATTTTTCATTGACCATGCTCCAGCAGAACGCTCAGAACACGCTCGTCAGAAAGTACGACGAGCACAGGGCTTGCAAAGGCATCTACTGCGTCAACGAACGTATTGGTTCAGTAGAAGACATGGCAGATTTGCTCAAATTCTTCGACAGGAATCTGCTTTGCACATTCTAACGCCTTTATTCTTACTCGCTGGAATGATTGCCATGATAGCCAGGTGGCTCATGATTGGCTTATCTGAAATCGACTTTGAGAATGCAACGCTCACGACCATGCATGTTTCTCTTTTTGCTGTTGAGGCGGTATGCATCTTTTCCTGGTTACTTACTCGTGCAGGATTACATATCGTTGGTGTTTCAACGATTGGTACAATTCTTGACAATAACGTGCATCTGTTGAAAGCAATGTGGATGAGTTCGCGTGGTTCATCACTTCACCTATGGGATCAACATCTCGATGGACGTAGGAATTAAAAAAAAAAGGCCCCCTCAAGCGCCGGAACGCTTGAGAGGGCGGCTTCACACAAACACAGTTTATGTGATTACAACAATGAACGTATTAGAGATTTAATCTCAAGCGTTGATTGTGTTTGATTCGTAGATCAACTTGTTTGTTGAACGATCTAGAATCTTGATTTGAACTTCGCAAGTTCCACCGCTGCAAGTATCGTCAGATCCTTCGCTGATGGTTACTTCCTCACCGAAAGCCCACTTGCCGTCATCGTTATCTGTGATGTCACAGCCAGTGCCTGCTACTTTGTCAGGGTTGGTGCATTCGACGTAGACGCCGCCATCAGCCTTCATCTGTACAATGACAGTAGACCATGACAAGTCGTCTCCAGCGTCAAGTGACACGTAGACGATTGCTTCTCCAGTTGCTGTGGAGAGGGTTGTTCCTGCGCTGTTGACTTCAAAGTCATACATCGAGAAATCGCCGTCTGTGTTGCCTTCTGCAAGCTGGGAAGCCCAGACATACAGAACACCTGCCAGTACAACTGTGATTGCGACCATTAGGATGGTTGCAATTACAGGGCTGACTGCTTCTTCATTCATGTTTTCGTTTTTCATATTTTTGTCCTCCATTACCCATATCGGGCGTATCTTACCCACCATCAAGATGATATTTAAACACATCGGGATGAATGAATGGTTTCTCGGAGTTTGTTCGCGATACTGCGCCTTAATTTATTTTCATAAATAAAAATATAACAGGCCCAGCGAGTAGTACAATTCATTTGTAAATAACAGAACGTTATCACTAAATTGTAACAAAAAAGAGGTGAACAGGGTGAGAGCTTACGGAGAGGGGATGGGATGCACTCAACGAGAACTTTACAGCCCTGTTCAGTATAGACTATGCACTTCGCCTTTATATTAGTTGTCAGTATTGAGAATCCAGAGTTAAATCGCTTTACTCTACTGTCAAGATCTCTGGACCGCCTTCGGTAACGAGAACTGTATGCTCGAATTGACAGATGTTGCCTCCATCTTTGCAACCAAGCACATGGTATGTCTCCAAGAAACGAATACTGATCAATTTCTTAACTAGGGCGCGCCATTTGCTTTGACGTGATGCTTCATCTGCCTCTGGGAATGGTTTCTCAAGCATGGGATAAGCCCAACGTTCTGCAAATGGTAGGGTCGAGTATCTTTCTTCGAGATTGCGGGCCATTTGAGCTCCCAGTGGTTTGAGTTGTCCTTTAGCACGGGCTTTCCTTGAGGTGGTTAAACCTGTAATTCGATAAATGTTCGATGAATTTGGAGTCCCGAGATTCTTGATCATTCCAGATGAACCTGTTGTATTGAATGGCTCGATTGCATAAATTCCGCCTTCCTCAACGACACCTCTGAATCCTTGATTATCTGGACCACAGGCATATGATGGTACTGAAACTCCGGCATGAAGTTCCCATGGCTTGAGTTGATGACCACATAAATTTCGAATCGGTTGAAAACCAGCATCAAGAGACGGTTGGGCTGCAGCCTGACCTACTTTGTACCATGGCGTACCTGGATGAAGCATTTCGATTGCAGCATCTCTGGCTTCTTTAGCGGCTTTGATTTGTTCTGTGTGTTCGTTTCCGTTACCGATTTCAAATGTTAACGCATTGTCAGCGATGTGGCCTTTGATATGGACTCCAAAATCTATTTTCACACAGTCTCCTTTTTGCAGGACCATTTCGCCATCCCACCCTTCAACAGAATTGATATTGTGATCTGTGGTGAAATGAGCAGCGAGATCATTTACTGCAATGGTGCCGGGGAAGGCAGGTTTACCTCCATGTCTGTGAATGTAGCGTTCTGCAGATTCGATGACTTCGTGAAAGGTCTTTCCAGGCGTCAATTCGAGTTTCATCGCTTCAAGCGTTCTGCGAGCAACATGGCCCGCATCCTTCCAATACTTTAGCGTCGATTCTTCCACCAAGAGACCACGTCATTCGTAGGTACCACGCCCTCTCTCATAACAGTTACCAACGAATCAGTGTTGTTGAAATCGAATTTTACAAATGTACTTCCGGGCCCTGTGAGCCGATTACCATCAATAATTGCGATTTCTTCCAATCCCAATCCTACAGCAGCGTCTCGAACGGTGAGAGCCGGCTCTTCACCTGCTTCATTTGCACTTGTTGCAGTCACTGGGCCAACCGCTTCAGCAAGTTGGCGGGCAATTGGATGATCAAAAACACGTATTGCTATTGAATCTCCTCCGATTCTTTTGTCAACCGTTTCTTTGCTTGGAAAAATTACAGAGAAGCACCCTCGAGGGAAAGCCGACAAAAACTCCTCAATATCTGGATGGATTTCAACCATGTCTCGAACCTGATCAAGCGATGCTACTCCAATCGAAACTGGCTTTTCTGGCGATCTTACTTTCAATTCAAATAAGCGATCTAATCCTTCTGATGTTGGAATGCAACCTAGCCCGGGTAATGTAGAGGTGGGGTAGGCAATAACCCCTCCATCTTGGATATAGGATATCTGCGCCTCTGAGAGCGTCATTTAATCACCTCAACGAGTCCATTCTGAACAGTGCAGATGTGCGATTTCTTCTGCTACGTCCTTATCTGCAGTTTTTACTAAGAGTTTTCCACTCGGATAGAGAGTTAAATCCGCGTTGCCTGTAAAAGTCCAAACTATTCTGGTTTGAACACCAGCTTCAAATCCAGCTTCAGAGATTTTCATCCCTACTGCTTCTATATCGATTGATTCAATACCATCTGGGACAATTTGCCAAGCAGCTTTATTTCCGCAAAGTTCCATTGCAAAACCTTCGGTCATGAATTCACCTCATAGATTGTCTGTATCGGATGGCGGGCCGCTCGGAGGACCTGATGGTGGACCGCTTGGAGGACCTGATGGTGGACCGCTTGGAGGACCTGATGGTGGACCGCTTGGAGGGCCTGATGGTGGACCGCTTGGGGGGCCGGCTGGTGTCGAAGGCGGTGTCGGTTCTGTGACCGGTTGTGCGGCTGCAGGAGGAATTGGCGGTGGAGTTGGAGCTGTTTTCGCTGGAGTTGGAGGTGGCGTCAAAGCCGTTGCCTCAACCGGTTCCGCCGGAGGCGTTACTTCCGTAACCTTCGGTGCTAAAGTGAGAAGATCGATTGGGGGTTTTTCTTCTTGAACTGGGGGCGATGAAATTGGTGCTGCAAGCGGTGGAGAAAGAAGTGTATCCGAGGGTAATGCTTCTGAGGTGGATGTTTCCCATGGAGGTTTTCTTGGCCCATCTTCCTCAACATTAGCAAACGAACTAATCTTTGTTGAGCCTCCCTGCGAATTTTCGCCGAAAAATGTGCTCATTTGAACTTCATTTGCATTGATAAGTTCTCTCTCTTGGGTGTTACCAAAATCGTCAAGATGGTTATCGAAGGCTCCCATGAATAGGCTCGAACCAATCGCATTCCCAGGTTTCCTCCCCTTTGCTCTTTGGAACTCAAAATCCACATCGTATGGGCCAAGTGACAACTTTTGTCCTTGTCTGTCGAGTGTGAAAGACCAGTCTCCATCACTAAGTTTGAATGCGAATGCGAATGACCGTGTTAGACCAGGCCCAATGGATGTGACGCCACTTACTGGCTCAATTGTTGATCCATTGCTCGTCTGAATTGTTGCCTCTAGACCACCGACAGGAATCGCCGACTCATTGGTCAACTCAATGGAGACTTCGACGATGTCCTCGTCATCATCATCAATCTCCATTCGAACCGATTGGAGAAGTGCTGTCAATGAACCCGCAGTTACAATATGCTCATCAGTCATAGCGCCCACCTATCCATCGTACACTGTTCTTCACTTTAAATTCAAGCGCGTATCGCTCGGTAGAGACCAGTCAACTGCAGCGACTGTGTGATTATTCACATCAACTGAGGTCCTGTATTCTGATGCTTTAGAGCGAGCGCGTAAAATATCTCTCATTCCAAACCAGACCACGCCTATGATGGGAATCATGTAACGCAATTTGTCGAAGGCACGCGGGCCGAAGTGGTGATTTTCGAGTAACGTTCCATTATCGTGAACAATTGCAATTCGAAGAGCGCGCTGACCAAGAGACCTACCGAAAGAACGACCTGTGTATTTCCAATACATCCAGAGCGAAGTGAAGAAAATAACCCATGTCATGGCGAATGATAGGGCATATCGCGCATCTTCTTGGAGATAGGACCAACTTATGAGAACTTCAAGGAAAGTAAAACGACTCAGAAGATGGAGGGTGAGTGATACCGCCACGACATCGAGTGCAAACGCAGTAACTCTCCTCCATACAGGAGCGATGAGCATGCCTTCAGGAGCGCTTGATAGCGCTTGCTGAGCGAGTGTTCCGCCTTGGTATACGGTGACTGGGCTATCCGCCATGATTGCGCTAGTCTCTATTTGTTGTTGAACTTGCGTATTAGTCATTAACCAGATGCCAAGCGAAAAGTCCACGCTCATCTGCCCAGTCAAGCCAAGAGCGCCATGTTGGGTCGAAGCGAAGCGTTTGAGGATCTCCAAGAACGATTAATCCGCGCTTTGCCCGTGTAATTGCGACGTTTAGACGGCGGCGATCGCTTAGGAAACCAACATTCCCATCTGGATTCGAACGCACTGCTGAGAAGACGATGACTTCTTTCTCTCTGCCTTGGTAGCCATCCACGCTGTTAATTTCTAGACCTGCATAACGCTGTCCTTGTTCGCGTTCCTTCTTCGAGTCAAAGATATCGCAAAGCGCCCTTACCTGCCCGCTGTAAGGAGTAATAATTCCGATCTGGTCTGGCGTGACATCACCAGGAACCAATAATTCCTGAACCAAGCCATAAATCCGTGCTGCTTCAGCAGGGTTGCTTCTACTGCCCCCTTCCTCTTCTACGTTCTCTGAACCTGTGATTGGGATGAATGCAAATGGATGGTCCCAATCTGGCCAAAGAACACCTGCTGGAGCAGGGCGTTGTTCCGCTGAACAACCGTCCTCAAGTTTGTCATCATAGAACCGAGCACTTGGAAATTCTCGAAGCACAGGGTGCATTCGATATTGCACTGTAAGCATATGTGATTTAATTCCAACATCGATTAATCTCTCGAAGAGAGAGCGCCCTAGACCGCCTTCCTGAGCTTCATTCGAAATGACAGTTGGTGGAAGTTGCCTGTGGTCACCAACTAGAATGAGTTGTCTACAGCCCTTGGAAATAGGAACCATCGAACTTGGTTCAATCGCCTGAGTCGCCTCATCCATGAGAACGATAGGGAAGCGGCGATGATCAAGAACTCGATGCCCAGTTCCAATATTTGTTGAACAAATGACTTGAGCATTGTCGAGTACTGAAGCAATCATTTCTTTCTCGAGACGGCGGATTTCTTTCTTATTGTATTGAATATCTCTGTGAGCTAGACCTTTTTCTCGGCCTTTTAGTTTCGACAATGCTCGTTGCACTTCATCCGTTTCTTCTCGAATAATTGCAATCTCATCTTGCTTAGGGTGTTGCTCAAGTTGAGCATCAAGTGTTGCTTGTCGTAGCGATTCTCGAACCTTGACTGGACGTCCTGTTCGCACTGCTCGAATACCAGCCTCAAGTAAACCTTCGAGAAGATTATCGACAGCGACGTTCGATTCTGCTGTTGCAAGGATTGGGCCCCTTCCTTCACGGGCAAGTTGAGCCAATGTGGCAACCGCTGTATGGGTTTTACCCGTTCCAGGAGGCCCTTGAATAATGGTCAACTTTCGCTTTAGAGCTGCATCCATCGCCTCTTTTTGGGATGGATTAAGTATGACATCCCTTGGTTCAAGACGTTGGAATTTCCCCGATATTTTTGGTGGTGATGAGGCGCTCTCTTCTGGATCATGGACCTGTCCCAGCAAGAGATCTCTCAGTATTGTGCCGCGATCTCCTTCAACTGAGTGGAACATCTCAAGGGCTTCTTTCATTCTATCATGAGCGACACGATTTGCACCCCGATCAAGTCTCCATGTTCCTTTCTTGAGATCCTTTGGCCGTTGAGTGACGACGATTTTGAGGCGGGTTGGCCCTCGTTCGAGGACAATTCCTTCAATTGTTTTCTCGCCAATAGGTTTTGTTCGACTAAGGACGACGATGTCTCCATGTGTGAATCGATGTTGTCCAATATGCTGTCGATCTGGGCGTTCAAATGTGAGAATGAAGTCACCAAAAAGAGTCCCATTCGGCCTCCCTTTCATTCCGATTAATGCTAGACCTGACGCCTGTAATCGGTGATGTGACCATTTCGACCAGCGTTCTTGGACAGTCTTTGTTTCTTGATCTAATTCTTGTTCGAGTAATTTGGAAAAGTGGTGAAAATGGTCTTGGCCTCGTCGCCAAATACCCTCTTCCTCACCATCAATATCAAGTTCGATATCCTCATGGGCGCTGTTCATCCTGCGAACCCTCCCCTTTTCGCCCATGTGAGTTCCAACTCGTGAACACATTTCATCCTATGGCGAATGAAGCAAACATCGGTCGAGGAATGGTGATGCTTAAACCACAAGTGCCTACCGTGAAAGTAGGGCGAGAGTATGTTTTGGAAGCGTAAAGACAAGAATGAGGAGGATGAAAATTCCTGTCCGTTCTGTGGCGTTTCAAATGCTATCGATGCGACGACGTGCATCCAATGCTACTATGATTTGACCAAACCTGCACGAGACCAACATAACCCTGTTGAGACATCGGTCAAGAACGACCTCCTCAGCACGCTCATGGACGATGCAGATGATGGAGAAGAAGAGGAATACACAGTAGAGGCAGTTCTTGCTCTCGAGGATGTTACTGTTGATATTGACCAATACGATGACGCTGAATCTTCGGATGACTTCTCATTCATCGAAAGCGAAGGCCCTACTCTTTCTGAAACCGTGGAATTTGAGAAAGCGGAAGACGTTGAGTTATCAACCAAAGATGCTCCTGAAATCGAAGAACGATTTAGCGTTCCTGAATCAAACCCGCTCGATGAAGTCGAAGAGCCTGTTCACACTGGACAAGGTCAATTATTCTCTGAAACATCGGGCGAAGAATCTGAGGTCGATTTCAGTGGAAGCGTGGGGCCAGACCCCGGAATTGTACCCGATTTGCCAGATATGGATGAGGAGGATGTTCCGTTTGAGACCGCAGCATTACCCGACCTACCTCTCGTCGAAGACGATGTTGTGCCTGATCTTCCTGACGACGAAGATGAGACTGAACTTCCTGAACTCCCTGAAGAAGATGCTTCTGAAATTCAGAACACTCCGGTGTTGCCAGATGAAGAAGAAAGTATCCCTGAGCTCCCTGACGATGATGTTGTCGAATCCTCTATTGAAGAGCCAACTGAAGAGGATGTTCTCACACCAGAGCCTCAACTTGGCCACAGAATTTGGCCATGGCCGGCCTCAACTCCGTACGATCACAGAGACGTTCATCGCATAGTCGTTGAATCTCTTACACTTGTTAAATCAGGCCGTGTACAGGAAGCTGAGGCTCAAATTGATGCCTTAGGTCCTCACTTAGGAGAGGATGTATCACTACTGTATCATATCGGCCTTGTTCTCCAACAAGCAGGCCGAACAGAGCATCTCAATTGGATGCTTGAAATGGCTCGACGCGTCCATCCTGAAGATGAAAGCGTCATGACCGCAGTCGCACACTTATCTGCTTGAGGGATGACGATGGCAAGAACTCCTGAACTCCCTGATTTACAAGGCGGGTTTACGCTAAGACCTGTTTCAAAGGCCATTCTTTCTTCGGTTATGGAAGCTTATGTTGAAGATCCGGAATCTGCAAAGGCCGCTCTTCCATGGTTGCGAAACGACCGAGATATTACTCGCCAACTCTCCGATATGCTCCATGATTTAGAACATCTTTCCAATGCTGACCGAGTACATTTCTGGTCCATCCACGATGGTTCGAACTCATTTATCGGCCTGATTGGATTAGGTGATGAAATGCAACTTCTTCAGTCCCATTACAACCTTGGTTATTGGGTTCGTAAGGGATTCCGTCAGAAAGGAATTGCTTCAACAGCGGTTGATTCAGTTCTTGGTTGGCTTGATTCCCGTGGGGAAACATACAGAATTGAAATCACTGTGCACCCACGAAATACTGCAGGATTGATTACTGCTGAACGCATTTGTAACCGATGGGAAGGTCAAATCATCGAGGAATTTATTGGAATTGAACTCAATGGAAAAACGGTCCCTCATCGTATTCATGTTATCGACCTGCCCAGGATGTGAGGCGATTGGCGCGAACTTGGTGCACGGTTGATACC
>ENA-ORDA01003174-ORDA01003174.1-marine-metagenome-genome-assembly--contig:-NODE-3174-length-11655-cov-3.225341_pt1 | contig 11655 bp, 9 predicted proteins | sample MGYA00237778_ERZ508506 | MGnify/ENA primary metagenome ERZ508506 (study PRJEB26177, sample SAMN06267891) | marine metagenome | isolation source: Monterey Bay, California, USA | place: Pacific...
GAAACACGGCTATCGCAACGCGCAAGCCACGGTGATTGCCCCAACCGGCACGATTGGTCTGGTCATGGATTGCGACACCACAGGGATCGAACCAGATTTCGCTTTGGTGAAGTTCAAGAAACTTGCGGGTGGTGGATACTTCAAGATCATCAACCGATCGGTGCCGGCCGCATTGGCCAAACAAGGCTATCGCAGTAATGAAGTCGAAGAGATCGTTAGCTATGCTGTAGGTCATGGATCGCTCGGCAACGCGCCTGGTATTAATCACACGGCTTTGATCGGACATGGCTTCGGTCAGGCTGAAATTGACAAGATAGAGTCTGCTTTGCCATCAGCCTTCGACATCCGCTTTGTGTTCAATCAATGGACATTGGGCGCAGAGTTCTGCACTGGTGTTTTGGGTATTCCAGCCGCCAAGCTCATGGATCCAAGTTTCGATCTGCTCACGCATTTGGGCTTTAGCCGTGCGGAGATTGACGCGGCCAATGACCACGTCTGTGGCACAATGACCTTGGAAGGTGCGCCGCATCTGAAACAAGAGCATTACAGCATCTTCGATTGTGCCAACCCTTGCGGCAAAAAGGGCAAAAGATATCTGAGCGTGAACAGCCACATCTACATGATGGCCGCAGCACAATCCTTTATCTCAGGCGCAATTTCCAAAACCATCAATATGCCAAATGATGCAACCATCGAGGAGTGTCAGGCGGCCTATGAATTGAGCTGGTCGTTAGGGATCAAGGCCAACGCATTGTATCGCGATGGCTCCAAACTGTCTCAACCTCTGGCCGCTTCGCTTGTCGAAGATGATGAGGAAGCCGAAGAGGTGCTCGCCACCGGTTCCGCGCAGGAAAAAGCAGCGGTTTTGGCCGAAAAAATTGTGGAGAAAGTGGTGATCAAAGAGGTGATCCGCTCCAACCGCGAGAAAATGCCGCAACGGCGCCGGGGCTATACGCAAAAGGCGATTGTTGGCGGGCATAAGGTCTATCTGCGCACTGGTGAATATGAGGATGGCCAATTAGGCGAAATCTTCATTGATATGCACAAAGAGGGTGCGGGCTTCCGCGCGATGATGAATAATTTCGCCATCGCGGTCTCCGTCGGTCTGCAATATGGCGTGCCGCTCGATGAATTCGTGGACGCTTTCACCTTCACCAGATTTGAGCCAGCTGGAATGGTGCAGGGCAATGACAGCATCAAGAATGCGACCTCTATTTTGGATTATATCTTCCGGGAATTGGCGGTCTCTTATCTTGACCGTGAAGATCTGGCCCATGTCAAACCCGAGGGCGCATCCTTTGATGATATCGGCCGCGGGGAAGAGGAGGGCGCATCCAACCTGCGTGCTGTTGAAGATAGCAAAGCGGCCAAGGGGATAGAAGTGCTCAAGCAAATGGTTTCCACAGGCTATCACCGCAATCGTGTGCCACAAGATTTTGTGGTCTATCAGGGCGGTCAAATGCAAGGCGCTGTCTCCGAAGCGGCCATGCCAATGGATGCCGCGCTGGATACGGCTGTTGCCATGGCAACACGCGGATCCGACGTGTCGGCTGCCGCGGTTATGGATGATCGGACCAAAGCAAAAATGCAGGGCTATGAAGGCGATCCATGCGGTGAATGTGGCAATTATACCTTGGTGCGCAACGGCACCTGTATGAAATGCAACACCTGCGGCGGCACATCTGGCTGTAGCTAAGGCCATAGGATGGCAAAAATGGGGCTGGCTTCGGCTGGCCCCTTTTTTATGAGTCGCAGATTGCCGAAAAGGCAGTCATTTTGAATGTATTATCGAAAAATCACCCTTGGCGCTTATTCCTTGGATTGATAGGCTTTGAAAAAAGTCTAACTGGAAATCATGCGTCATACCGTTCCCATAGCGTCACAATTCTACGTCACAGCCCCGCAGCCTTGTCCCTATCTCGAGGACCGGATGGAGCGAAAGCTATTCACCTCTTTGCAAGGAATGGATGCGGGAGTTTTGAATAATAGTTTGTCAAAACAAGGGTTCAGGCGGTCGCAAAATGTTCTGTATCGCCCAGCCTGCGCCTCTTGCTCGGCCTGCCTTTCGGCACGGATCGATGTTGCCAAATTTGCGCCCAGCAGGTCACAAAAGCGGATATTGAGGCGTAACGCCTCGCTGCGCCGCCGGCGCATTGCCCCTTGGGCCACCGAGCAGCAATATGATCTGTTTCGCAGCTACCTTGATGCGCGCCATGCGCAGGGCGGCATGGCCGATATGGATATTTTCGAATTCGCCTCGATGATCGAAGAAACCCCTGTGACCAGCCGCGTTATGGAATATACGCAGTCGGACGGTGAGCTAACGGCGGTTTGTCTGACAGATATCTTCGATGATGGTCTGTCATTGGTCTATAGTTTCTTTGATACATCGCGGCCGCAAGACTCGATTGGCACCTATATAATCCTTGATCACATTGAGATGGCGCGTGAAACTGGCTTGCCCTATGTCTACCTCGGCTATTGGGTGCCTGGCAGTCCAAAAATGGACTATAAGGCGCGTTTCAAAGGCGTTGAGATTTTTCGAGATGGCCAATGGCGTCAGCTTGATCCTAAGGATGATTTCAGCCACGATAAAAATCTGAGTGAGATCAAATCTATCTCTGAGCAGGTCGCTCAAATCGCTATGCCTGAGGTGACACATAGCCACGAGACGTAAGCGCATCACGTAAAAAAGGGCGCCGTATTGAGCGCCCTTTTTCGTCGAGAGTTCTCGGATTTACCCCGCCAAGAGGTTGGGGATGATGGTTACGACCCATGGGAACCAGAACAAGAGCAACAGCCCTAAAACTTGGATCAAAACAAAGGGGATAACACCGCGGTAGATATGTCCAGTTGTGACTTCTTTTGGTGCGACGCCGCGTAAATAAAACAGCGCAAATCCAAAGGGTGGCGTCAAGAATGAGGTCTGCAAATTCACTGCAATCATGATCGTGACCCATTTGGGATCCATTGTGCCGCCATAAATCACCGGCCCAACAATGGGGATCACTATGTAGATGATCTCAAGAAAATCGAGAACAAAGCCAAGTACAAATAGAACGAGCATCACAATCAAGAAGACTGTGAATTCACTGTCAAAGCTTTTGAGGAAGTCTTGGATATAGTGTTCGCCTCCAAAACTAATCACCACCAGGTTGAGCAACTGCGACCCAATCAGAATGGTGAAGACCATAGAGGTCACCTTCGCCGTCTCGCGCACCACCGGGCTTAGAACGCCCGAGCGGAACAATGTCCAACACGCATAGAGCAGCCCAAAGAGCGCATAGAGATAGGCGGCTTGAGCTGCGAAAAACGCAATCCAGCTTTCCACGGACACCGCATCTTGCCGCACACGCAGATCAAAGTTCATCCCGACCAGGAGCATAATCACCAATGCAAAGGCCGAACCGATGATGATCTTGGGAGATTTATTCTCATCTTTTAACTTGCGGAAGGCGGCCAGCATGATCGCGCCGCCGGCACCAAGAGCCGCAGCGGGCGTTGGGTTGGTGATGCCACCAAGTATTGAGCCCAGCACCGCAACGATCAGAATAAGCGGTGGGAATACCACGCGGATCAACTCATTTTCCGCCAGACGCGCCACCGCACTGCGCAGCCCATAGAATATCAGCGCCATCGGCAGCAACATAAGGATTAAGGTGAGGCCCGCAGATGTGCGTGGACTGATCAAAGCGATGTCTAACAGCAGTGCTAACGCCACCCCGGCAAAGCCGATGGCCAGCGGCCTGAAGTCCTGCCGCGGCGCCACGCCGCGCGCTGTGGTCAGGCACAGTGTCGCCAGGATCAAACCAATCGCAATCCCGAGCCCAATGGGGGCTGCATCCGCGACACGCTGCGAGATCTTATCTTCAATCTCTTGGTCCGACAGGGCCCTGCTTTCCACCACGCCGCCTGCGTCCGCTATGGCTTGCTGTTCTGAAAGTGCCAGATCCCAAGCCTCTTGCCCGTGCAACTCGATCATCGCGGCTTGGCACTCAGGCCCAACATTGGTGCGTAGAGAAGCGCCTTGTGACAGTTCGGAACGTGATGAAACCGAGATATCTTGCGAGCCAATCATATTGGCCTGCCCGAGAAGGATGGCCCCACCGATTAAGGCGATGGGAGCGGCCAGGAACCATTGCAGCGCGTGATTTCGGCCAATGGAGTCGCCGGATCCGCCGCTTGTTTGCACCGCCGGTGCCTTAGATGGGTTGATCAGCGCATAGACAAAAGCATAGCCCGCATATAGGCCGGCCAGCAAAATTCCAGGCAAAAGCGCTGCTTGGAACAAGGTGCCGACAGAGACCACCGCCGGTTCTCCGAGATAGGTCAAAGCATCGGTACAGCCCAAAGACTGTGCCCGCACCTCTTGGGCCCGCGAGTAAAGATCACCAGCGAGCGTGCCGAGCAATACAATTACAATAGAGGGCGGAATGATCTGCCCCAAGGTTCCAGAGGCAGCGATGACGCCGGTGGAGAGCTCAGCCGAGTAGCCATTGCGCAGCATGGTTGGCAGGCTGAGCAACCCCATGGTGACAACCGTCGCACCGACAATGCCGGTCGAGGCGGCCAAGAAGGCGCCCACCACAACAACAGAGACCGCCAGACCACCGGGCAGGGGACCAAACACCCGCGCCATAGTGGTCAATAGATCATTGGCGATCTTAGAGCGTTCCAAAGTGATGCCCATTAATACAAACATCAAAACCGCCAGAAGTGTCTCGATTGATTGTCCTGCCAAGACCCGCTCGTTGATCCGGTTCACAATGAAAGACACATTCCGGTCTAGCGCCACTTCCCATCCGTTTGAGAAGACAGGCACCTCAATGCGTGGCAAATCCGGGTATCGGAAAACGCTGACCGTATCGGCCTTAACTCCTTGGCCCATCAGCGCACCAAATTCAGCGGATGACTTATCAATCGCTTGGTGGATCAACAGCCCGCCGCTGTCTAAGGCGGCGATAATGCCAAAAGAGATGACCGCTGCGCCGCCAATGGCAAAGGCCACTGGAAAGCCAGAGAGAATTCCGCCGAATAGACACAAAAAGACGATCAACAGGCCAATTTCGACGCCATCTAATCCAAAAATCATAGCTCTAGCCCCTAATGAATGTCTGCGGCCAATTCGGCCTCTTGGTCGCCAAGTTGATCTCGATCGAGGTATTTACCCTCAAAGGCTTCGCCCTCTTTCATCTCCAGATATGACCGGTAGAAAAACGCGACAGCTTGCAAAATGATCATGGCACAGAAGAGCACCAGCAATATTTTGAAGAGAAAATATGCGTTGAACCCATTGGGGGAAAACCCGATTGTTTCAACATTCCACTTAAAGGCCCGTGATTTTCCGTCAACCAGTCGTTGCAGCGTGTCACTGGCGGACACTTTTGGCGTGACGAGGTGACGCCAAAGGAAATACCAAGAGTACATCCAGGTGAGCACCGCTGCAGGGACCATGAAAAGCAGGCTGCCAAACATATCAATGATCCGCTTGGTGCGGAAGCTGACGACCGAATAAATCAAATCTACCCGAACATGCCCACCTTGCACAAAGGTGTAGGCGGCGCAAAGACATACGATCATCGCGTTGTAAAACTTAAGTTCTTCAGCGTACCAGCTGATATCTTTGCTTAATCCAACGCCAAATCCGAAGGTGATTTGTGCCTCGAGGAAAATCCGTTGAATGAAGACAATTACAATTTGCTGTAACACCATCAAAAGGCCAGCCCAAGCCGCAAAGCGGCCTACGGTATTGGCAAATCCCTCCAAGACGCGGACGGTGCCCCAAAGGATGGCATTGCGCCACAGGCCCAGAGCCGTAACAGTAAGAAATAAGGCGAGCACTGCGAAAAACAGCTCTTGTGAGGCACCATAATAGATGAACCGCATGACCGCTTTGCCCTCGGTCCAGTCGAGCCACAGAGCAGGATGTGTAATCGCATAGCCAATATTGTAGAAAGCCATCACGAGGCTTTGAAAAAACCAGATCAACCAGTCCACCAGCTGTCCCCCTAAATCTTTGCACCCTTAACCCGAATGCCGGGTGTAAAAAAGGGCCCTGATATCTCAGGGCCCTTTATAAAGATTTAGCCGTTGGCCAAAACGCGGTTGCGCTGAGACACGAATTCACCGTCAGATTTCAAGATCCAATCGGAAGATTTCGCCAAGGATTCATCGAAAGAGTTGCGGATACGTGCGAAGAGATCATCGCCCATATTTTCGTCCAGAACCTCTTTCGAAGCGGCACCAAATGCATCCCAAACATCATCGGAGAACTGCAATGTTTGCACACCTTGGGCCTGCAAGCGGGCCAAAGCGGCGCCGTTATTGGCCAGAGTCTGCGACAATTGATAATGCGTGGTGGCTTTGGTTGCATTATCGATGATGGCTTTGTGCTGGTCGGACAAATCGTTCCAAACATCCAAGTTCATGCCACAGGCAAGGCCTGAGCCTGGCTCGTGGAAGCCGGCTGTGTAGTATACTTTCGCAACTTCTTGGAAGCCTGCGCGTTCATCGGCAAATGGTCCAACCCACTCAAGACCATCTAAAGCGCCAGAGGAGAGAGCTTGATACAGCTCGCCGCCTGGGATGTTTTGCACAGAAACGCCTAATTTACCCAGAACCTGACCACCAAGGCCTGGCATACGGAAGCGCAGGCCGGCCAAATCTTGGGCCGAATTGATTTCCTTACGGAACCAACCGCCGGACTGCGAGCCGGAGTTGCCGCACAAGAAAGATTTCAGTCCAAAAATGCTGCCCAATTCGTCGTGCAGGTCTTGACCGCCATCATGGTAGTACCAATTGGTCAGCTCTTGCGCCGTTGCGCCAAAGGGAACGGCTGTGTAGAAGGCATAGCCGGGGTGCTGGCCCAGAAAGTAGTAATCTGCTGAGTGATACATATCGGCCTGACCTGAGGTCACGGCGTCAAACACTTCGAATGCACCAACCAACTCACCAGGTGCTTTTTTCTCAATGACCAACTCACCGCCGGACATGGCGTTTACCGCTTCATTGAAATATGATGCTGCATCGTCAAGAACCGCAAAACCGCGGGGCCAGGATGTAACCATTGTTAGCGTGCGCGCATGGCCGCCCGCGATTGCAGGAGCTGCCAGCGAGGACACTGCAGCCGCGCTGCCGCCAAGGGCAGAGGCCTTTAGAAAAGAACGACGATCCATTTATTTTCCTCCCATGAAATTATCGAGCGGCATAGAACACGCCTCCGACTGATCGTTAATAGAATTCTAAAGATAACAGCTAAAATCCAACAAACAACCGTATATTGCTTTAAGTCCAAATTTTCGGGAGGCTTTAAAGTGAAAAGCCTTATCGAAAGCTCTGTTGAGCTCCGGGGACGTCACGACGACACGGCGCGCAACGCTCAGGTGTATTTGGCTGACTGGCTGGAGCCGCGCGGCCAACACTCTCATCAGCGTGGCGGTAGCGGCTATCAAGGCGGGAAAACCCGCTTTGCATATTTTGCTGCGCATGATCTTAATCGGCAGCTCAGGACCAAATTGCAGCCCGATTTAAGTGCGGCCCCAGCTTTTTAAGTGCGGCCTCTTCTTATTGCGTCCCCATTTACGGGGTGCGATCCACTATCGTACGGGATCGCAACGTGTTGCCTCGGCGCCTACGCGCCTGCGGTGCAGGTCCAGACATCAGTTTTCGTTGCATGGCGCCCCAGACCAACCCCGCCGGATTGGTCTGGGCTTTCGCGCTTAGCGGATGAATGCGATACGATAGGCTTTTGTCTGTGTGTCAGCAATCGCCCGTTCCGCATTGGGAGCATCTCCAAATGTCCAGTTTAAGCTCAAGGAAATATCAGTGTCCGATGCACCACCCTGTTGGTGTTGGCCTATAACTGCCGCCAAGGTGGCTTGATCGGTCAGATCGACGGCGGCGCCAAAGCCGAAGGCAAAGAGTGTTGCGGCATTGTCATGGCCGCGTCGGCCAAATCCGACCAGGTAGTGAATTTTTTCAAATTGGTAATCTCCAGAGAAGGCATAGTACTAACTATGATCGTCATCTGTTTCGCGCGAAGTGACGAAATAATGACCGATGGTTGGCGTTTCAAAGCTGGCGACGATGTCATAGGAGGTATCAGTTTTTGTAGGAGTGCGACTTTGGTATCGGACTGTGCCGCTGAACATCCCAGGTGGCATGTCGAAAGTGGAGTAAATTCTCGTATTTTTCTCTTCGTCGTCCCATGTGCGATTAAATGCGCTTATCTTGCAAGTGTCGTATCATATTCGGTTCGAAACCCGTATCCGCGGTTGTCATAGGTATCTCCCTTCTCAGCGGAGACCATGCCCTCGACAAACAATCTGTCCGCCACATGTGATCCAAAAGTGATGTTAGCTTCCTGCGAGCTTGGGTTGTTATCAGAGCTTCGGTGAATAAAGCGCAGCCCATACTGATTGGCCCCAGATTCAAACCCCAGGTTCAGATTATCGCGCCGGGCGGTGTTATTGTTGCGCTCCTGACTTTGATAGCTCAACCGGCTTTCAGAATAGGTCAAACCCGATTTTGATGCGGTTACGGGAATTAAGGTTTTTATTGCCAGCGCTATGCATGTCTGTCTCATCTGTGTCTCCTGCTTCACACGCAGACCAAAGCTCAAAGCTCATAGAGATGCCCCCTGAGCCAGCTGCGGCGTGTCTCGCGCCACTTGGCCTATTGGCTACATAACCTTGCAGTGATGAAAGAATTGCTAATAGCTGAGGCAAAATTTCCATCTGAATCTCAGCATTATTTCGCAGAATGGGACCGGATGAATTGCAATTCTTTCTAGAATGCAGGCTCTTGCGAAATAAAAAACCCCAAACCACCCCTTTTTTGTCAGAAAATTTACAAAACCCGGTTGACGCTCCCAAAAGTGGGCAATAGGTTAACAGCAGAAAAGGAACCCAAGGCATGACCGACATGAAAAAAATCGTAGTCCTGCGGCAAGAGGGCCGCTGTTGATACCATAGCCATGGTATTCGCCTCGCCCATGCCCCCTAAAATCGGGGGCTTTTTTATGCCAAGAATGAAAGTGAATTAAGATGACCCAAACAATGTCCGGCGCAAAGATGGTAGTTCAGGCTCTGATTGATCAAGGGGTGGATACTGTGTTTGGATACCCCGGCGGAGCTGTATTGCCGATTTATGATGAAATTTTTCAACAAAATAGTATCAAGCATTTTTTGGTTCGCCACGAGCAAGGTGCGGTCCATGCTGCGGAAGCCTATGCGCGCTCGACCGGCAAGCCCGGCGTTGTTCTTGTAACCTCGGGCCCGGGCGCAACCAATGCGGTCACTGGCCTAACCGATGCTTTGATGGACAGCATCCCCTTGGTGGTTCTGACAGGGCAGGTGCCGACCTTCATGATCGGCTCCGATGCTTTCCAGGAGGCCGATACCGTTGGCATCACGCGCCCATGTACCAAACACAATTGGCTGGTCAAAGATACGGATGCTTTGGCGCACACGCTTCATAGCGCCTTTCATGTGGCCAGTTCTGGTCGGCCGGGACCGGTTTTGGTCGATATCCCTAAGGATGTGCAATTTGCCAATGGCACCTATGAAGGGCCAGCCAAGATGAAATCGCATTATCAGCCCAAGCTGAAAGGTGATCTTGAGGCGATTACGGCTCTGGTTGCGGCGATGGAGGTTGCGCAGAAGCCCATTTTTTATACCGGAGGCGGGGTCATCAACTCTGGTCCTATTGCCAGCCAATTGTTGCGCGAATTGGTCGCGGCTACAAATTTCCCAATCACCTCGACCCTTATGGGGCTGGGCAGTTACCCAGGCAATGGAGACAACTGGTTGGGCATGCTTGGCATGCACGGTCTGTATGAGGCGAATATGGCGATGCATGATTGCGATCTGATGATTAATATCGGCGCAAGATTTGATGATCGGATCACTGGGCGGCTTGATGCCTTTAGCCCCGGATCAACCAAAGCGCATATTGATATCGACGCCTCCTCAATCAACAAGGTGATCCATGTTGATATCCCGATCCTGGGTGATGTGGCGCATGTTTTGGAAGATATGCTCAAAGTGTGGAAGGCCCGTGGTCGTACGACAAATTCCAAGGCACTGAAAACCTGGTGGGCGGAAATTGATGGTTGGCGCAAAATTCGTTGCCTTGATTATGCAGCGGATAGCAAGGTGATCAAACCGCAGTATGCGCTCGAGCGTCTTGAAGCCCTGACGAAAGATCATGATCGCTATATTACGACGGAAGTTGGACAGCATCAGATGTGGGCGGCACAATATTACAAGTTTGATCGACCGAGAAGATGGATTAACTCTGGTGGGTTGGGCACGATGGGAGTTGGATTGCCATATGCTATGGGTGTTCAGTTTGCTTATCCAGACGCAACTGTTGCTTGTATCACTGGTGAAGCCAGCATACAAATGTGTATTCAGGAGTTATCGACGGCGCAGCAATATAGCCTGCCGCTAAAAGTAATTACGTTGAATAACCGCTACCTGGGGATGGTTCGTCAGTGGCAAGAATTTTTTCATGGTAATCGCTATTCAGAATCTTACGTGGATGCGTTACCAGATTTCGTAAAGCTTGCTGAAGCTTACGGCCACGTTGGCATGAGAATTGAGAATCCATCGGACGTCGAAGGCGCTTTGAAAGAGGCTTTAGCGCTAAAGGACCGTTTGGTGTTTATGGATTTTATAACGGATCAGGAAGAAAATGTTTATCCCATGATTCCGGGCGGAAAAGGTTTATCGGAAATGATTCTTAAATGAAATCGCTAATTTTCTACGGACTAACTAGGTCATATCTATGAGACATATTCTTTCGTTGTTATTGGAGAATGAATCTGGTGCTTTGTCGCGCGTCTCTGGACTCTTCTCGGCGCGTGGATATAACATCGAGTCTTTGACGGTAGCCCCAACCGAGGATTCGTCATTATCACGAATGACGGTTGTTACAACAGGTTCAGATGAAGTGCTGGAACAGATCACAAAACAGTTAAATAAGTTGGTGGATGTGGTTAGAGTCATTGATCTCACGGATGGTAGCCATATTGAACGCGAGTTAATGCTCGTCAAAGTGCGAGCGGTAGCCAAAGATCGTGAGGAAATGAAGCGTATTTCTGACATATTTAGAGGACGAATACTAGATGTGACGGATAAAACGTACACGATTGAATTGACTGGAACTGGGGCGAAGTTAGATGCTTTTTTTGAGTCATTGGATCAAGATGCGATCCTCGAAACGGTTAGGACGGGAGCATCAGGAATAGGGCGCGGAGAGCGGATCTTAAAAGTTTGAACTTAGTCCATCTTTCAATATAAACATAATTTAAAACAATTGCTGCGAGGTAACCATGAAGGTTTTTTACGATAAAGATGCAAATTTACGACTGATCAAAGGTAAGAAAGTAACGATCCTCGGATACGGTTCCCAGGGACATGCGCATGCGCTGAACTTAAAAGACTCTGGAGTAACCGTCACTGTTGGCGTGCGCAAAGGTGGTGCATCTTGGACGAAGGCGAAAAAAGCGGGGTTCCCAGTAAAAGAGATGGGAGCTGCGGTCAAAGGGGCGGATGTTGTGATGTTACTTTTGCCGGATGAGAATATCGCCGACGTTTATGAAAATGACGTGATGCCAAACATCAAAAAGGGCGCTGCTGTGGGTTTTGCGCA
>ENA-ORDA01003182-ORDA01003182.1-marine-metagenome-genome-assembly--contig:-NODE-3182-length-11632-cov-2.381220_pt1 | contig 11632 bp, 11 predicted proteins | sample MGYA00237778_ERZ508506 | MGnify/ENA primary metagenome ERZ508506 (study PRJEB26177, sample SAMN06267891) | marine metagenome | isolation source: Monterey Bay, California, USA | place: Pacific...
ACACGATCGTTGGCCCACAAAAAGTAAACCCTGCCTTTTTCAGATCATTAGAAATCCGTACTGATAAATCAGAGTATGGTGGCACTTGATCTTGCTTCTCAAACGTATTCACCAAGGGCTTCCCGTTTACGTAATCCCAAATGAACTGATCAAACCCCTGCTTTTCCTCCAACGCAATCCAAGCCTGTGCTCCTTTAACTGCTGCCTCAATTTTGCCTCTGTGGCGCACTATCCCCACATCTCCCAGTAATCGCTGAACATCCGCACCGGTAAAGGCAGCAACTTTTTCAGGATTAAACCCAGAAAAGGCCGCACGAAATGCATCTCTTTTCTTGAGAATGGTCAACCAACTTAGCCCCGCCTGAAACCCGTCAAGCACCAGCTTTTCCCACAATGCGCGGCTATCATACTCTGGAACGCCCCATTCTTCGTCATGATAACTTACATAAATTGGTGAGGAGCCACACCACTCACATCGTGAATTTTCCATATTTTCAAATCTTATCAATACTCTAAGAGCTTTGCAAAAAATTAACACAAATTTAAATATTTTAGGAACATTGGCTTCCTGTAAGCTTGTTTGACACAAAAAAGAGCCAGAGAACTAATAGTTTATCAGGAGCTTCAACACAAAACATTTTAGCAGATCGGGCCGTAAAATAACAGAGCCGCTTTCTTTTCATGTTGTTGAGAAAGCCAGAATCACCTTTGTTTAAGTACGGTACAATGGCTGGCCAGAAGTAGTTCAAATTGAAAATACTAAATAAATAACTCTTTGGGTACGATTATATCGTATACTGTTATCTTTTTATTATAAAATTACAAAATATCATGTTAATTAGTAATTTATATAAATTTATATAAAAAATGCAGCACAAAAGCCCTTGCGCTGCGCTGCAGCATCGTTAATACGTCCATCAAACGAAGCAACCTAACCGCGCGCATTTGCTGATTGTAATGATTTCAATACGCTGCAGAGCGCGCCTTCTTACGAAGGACACGACTATGACAAATGTTGTTATCGCATCAGCTGCACGAACCGCCATTGGTTCATTCCTTGGCAGTTTTGCCAACATCCCAGCACACGACTTAGGAACAACTGTTATCAGAGCCGTTCTGAACCGTGCTGGCGTAGACGCTGCAGATGTTACGGAGACAATACTCGGCCAGGTTCTTACCGGTGGTCAAGGTCAAAACCCAGCACGCCAAGCTCACATTAACGCGGGTCTTCCAAACGAAGCCGCTGCGTGGTCCATCAACCAAGTCTGTGGTTCTGGCCTTCGCGCGGTGGCGCTTGCTGCACAACACATTCAACTTGGAGACGCTGGCATTGTGGTAGCGGGCGGACAGGAAAGCATGTCACTTTCTCCACACGTCGTGAACATGCGTCCTGGACAGAAAATGGGTGATACAAAATTTGTAGACAGCATGATTAAAGACGGTCTTTGGGACGCATTCAATAACTATCACATGGGCACAACTGCAGAAAACGTTGCCGCTCAGTGGGAAATATCTCGTGATATGCAAGATCATTTTGCTGTTAATTCACAAAACAAAGCCGAAGCAGCACAAAAAGCAGGCAAGTTTTCTGATGAGATCGCCCCGTTCACAGTGAAAACACGCAAAGGCGACACGATCATAGACAGCGATGAATATATCCGCCACGGCGCCACAATGGACGCAATGCAGAAACTGCGCCCAGCATTTTCCAAGGATGGGTCAGTCACCGCAGCAAATGCGTCGGGCCTAAACGATGGCGCTGCCGCGGCTTTGTTGATGTCCGCACACGAAGCAGAAAAGCGCAATATTGAACCACTTGCACGCATTGTATCTTATGCAACAGCAGGCCTTGACCCATCTATTATGGGCGTTGGTCCGATCTACGCATCGCGCAAAGCGCTCGAAAAAGCCAATTGGTCCGTATCAGATCTGGAATTAGTTGAGGCAAACGAAGCTTTTGCGGCTCAAGCCTGTGCCGTGAATAAAGATATGGGTTGGGATCCTTCGATTGTAAACGTGAACGGTGGCGCAATCGCCATTGGTCATCCAATCGGCGCATCTGGCGCACGTATCCTAAACACGTTATTGTTCGAAATGCAGCGCCGTAACGTGAAAAAAGGTCTCGCGACCTTGTGCATTGGCGGTGGTATGGGTGTTGCAATGTGTATCGAACGTCCTTGATCCGGTTAGCCCTGCCCTGCTGGAAGGGAACCCAAAAATCAACAATCTAAAGGAGCTTTGAAAATGGCAAGAGTTGCACTCGTAACTGGCGGATCCCGTGGCATTGGCGCAGCCATCGCAATAAAATTAAAATCAAAAGGCTACACTGTTGCAGCATCTTATGCTGGTAACGAAGCGGCCGCTGAAAAATTCACCGCGGAAACCGGCATTAAAACCTACAAATGGAACGTGGCCGACTATGACAGCTGTGTTGAAGGTATTGCTCAAGTTGAAGCTGAACTTGGCCCAGTAGACGTGTTGGTCAACAATGCAGGCATCACCCGCGACGCACCTTTCCATAAAATGACTAAAGAACAGTGGTCCGAAGTCATGGACACAAACCTGTCTGGGGTTTTCAACATGACGCACCCATTATGGAATGGCATGCGTGAGCGTAAATTTGGCCGCATAATCACGATTTCCTCGATCAACGGTCAAAAAGGCCAATTTGCGCAGGCAAACTATTCTGCCGCAAAAGCAGGTGATATCGGCTTTACCAAAGCACTAGCTCAAGAAGGTGCACGTGCCGGCATTACAGTAAACGTGATCTGTCCAGGCTACATTGCTACCGATATGGTGATGGCAGTGCCCGAAAAAGTTCGTGAAGGCATTGTCTCAACAATTCCAGTCGGTCGTTTGGGCGAACCAGAGGAAATCGCGCGCTGTGTAGAATTCCTTGCTTCTGATGAAGCTGGATTCATTACGGGTTCCACGCTAACGGCAAACGGGGGCCAATACATCACGTGAACCACCGCATTTAAAACAATTAGGGCCACCCAGTTGAGTGGCCCTTTTCCACAAAAATGACTAATTTTTGAGACGCGTAATTTGCTCTTTTAGTCGGAGCTTTTCTTTTTTCATAGACGCTATCTCTAGATCATCGGACCCTGGTCTGCGTTGTACTAATTCTACTCTACGCGACAGTTCTTCGTGCTTCTTTTGGAGTTCAAAAATGTGAGAACTTATGCTCATTGGTAACCTCCTATTGTATTTAAGCTCCTCCATAGCAGCACAAGATTTGCACTATGTCACGGAGTCTTTCGAAAAAATGTAAAGAACAGCCTACTTCGCGCTATGAATAACTTTAGGAAATTACCTAACCTACCCGACAATCCAATCAAAATTTACCAAGTGCATAAAACCAGAAAAATTTTTTCACAGATACGTTTGATCGCCGATTAAGCCAGGACAAAGCACTTCACCCGTTAATTTTAAGGATCTGTGCCCCATGCCAAAGCAGCCCCATCCCGCAAAATCGCCGCTGCAAGGGGAGAATAATCAGATATGCCCTGCAAATGTTTATCCCTTTCGTGCACGTGGAATGCCGGCAGCAACTTCATCGGTGTGCGTATCGATTTGCGCGCACGAACGATGACACGTTTTGCGGCGCGGCCACGTCGAGAGGCAAGTGGTAAAACCTGAATGTCGCCAGCACGGCCTGATAGGCCGATAAGAATATCTGGTAGTTGCTCCACAAGTTGAATGATCGTAATTGTCCCATTCGGGCGCAATCGTCGCAGCCCCACGTCAATCCAAACACCCATCACAGCTTCAAGCACGTGAGCAGTGGATTTGCCAGCGTTTTGCGGCTTACTCACAGCACCTTTTCCAAAAAAAGGTGGGTTGGCAATCACATGATCAAAATTTTGTGAGCGCAACACAACGGGCATTTGAGCCAAATCACCTTCAATTACATCAAAGGAAATACTATTATGAATTGCATTCAACCGCGCCAATTCCACATACTTGGATTGAATCTCTAATCCCGTAATATCAATGTCTGGCAGGCGCGATTTCAAGCATAAACTAGCAACACCAACGCCGCATCCAAGCTCTAAGACCCTATCCATTGGCTTCGCATCAACTGCAGCACCCAAAAATACCGGATCCGTTGCAGCACGATAACCATCGATTGGTTGGTAGATCTGCAGATTACCACCCAAAAAGTCATCTAGTGTCGTTTCCTCTTTACAAAAGCTCATCGTAAATCCGGTAAATCAATCTCATTATCTTTCAGAATAGCACGCGCCACAAAGAGATGTTCGTCCGCGACCATTATACGCCTTGGCAGTATCCCAATTGATCCTTCTAATAGGCTCATATGGACATCCAGCTCATAGCATCTTATGTCCTCTGCGAGAAGCAACGCTCGGGTAAACGCCACAATAGTGGTATCGTTGGTACGTAATAATTCTTTCATGTTCCGTCCATATGGCAAAGTGTTGGGACATGTCGAGCAAAAGGGAATGAGTCAAAGTTGACCAACACACGTCTTATTAAACCACACGAACAGCTCGCAGCGCTACTAACTGATGATATGGCGGCAGTGGACACACAGATTGCACGCCGTATGGCCTCTGAACACGCACCTCGCATTTCCGAAGTAACCGCACATTTGGTTGAAGCAGGCGGCAAGCGTTTACGTCCAATGCTTACTTTAGCGGCAGCGCGGTTGTGTAACTATAATGGGCAAAATCATATACATTTAGCTGCAGCAGTAGAACTTATTCATACAGCAACCCTTTTGCACGATGATGTAGTGGATGAAAGTCAACAGCGACGTGGCCGACCAACAGCGAATCTGTTGTGGGACAACAAATCATCCGTTTTAGTAGGTGACTATTTGTTCTCTCGGTCTTTCCAATTAATGGTAGAAACGGGGTCTTTGCCTGTTCTCGATACCCTAGCAAATGCATCTGCTACAATAGCGGAAGGTGAAGTATTACAACTCTCTGCGGCAAGTAATTTAGCAACAGATGAAACTATTTATCTCCAAGTTGTTCGTGGCAAAACTGCTGCGTTATTTTCTGCAGCTACCAAAGTCGGCGGTGTGATTGCGAATGCTTCAGACGAGATCACACAGGCGCTTTACGATTATGGTGACGCACTTGGCATCAGCTTTCAGATCGTCGATGACTTACTGGATTTCAATGGGACAGCAACGAGCCTAGGCAAGAACACCGGTGATGATTTCCGTGAACACAAACTGACCCTACCCGTTATCAAAGCCGTTGCTTTGGCCGATGCAGAAGAACGTGCTTTCTGGGAACGTACAATAGAAAAAGGAGATCAACAGGAGGGAGATTTGGAGCATGCCATAGTGCTCATGACTAAACACAACACGCTAGAAGCGACGCGCCGGGACGCGCTGGAATGGGCCGGGAAAGCGCGTGCAGCTCTGGCTATAGTGCCTAAAAGCGAACTACGTAATTTACTAATAGACTTGTCTGACTACGTGGTTAAGCGCGTGGCTTGAACCCACCAATTTGGGTGGTTCGCCCCAATCGCTAAAGCAGCATTTTCTGCTAAATCCTCAGTGTCGAAAACTCCAAAACATGTGGCACCTGAACCGGACATACGCGCCAACTTTGCACCTGCTTGGGTGATCGCATCCAAAACTTCAGTAATCACGGGCTCAATCAGAACCGCCGGGCCCTGTAGGTCATTTCTTTGCTCGAAAATCCAGTCCCAACCATTATTCTTTTGCAGCTCAATCGGAGCATTTTCTTTGGTAGCAAGTGCTCTAAATATTTTGGGCGTTGAGACAAATACACCAGGATTGATCAGAATTAACGGCTTAGCTGCGACACCGGAAACAGGTCTAATTTCTTCACCAATACCTTGCATCAGCAAAATGCCACTGGCTAAACAAACAGGAACATCTGCACCCAGTGCCAACTGCACTTCTGGTGTTGGCAACGGTTCGTCCCAAAGCGCAGCTAGCCCACGCAACGCCGCAGCGGCATCTGCAGAACCACCACCGATACCAGAGGCAACGGGGAGGTTTTTCTGCAGCCGGATCGCTGCACCCTTCTCTCCCGAAAAACAATGTGCAGCTTTTAGAATCATATTGTTTGCTTCACTAGCCAAACTTTCTGCAAACGGACCACTTATCGTTAATGTTGTTAAATCCGCTGCCTCAAACGTTAGTACATCGCCGTAATCTGCAAACCCAACAATACTTTCAAGCAAATGATAACCATCCTCGCGCTGGCCCACAACGTGCAGGCTCAGGTTTACTTTGGCGTGGGCAATCTGTTTAGTTATCATTACCGGTCGCTACTTCAGTCGCGTTTGCTTTTTTCAAAGCGGTGTCCAAACCCAAATCAAGCTTAAGACGAATACGTTCCGCATCTTTTTCTTCTGGCTTAAACGACAAAGCACGACGCCATTGAAACTCTGCCTCACGTTTGCGCCCAACCATCCAATATACATCACCCAAGTGGTCGTTAATGATTGGATCGTTTGATACTAACTGTACTGCCCGTTCCATCGGATCTACAGCCTCATCGAATTTCCCAAGCCGGTACAACACCCAGCCAAGACTGTCCGTGATATATCCATCATTTGGAAGCGACGCGACTGCCCGTTCGATCATTGCTTGCGCCTCCGGCAATTTCAAACCAAACTCGACCAACGAATACCCAAGATAATTTAGCACGAGCGGCTGATCTGGGTTCAATTTAAGTGCATTGCGAAAATCAGCCTCAGCCTGATCCCAGTCACCTCTGCGTTCATGAGTAATCCCACGCGCATAAAACAGAAACCAATGGTTCTTAGAGGGAGCAGGAATCATTTTTACTGCCGCATCATAGGCCTCTGTTGCATCAACATAGTTTTCTTGCCCACGTAAAACATCACCAAGCGCCATATGCACTCGAGGCACATCACCGTGAGATCGGGTCAAGCTGCGTAGTACTTCAATTGCCGCTTCCAGTTTCTCTGCATCCACTAGCGCATCCGCTCGGCCGAGTTCCGCATTCAAAAACATAGGATCATCTTGCTTTACTTGAGCGTAGGTCCGCGTCGCTAAATCATATTGCTGCTGATCTTGCAGCATTTCTGCAGTCAACAAAATCACTTCGGCACTTTCAGGGCGTAGGTACCCGGCCAAGCGAGCATAGACTAGCGCATAGCGCGCATCCTGTTCACGCTCCAACACATTAGCCAACGTCAGGAAAACCTCCGCTGCGCCCTGGCGTGCATCAGTGACGAAGTCATAGTCCACAATACCGTTTTTTTCGATCGTATCACGAAGCATCGTAACGCCTTGATCCGACGTGCCACGCAAAACGCTATTCAGCAATTCAATGGCATCATCTTTACGATCCAATTGCGACATAATCTGCGCATGGGCAATCACACTACCACGGTTTAGACGCATATTTCCGTTTTCGTCACCAGTCAAAATATAATCTGCCGCTTCGAAGTCACCGACCGATGCCAGAGCCAGTGCTTTGTGATACTGACCAAAGAGGCGCAATGCCTGAGGATTCTGCATGCTATCATACTGATCCACGGCGGCAGTCATCTTACCGTCACCTAAAGAAACCCACCCTGATAGCAAGCCCAGCATCAGCGGACTGAAACGATCCTTGCCATCTTGTAGAATAGCCTGTGCTTTAGAAAAATTGCCTTTCTTAATCGCATTAGCCGTCAGAACTAGATCAGCCAATTGGCTACCAAACTGGCCAGATGCCACCTTAATCGCAATTGCGACAGCTCGATCCACATCGCCTTTACCTACAAAAGCCAATAGTGCGTTTTGTAACAGGTATGGGTTATCTGGATCACGACTCAAAGCCTCTGCATAGAACTTTGCAGCTTGGTCATAATTATTATCGCGGTTGGCTTGATTGCCCGCAAGATATGCACCTGCAAAGCCTTGCGCTTCGGACGGTGTTGCGGCCCCCAATATTGCAGCGAAGCCAATCACGTAGGCACATTTTTTGGTGATGCTTAACACATGCAATCCAATCAAATTTAACTTTTTGACAAACCTAGTCCTAGCTCCGTTGATTTTCAATGAACGACCCTGATTTTCGATTACAAGTTTCTAAGTATACCAAAAAACCATTACGATGGTAAATGGTAACTCTCTTACATATTTGGGTAGTTAGGCCCCTCGCCACCTTGCGGAGTAACCCAGTTGATATTCTGACTTGGATCTTTGATATCGCATGTTTTACAATGCACACAATTTTGTGCGTTGATCTGAAAGCGCGGATTAGATCCATCATCATCTCGCAACACTTCGTATACGCCAGCAGGACAATATCGCTGTGCGGGTTCTGCATATTTTGGCAGGTTCACATCAATAGGAATGCTCGCATCCCTCAACTGCAGGTGACATGGCTGTTCTTCGGCATGGTTCGTTGCTGAGAAGGCCACGTTAGTCAGGCGATCGAAGGACAAAACACCGTCTGGCTTTGGGTAATCGATCACCGGATAATCCTTGGCTTTACCTGTGGACGCCGCATCAGATTTTCCGTGCTTCAGAGTGCCCAGCACACTGAATTTGAAAATGGATTGGAACCACATGTCAAGCCCTCCGACGGACAGACCACCTAGTGGCCCAAACCTTCCATTCAGTGGAGCAACGTTACGAACCGTTTTGAGATCTTTGCCCACTGGACCAAATCGTAACTCTGCATCGTAACCCGCCAGTTCATCACCTTCGCGACCAGCCTTTATGGCTTCAACCGCATGCTCAGCGGCAGTTTTACCGGACAACATAGCGTTATGATTACCTTTAATCCTTGGCAAGTTCACCAAGCCCACAGAGCAACCCAAGAGAGCGCCTCCTGGGAATACTGCTTTTGGCATGGATTGGAAGCCGCCTTTTGTCACGGCGCGCGCGCCATAAGCAACCCGTTTACCTCCGGCCAGAACCTGCGCAATACGGGGATGATGCTTCCATTTTTGGAATTCCATATACGGAAACAAATGCGGGTTTTTGTAGTTCAAATCGATAATATAACCAACATAAACTTGGTTGTTATCGAGGTGGTACATGAATGAACCACCACCATTTTTAAACCCAAGCGGCCAACCCATTGTGTGGGTCACTTCGCCCTCATTATGGTTCTCTGGCTTCACTTCCCAGATTTCTTTCATTCCAAGACCAAACTTGGCCACATCGCTATTTTTGTCTAGCTCGTATTTGGCAATCAGCTCTTTAGCAAGCGACCCCCGCACACCTTCCGAGATCATCACATATTTACCGTGCAATTCCATGCCTGGTTCATAGCTTGCGCCTTTGGTTCCATCAGATTCAATTCCAAATTCACCTGCGATTACGCCTTTGACCTCGCCACTTTCACCATAAACAAGTTCAGAGCAAGCCATACCTGGAAAAATTTCTACGCCCATTTCTTCGGCTTGTTCTGCCATCCAGCGGCACACATTTCCCATCGAAACAATGTAGTTCCCATGGTTATTCATTAACGGCGGCATAATGATGTTTGGCAGGCGTAGCTGACCTGCCTCGCCAAGAACATAGAAGTTATCTTCCTTTACAGGAACGTTCAACGGCGCACCTTTTGATTTCCAGTCAGGGATCAATGCATCCAAGCCACATGGATCTAAAACTGCGCCAGACAAAATGTGCGCACCAACTTCAGAACCCTTTTCAAGTACAACAACATCTAAATCAGGGTCTAGTTGTTTAACACGGATCGCAGCCGATAGACCCGATGGCCCCGCCCCAACAATTACCACGTCGTATTGCATCGATTCGCGTTCAATCTCGGACATATCTTGTTCTCCCAGTTAGCGCCTGTCTTTTGGCGCAAAAGTGTCTGATGCCTTCTAGTGTGATTGCGCGATATGAGCAATAAATAACAGGTATCTTGAAGTCGCAGGCACAACTAATGCGCAGTTTTCTCGAAAAGACGGCCATCCATTATCCGCATCAGCTCAAATACTGCGCCAAACGCCTCTTGCGGTTATATTCAACCAGTTTATTGTTGTTGTTTGATATATGTTACAGGACGATCCATCATGGAAAAAATTCCAATGACGCCACGTGGCTACAAGCTAGCTGAGGTAGAGCTGAAACAATTAAAATCTGTTGATCGCCCCTCGGTAATCAAGGCGATTGCCGAAGCACGCGAGCATGGTGATTTGTCTGAAAATGCAGAATACCACGCAGCTCGAGAACAGCAAAGCCATATAGAAGGTCGGATCAAAGAATTAGAGGGCGTGATCAGCCTCTCAGATGTTATTAACGTTACCAAACTATCGGGTTCGATCAAATTTGGCGCAACCATCGAAGTGTACGACGAAGACACAGAGGAAGAAAAAACCTATCAAATTGTAGGAGAGCCAGAAGCGGATATCACCCAAAACTTACTTAATATCAAATCGCCGATCGCCCGCGCTTTAATCGGCAAAGAGGTAGGTGACAGTGTCGAAGTACGAACCCCTGGTGGCATAAAAAGCTATGAGGTTATGAGTATTAAATTTATCTAGTTTTTCGTTCTATTCCGCTCATAGGGGCCAAAAACTATGACCGATCACGTTACCGTTGATCATTTGAAGAAAAAACAATGAGTCCAGAAAACCGAATTGCGCTGGCGCTAACTATTGTATGGTTGGTGGCTTGCACAGTGTATACTTTTGCAACCCCCGATCTGCTCACCGACATATTGGGTAGCCTTTTTACACTGATGGTCGCATGTACGGCGGTGCTTCTTCCCCTAATCATTATTTGGACTGCAGTTTATATTTCGAGCTTGCTTCGGATCATGCAGGCAGAAATTAATGAGCTTCATAAGACGATGGATCAGTTCAAAACGATTCTGTCTGAAAAATCACAAAACGATGATGATGGCTTGATCACAAAATTGGCCGACATTACGGCCTGGACCAAGCAATTAGATAGTCGTTTGAACGAACTCGTGGACCGGTACGACCCAGCTCCAATGGGCGAGCCAGAGCCAATACCCACCAGTGCCGCTGCCCTCTCAGAGAAAGTGCAAAACCTTGAAACCCAAAGTCAGACCACGTTGCCCCTTTCGATTCCAAACAAACGCAAGCGGACGCCTATCACAGTGGCAGAATTTATTAAGGCACTGAATTTCCCTGAAAATGCTGACGACAAAGAAGGCTTCCGCGTATTACGTCGAGCCTTTGAAGAGCGCGAATTAGGCAAGATGTTACAAGCCTCCCAAGACGTGCTAACGCTGCTCTCACAAAACGGCATTTATATGGATGACCTCAAACCCAATGAGCCATTACCATCAGCTTGGCGACATTTTGCTTCGGGTCATCGTGGTATACTAGTTTCAGAGCTCGGTGGAATTCAGGATCGTTCAACGCTAACACGCACAAAGACTCGACTAAGAAATGACCCTATTTTTCGTGATGCCACTCACCATTTCTTACGTAAATTTGACCAAATTCTAATCGCGTTCGAGCCTATGGCTGAAGACACAGAACTGTTAGAAATGTCTACAACCCGCACGGGACGAGCGTTCATGCTACTGGGACAAGTGGCTGGGTCGTTTGATTAGGTTATCCGCGTTGTTTTTGTAAAAAATTTACATTTATTAATATTAATAGTGCTGTGAAATGCGCAATGTTGCTAATAGATTTTTTGGGGTAATCTAAATTCCAAACGATCCAAAAG
>ENA-ORDA01003183-ORDA01003183.1-marine-metagenome-genome-assembly--contig:-NODE-3183-length-11631-cov-6.149732_pt1 | contig 11631 bp, 7 predicted proteins | sample MGYA00237778_ERZ508506 | MGnify/ENA primary metagenome ERZ508506 (study PRJEB26177, sample SAMN06267891) | marine metagenome | isolation source: Monterey Bay, California, USA | place: Pacific...
GTTGTAGGTGCAGTGCCAGTTCATTTAGGAGCAGGTGTATGGGGAACTATTTCAGTTGGTTTGTTCAGTGATTTAGAGAAATTAGGAACAGGACTTACAAGGTTAGAGCAAATTGAAGTCCAGGTTATAGGAATATTAGCAATTGGCGCTTTCGCATTTTTTGGATCCTATATTATTTTAAAAATTTTAAATTATTTTTATCCATTAAGAGTAACTCCTTTACAAGAGGAATTAGGATTAAATATTGCTGAACATAATGCAGTGTCAGTAGAACATGATTTAATTTCAATCCTTGAAAAACAGTCTGAAAGTGGAGATCTCTCTATCAGAGGCCCACAAGATCCTTTCACTGCAGGAGGGGTAATAGGACTTTATTATAATAAATTGATGAACAAGCTTGAGATTAGTGAAAATGAAAAAGAAAAGTGGCGAAGTAGAATTTCCAAAGAAGTAAATTTGGCTGCAAAAGTTCAAGAAAATTTTTTACCAAAAAGAGATTTACAAAATTATCCTGTGCAAGGAATTAATATTGCTTCGAGAGAAGTTTCAGGTGATTTTTTTAGTTTTTATCCCCATAATGATAGTATTAATTTTATAATTGCAGATGTTGCAGGTAAGGGAGTTCATGCTGGAATGGTGATGGCAAAAGCTTCTACTTTATTTGAAGTCATGTCAAGAGATCAGGTGGATCCAGATGAAATGATGCTTCATATGAATAACGATTTATTTCTCACCAAAACATCAGGCATGTTTGTGACATGTGTTCTTGGAAAATATGATTTAATTACCAAAGAAGTTTCATGGGTAAATGGAGGACATCAGCCAGCTATTATTAGAGATAAAAATGGTAAATACCAAAATTTTGATAGTGAAGCACCGCCGATGGGGGTTATTCACCAAAAAAATAAATCAATTTATAAAATTAATAAACAAGTTTTAAATGGAAATAAATTTTATGTTTTTACAGATGGCTTATCAGAAAGTTTAAATGCTGAAGGACAAGAAATAGGTATTGAAGGTTCAATTGAAATAATTGAAGATAACTACACAAAAGATTCGAAAAAACATTTATCAGATATTAGTAAAAAAATAATTGACAGCTCTAAATCTGGAAAATTAAGTGATGATCTTACTTTAATATCAATTGGATAGTTTTTGCTTTTTTTAAACACCATCTTGTAAAAGATATAAATCTTATAATTTTATCTATGCTGACTAACGTATGTAAAATAAATACATCTGTACGGGTGTTAAAATTAAATTAAATTTATTAGCTATAGCTTTATGATTGATAATTTATTTTATTCTTTATAACTGTCCAAAATGGGTTGACAAATGATCAAAATGGGTGGAACTATGCATAAATTTTTAAATTAAACTAATGGAAATAGTAACCAACATCGCTCCAATCGCTCTAGCTATTATTATGCTTGGTCTAGGAGCTTCTTTAACAGTAGATGACTTTTTAAGAGTTGTACAAAACCCTAAAGATTTTTTTATTGGTTTTATTTGTCAGTTGATTGTTTTACCAATCGTTGCCTATCTACTTATCATTACCTTAGGTGTGCCAATTGAAATGGCCTTAGGAGTAATGCTAATTGCAGCTGCTCCAGGGGGTGTAACCTCCAATGTTCTTACAAAATTTGCAGAGGGTGATGTAGCGCTATCAATATCACTGACAGCAGTTATGAGCTTATTAAGTATAGTAACAGTGCCATTCATTGTGATCAATTCAATTAATCTATTTGATATCACCTATGTTGAGAGAGAAATAACAATGGTATCCATTTCTTTAAAAATGTTTTTTGTAGTTACGGTTCCAGTAATAATTGGAATGATTATTAGACACTTTACTGGTGATTTAGTGATTAGAAATTTGAAGTTTATTCAAAGATTTTCTATTGCATTATTTTTACTTGTTTTTGCTGCAATATATATTGAAGAATGGGATAAAATTGTAAGCTTTTTAACTCGAGCAGGTTTAATAGCCTTAATATTAAATGTAACTATGATGGTGATAGGATTTTATGTTGCTAAATTTTTTGCATCAGGGACACCTCAACAAAGAGCTATCTCTTTAGAATGTGGTTTGCAAAATGGAACCCTAGCAGTTTTTGTTGCTACTCAATTATTTGATAATATTATTTATATGGTGCCCACAGCTGCCTATGCATTAGTGATGATGGCAACGTCTGTAATTTTTGTTCTTATTTTAAGAAAATCTAATTAGTGTTTATTATTTTAATCTGATTAAAAACCTTATACAAAAATTTACCCAAAGCTTTCATATTTTTATCTTGTAATTTAGTGAGCACTTTAAATTGTTTAGTTTGTGTCCCCATAGCAAAGTTATAAAGTTTTTTTTCACTAATATTTAAAAATTTGTTTTCAATTAAAAATTGTAATTTTCTTACAACGGTAGCCCTTGGAATTCCCGTAATATCAGCTATAGAAAATGCGTTAATACCAATGTGATTAGATTTTTGAACTGCTTTAAAATATTTTTGTCTATCTAAATTCTTGTCTTTGAAACCTCTATTTTGAACAGTATTAATCATTACAATTAATCCCACACATATTGTTTCTAAATCATGAGTTTTAGTATCTGTTTTCCAACGGTTAGAAAACATGAATAAAAATTTATAAAATTGATACCAACAAAAAGAAAAATTTTCTTTAATTAAATCTGAAATTTGATCTGCGTTTAAAGGTTCTTTAATTATTTTTTTATCTTTTAAAATTTCACTAAACCTAGAAACCAAACTACTAAAATCTTTTAAAGTTATATTAGCTTTTGCTTGTATAAAGCCAGGTCTTTCAATAAAGATCTTTTTTCCTGCTCTTTTAATAATACCTTTTTCCTCTAATTCAGATATTTTTCTTCTTACATTTTCCTTAGGTATAAGAAGGTCTCTTGCAATATCTGAAATATTAATATTTGGAATTTCTAGTGTTTTATCCTTATAAAACGTATCATAATCAACCATTAGTCCATTTTTTCTATAGTGAATAAAGTCTTTATTAATCAGATAAATTAAAATTATATACTTATCGATACCTTTAAAATTTTTATAAGCATTAATAAACCAATGAGTTACCAACGAATAATATGAGGGTGCTAACTGACTAAAATTTTCATTAATAATTTTGAAGATTTGTTCTTCATTAGTTTTATTTGTAATTTTAATCATGATCTCTATTAAAGTCTTACAAGTTGTTTTTTCCACCCATTTTGGTCAGTTGTCAACATGAGATGTGAGAATGCTCTCAAATGATATTATAGCTAACAAATTTAATTCGATTTGGGCACCAACACGGTTGTATTTATCCCAATTTCATTAATCTGCTAAGGTGAAAAAAATTCTCAAGACATCATTTTTTGTATTTAGCTTTTTAGCATTATTTTATTCTAATGCTTTTGCTTTTATAGAATTTAAACAATCAAAAGATATTTCCTCAGACGCTGATGGCTTAAGACAAATAAACTTTAAACCAGATGGAACAATTATGTATGTAACAAATCGTGAAAAGGATACTACCTCTACAACTGATAGTGTAATTCAGTATTCTTTAAGCACTCCATTTGATATTAACACTGCTACTAAAACCTCTTCAACACCTTTAACTAACATAGACAAACCTCATGCAATAAAATTCAAACCAGATGGGAAAGTGATGTATGTTATAGATAATGCTGAGTTGTCAGTTAGACAATACAATTTAACTACGGCTTGGGATACTTCTACATTACAATATGATGATGATTTTAATGTATCAGATGAAAATCAATTAAGATCTTTAGCTTTTAAAACTGATGGAACCAAAATGTATGTCACTGGTAATCAAACAGAAGTAATACAACAATTTACATTGTCCACCCCGTGGGATGTAAAGACTGCAACAAAAGATTCAACTCAATCTTCAGCTTTAACTAGTAAAGAAAGTAACCCAAGAAGTATTCAATTTCATTCAAGTGGAACTATATTTTATATAGGTGGAAATGGCTCAGACTCAATTCATAAATATACATTAACAACCCCATGGGATGTGAGCACTTTGGAATTTTCTCAGTCATATTCATTTAGTGACCAAGTTTCATCTTCAGGAAATTCAATCATGGCTGGATTTATTTTTTCAGCAAATTTTACAAAATTATATATTACACAAGATACAGATAGCAGACAGTCTCAGACTGGCACTAACACAATTTTTGAATATAGTGTAGCTTGCGCTGGTACAATTACTTGTGCTGATGCATCAGCTAACGATGATGTTAAAGCAATCATTGAAGCTAATGTTGAATTATCAAAACGTATAATTAAAAATAATACTCTTCCAATCTTTCATCGAATTGAGTGGTTAAGAAGACATAAAAATAAAGATAATTTATCAAATCTTAATGCAGAAATTGATTTTACAAATGAAAAAATATCAAAATTAGTTAGTGCTCTTAAAAATTCTAAAAAAGAAATTGATAGAAGTTATGATAGTGAGGATTGGTTTAAATGGAGTGAAGGTAGAATTAGCTTAGGTAAAAATAAATCTATAAATTCATCATCAAGAGACTTTCACAGTTATGGTATCTCAGTTGGTGCTGATAAAATTAAAGATGATGACAGAGATGCTATGCATGGATACGTTTTTCAGTATGCAAATGATAATGTTGATATTGGAAGCAGTGGAACAAAATTAGAGACAGATGCATATAGTTTTGCCCTATATGATACCAAACTTAGAGATGATCATTTTTTTACAGATGCATTAATTGGAGTTAGTTTACTAGATATAGATCAAAAAAGGGTTATTTATGGTAACATTTTAGAGGGAAACCGAGAAGGTCAACAGATATATGGATCATTTAATTTTGGAAAAAGAATAGTTGATGAAGATTTAAATCTCAATCCAGGTATTAAATTAGATTTAGGGTACACAAAACTAAAAGCATTTAGAGAAAGAACTGTTGTTGGAGATAGTTTAGCTGATGCACTACTTTATAAAGAGCAAAATATTAAATCAGCATTAATAACACTTGGTGTCCTTTTAGATAAAACAGATACAGATAAAGAAGAAGATGAAATTATTAATCACCATGGTCGATTAGAATATATTGCAGATCTAAGCCCATCATCAGATGCAGAATTTTATTATCTTAATAGTCAAAGTACAGTTTACAATTATAATGTAGAAAATAAATCAAAGCATAATCTTAGAATTGGTTATGGTTTTGATGTCACTTCCATAACAGGATGGTCATTCGTTGGAAATTTTGAGAGATTTCAATCTAACGGCAAAGGTCATAGTAATGAAATTTATTTATCTGTAGGGTATGTGCCAATTGATGAAATGAAATTTGTATTTGATCTGAATAATTTTGAAAATACTAGTTTCTCATATACAAATAACATAAATGGATTTGATTTAAAGATGAGCTCTAATTATAATTTTATAAGTGATGTACCTGACTATGGTGCAAATATAGAAATTTCAAATAAATTTTAATTTAATAATTATTCTATAACTTCAATTTCATTAATAATGCTTACAATTTTTCCACCTTTAAGGACGGCGTTCACTCTTGCGCATTCATAGTATGCAGAGGAGCTCTCTTCTGCTGTTTGTCTCATTTCTAAACACCTAGATTTATTCTTAGTTAATAAATGTTCATATAATTCTGGTGGGTCGCCCAAGTACATCATGAGACCAATTACTTCACCTTCTTTTTCAAAATCTGCTTTTTCTTCTATAGATGCAACCCTGTCATCAACACCAATTTCAAAATTTTGAAATGCAACAAAGCCTTTATAAAAAATAAAAGCTAAAGCTAAGTAGAAAACTATTTTTATTTTACTCATTAAAATTTACTTAATATAGATAAGTTAGCATTATGATTTTCTTGATTTGAAAAATTATTTTCTAAATCAAATTCTAAATCAAATACACCTAGTGCTTTAGAAATTTTAAAGCTCGAAGTCATTTCTTCATCAAGACCAAGTGCAAACTCTGTTTCTTTTCTATATAAAAAGCCTGCTGATAATGTAAATTTATTAATATAACCATGACCCTTGATTTGCTGTCTTTCGTAATCAGTACTAATTGTTAACCCTTGGTCATGCTTAAAATCTAAACCAAGTCCTGCTGTGTATATATCTCTATTTTTGTTATCAGCTTGATATTCAAAACTTTCACTGTTTGATACGTAGCTTGTTACCACCTTAGAGCTTGAGGCAAACTCTTTACTGTATTCAAGATTAATTCTAGATCTTACAGTTGAATTTTCTAGATCAACATCTTGGTCTATTAATACTCCTAAAGAAGCCATTAAAGATTTAATGTCTTGATCATTATAACTAAGTGCTGCAGCGCTGCCACTTTCTGTATAACCATTAAGTGCTGTATAACTTCCATCGATACGACCTGTTGGAGTAATAATTAAATCACCATTTTCATACTCTCTTCCAAAATTAAGTGAACCAAAAACCTGCTTACCTTCACGGTCACCCGTATTTATGTCGGTATTTCCTTCATATTTTCTTACAATATCACTATCTAAATAACTAACTCCAAAAACGTGTTTTAAAAAATTACTGTTTTCTAAACTGTTAATTCCATAAAGAGATAAACTTAATGCATTTGTATCAACTTTAGAACCAAAGGTTCCAACATCAACATCAGTGTTACCTACTCTTAAAGCAACTCCTAATATTTGGTCATTATCCATTTTTGTATCAACACCCACAGTTATACCAAGGCTATCAATATCTTGAGCAGAACTTAAGGAGCTCTCACCAATTTTTCCAAAACTAATACTACCTTCAGACCATACCTCCCAATCATTAGGTAAAATTTGATCTAATTTTTGAAGTGGGTTTAATTTAGCTTGTGCGGAACTTAAAACATTATTGGATACTTTCTTTAATAATTCATTTTGAAAGTTTAACTCTATATTTTGTGCACTTGCGTTGTAGTATTTATTCGCTCTTAAAATAGATAATCTTTTTAAAGCAGACTGACTTGAGTCTTTAGCAAAATTTTTAGCAGTATTAATTTGTGCATCAACTACACCCCTTACATCTTTATTTTTTTGTGGTGCGTCACACGTTGACGAACTAACAACTGCAAAAGGACAGCTTAAGCTATACTCATGAACTTTATCACCATCAAAATCTAAGTGATACATTTTTGTTCCAGCATTATTGAAAGCCAGACCAGTTATGTCTGCAGCACTGGAAATAGTTGGTGAGAATGTACCAGTTAATGTTGCGGTTGATATATCGAAAGCTGTAGATAAAGCGTATTCATCAATTTTATTATCAGCATTATCCGTACTATCTTCTCCTTTTACTACAAACATTTTTGATCCATCAGCATTGAAACCTAGTCCCTGATGAAAATTACTACTTGTTGCATTACCAAGTGTGTTGGTTAAAGTTTTAGTATCAGGGTTATATGGTGTTGAAAGATTATATTCTTCTACCCGCTTTTCTGCACTACCATCTAAAACAAACATTTTTGTTCCATCATTATTAAAAGCAAATCCTCTTGGATCACCTCCAATAGAAGTATGAGTGGTATCTGTTGCAGTGATCGATCCAATATCATAGGGTGTACTTAAAGACCATCTATCGATCCCAGCACCAGTTTTTCCTAAAATAAAAATTACAGTTCCATCTGAATTAAATTTTACATCTTGTGGTGTAGTCTCTACTGCTCGGATAAGTACTGACTTTTCTAAAGTTGCTGAAGTAATATCAAAAGCTGTCGTTAGATTATATTGTAATATTTTATCAGCACTTTGTCCTGTAATATACATTTTTGTACCGTCAGGTTTAAATGTTATTCCAGTAGAAACTCCTTCATCGCTGCTGATATCAAGATTAGCAATAAATGTAGGTTCAGCTAAAGCTAGTGATGAAAAAAATAAACTAAATAAAACTAAAAATACTTTTAGTTTAAGAGCACTTTTTATAATTAATTTTTTACTTTTTTTTATTAAATTAAGCATCTTGATTTATTAAAATTTATATATTTGAATTTATGATGAAGATTATTTTATTCTCGATAAAACGCACTCAATATCAGAATTTCTGCCCGGTTTGAGCACTTAAATGAACTGAAAAACCATTAAATTAAATTTTATGTAGTATTTTTCATTATGGTATTTTTCTTAAGAAAATTTTCTGTTGGTTTATTTATGTCATCATTTTTTATTTTGATGCAAGCACAAGCTGGAATAGTTGAACTGGTAAATAAACAATTTAAAGACCTGAGTATTGAATTATCAGCAACATTTTAATTATATGAAGTTTATAAAAAACTTTATTTTAATTTTATTATTTATATTTCCCATCTCTAATTCATTTGGAGCTATGGTAACTAGTGTACAAAACGAAACATTCGACGATTTAGGGCGTGAAATAAATGGTATTCATTTTAATAAAGATGGAACAAAAGTGTTCGCAAGTTATAGCTTTCAACCCTCACTTTCTCCAAATGATCACCATTTTATAAACGAATATAACCTATCTACACCATATGATATCTCTACAAGAACTTACGCAGGTCATAATGAAAGATGTGAAACAGGTAGTGGTAGCGATGGTACAGAAACTCAATTTATACATGACTTAGAATTTAGTAGTGATGGTATGAAACTATTCACAACAACAAGAGGGAATGATGGTGACATCGTATATAGATTTGATTTGACTTCGGCGTATGATATTTCCACATGCACATATGTTTCAGAAACTATAGATCTTGACTCTGATGATGACTTGCAAAATGGAAGTAGTGCTGCCGGGACTAGAACTGATCCAGATGATAATCGTCTTCAAGGTATGGAAATTAATGAAGATGGAACAAAGTTATTTTTAGTTTATCATGGTGCAAATTCAGAAAAACCTAGACTGTTAGAGTATCAACTTTCAACACCATATGACTTAGCAACAATATCACTTGTCACTACTGCTGGAATTGCATTAGACGGCCAAGGTGTAAGTAATCCAAACTCAATGAGATTTAGTGCAAATGGAAAAAGAATTTTTGTTGTTAGTCATACAAATGGATCACAAGCTGTTACTCAAATTTCTTTAAATGTAGCTTATGACACATCTTCATTTACTATAGATGGTAGTGTTTCTTTGATACCTTTTCTACGAGCAAGTGGCAAAGATGAACCAAGAGGTATCGCTTTCAGCTCAAGTGGTTTAAAGATGTATATAAGTGATGACACCGAACAAGAGATTTATGAATTTGATTTAGTTTGTCCTTTTAACATTATTGAAGGAAATTGTCCTCCAGTTACAGAAAATAGTGACAGAACTGGAATAGCTATTGCACAAATAGAAGTTGCAACAAGAACTATAGAGCACTCAACGGACACTGCTTTAAATAGATTAAAGTGGATTAGAAGAAATAAGGACAATCAAAATTTAACTAATCTTAATTTAGATTTTAATTTTACTAACCAAATGCTTACTTCTTTAACTAAAGCGGTAAAAACTTCTGCTATTAAGAAGAACAAACAAGATAAAGAACAAGACGTATTTTATTGGAGTGAAGGAAGTATTGCTGTTGGAAGAGTAGGAGATACAAATGTTTCTTCATTTAAAAAAGTTAAAACTGATGCGGTTACAGTTGGAGCAGATAAATTTACTAATAATGGTGGAATAAGAGGACTAGCTTTTAGATTTGGTAAAAATGATATTGATGTTGGAGCAGCTGGAAGCAATTTAGATACAGATACTTATAATTTAACACATTATACGTCATCTCCAATTGAAGATGATACAAAATTTATAGACACAATTATTGGAGTAGGTGTCCTTAATTCAGATATTTTATCAGTGCTCGATGGTGAACGTGTAACAGCTGAAAGAAATGGTAAACAAATATATGGAACAATTAAATTAAAAGATGAGATCAAGAAAAATAATTTAATCCTCATTCCTTCAGCACAAATAGATCTTGGTTACACTTTATTAAATGATTATCAGGAAAGTGGCTCTTCTGCCATGAAATATGAAAAGCAAAGTATACAATCAAGGAATGCAAGGCTTTCAATTGCAGCTGTTGATGAATTAGAAAATAATAAATATAAAATTCGAAAGCATGGAAAATTAGAATACAAAGCAAATTTACATCGCTCTTCTAATATAAAATATTCTTATGTCTCTGATGCAACAAGTGGTGAATTTGATACCAAATTAAATTCAGGTGCTTTACATAATTTAAATGGTGAAGTTGGTATAGATATAATTTTACCTGATAGTTTTAGTATCTTTTTAATCTATGAAAGAAATCAAGCATTAGGAGTGGGGCATACCGATAAAATACATCTAGCGATAGGATACTTACCTAATAAAAAAACCAATTATGCCTTTAAGTTAGAAGGCTCAGAAAATATTGGGTCTGTTTACAAGATAAGTAAAAATATCAATGATTTTGAAATTGATCTTAAATTAAATAATCAAGATGTTTTAAAACCAAATATAATTGATGAAGCAATGATTAGTTTAAAGAAAATCTTTTAGTTTATATTTTTAATAAATTCTAAAAGCTTAATAAAATCATTATAAAATTTACTAAATTAACGCCCGGTTTGAGCACTAACAAAGATAGGTTAGTTAATAAAATAAAATTTATAGGCTATTTTCCACTATGGGATTTTTTTTAAGAAAACTAGCTAGATATATTAATACTACTTTTTTTTTGATTATTTTTTTTAGTTCAAAAATAGTTTATTCAGCTGATTTCACTTTTCCTACATCTTTAACAACCGATACCTCAGATTTTGTTTTACTTTCTGATACTGGAACTACTCCCTCTGTAAGTGGTTTCTCTACCGAAGTACTTATAACAATCACAACAACAGCAGGTTATATAAAAGTTACAACAGTGACAGGCCTTGAACAAATCCACGGTCTCTGTGGTTATACAGCTGACTCTAGCTCTGTACCTACTAATTGCACAGACAATGATAGATCAGAGATTGGTTTTCAAGGAACTCAAGCAGAAGTTAATACTGCATTAGCGACACTTTCATTTAAGGGTGATGGAACCACTTCAAATACTACTATTTCGGTTTCAGCAACTCCAGAAGGTGCTTCTTATAATCCTGTTAATGGTCATTATTATAGAGTTCTTGGTAGTTTAACTTCACCTCCTCAAGCCATTACTTGGCAGAATGCAAGAAGGTACGCTAAAAATGAAATAGATGATCCGATGCATTCTGAAGATCAAACATTTAATGGACTTACAGGATATTTAGTAACCATTACGACAGAGCAAGAAAATAATTGGATAAAAGAAAAAATTTCAACAAATGCTTGGACGGGTGGATCCGATAGTGAAACTGAAAATATATGGAAGTGGATGGATGGTCCTGAAGCTGGTCAAACTTATACCTGCCAAAAATATGTTGAAGCAACTGTAGGAGGAACAGGTGCTGCAATCAGCGGGTGTTCAGAGCAAAGTTATCTTAATTGGGTCCCAGGTGAGCCTAATTCACATAGAGCAGCAAGCGATGGATGGGATGAAGATTATATGCACGTTTACGGAGATCGAACAGATGCTAAATTTGGCCAGTGGAATGATTTTCCTAGTCCTGCAACTGCTAGCAATAATAATGTT
>ENA-ORDA01003187-ORDA01003187.1-marine-metagenome-genome-assembly--contig:-NODE-3187-length-11620-cov-8.190332_pt1 | contig 11620 bp, 10 predicted proteins | sample MGYA00237778_ERZ508506 | MGnify/ENA primary metagenome ERZ508506 (study PRJEB26177, sample SAMN06267891) | marine metagenome | isolation source: Monterey Bay, California, USA | place: Pacific...
ATAAACATCTAGAAGGTAATTTTGACGTTTCAATGACATCTGACTTTAGGGGTGTCAAATTTTTAAACAAAGATGAATATAATTTAAAGATATTTAATGTGAGGCCAATTTCAAAAAATTTACTAATAATGCCATTTGATTTTTTTTTAATGATAATTTTGATTTTTAAATCTATTTCTTTCTTAAGAAAAAATAAAATTGATACTTTAATTTCGACAGGTGGATATATGTCACTCCCTCTATGTGTGGGTGCTAAAATTTTGAATATTAAGCTGTTGTTATTTGAACCAAATATGGTTTTAGGTAGATCCAACAAATTCTTTATAAGTTACTGTCAAAAAATATTTTGTTATTCTAATAATGTCAAAAAATTTCCTATTAAATTTAAAAATAAAATTAAAGTAATTCCAGCATTATTAAGAAAAAATTTTTATGATAAGAGGGATAGTAATAACACATTAGATACAATTAATTTACTTATAATAGGTGGTAGTCAAGGAGCTAAAATATTTGATGATTTAGTTAAAAATGCAATTATTGAATTATCTAAAAAATATAAACTAAAAATTTATCAACAAACTAGTTCTATTAACTTTGAAAGTTTTAAAAAAACTTATGAAAATAACAATATTAATTGTGAATTATTCAATTTTAATGATGATGTTATAAATTTTATGCAAAAAACAGATTTATGCATTACTAGAGCGGGTGCATCAACTTTAGCTGAGTTAAATTTTACTGAGATTCCATATTTAGCAATACCTTTGCCAACTGCAAAAGATAACCATCAATTTGAAAATGCTTATTTTTATAATAAACTTGGCTTCAATTGGTTGCTAAATCAAAAAGAAATAAATGAGAAAATATTACTCGATAAACTAATTAATATTATTGATAATAAAGAAGAATATCTTGCTAAAAAAAAGAACATGAAAGATTTTAACTATGAAAACACATGGAATAATATAAATCTGAAAATTATATCTGTTATTAATGAAAATTGAATTAGCTAAAACTGAAATTATACATTTTGTTGGTATAGGGGGTATTGGAATGAGTGGCCTTGCACTCATTATGAAAAGAATGGGGTTTAATGTCCAGGGTAGCGACGTCCTTGCAAATAAGAATATTGAAAGATTAAAAAGAGATAAGATCAAAATTACAATTAGCCATACTAAAAAAAATATAGCAAAAGCAACAATTGTTGTCATTTCATCAGCTATTAAAAATAATAACCCTGAATTAATTGAAGCCAAACTAAAACAATTACCTATTTATAAAAGAGGAGAGATGTTGGCAAATATAGTCTCTTTAACAAAAAATATAGTTGTTACAGGTTCACATGGAAAAACAACAACTACGTCTCTATTAGCCTCAATATTTTCAAAGACAAAATTGGACCCAACAATTATTAATGGAGGTGTCCTTAATGCAATAAAAAATTCTGCAAAACTAGGTAAAAGTGATTGGTGTATATTAGAAGCTGATGAGTCAGATGGTAGCTTTATACATGTGCCACCAACTTATTCTATAGTAACAAATATTGATCGTGAGCATATGGATTTTTATAATTCAATGAAAGATCTTAAAGAATTATTTATTAAATTTATCAATAAAGTCCCTTCGTTTGGGAAGTCTTTTATTTGTATAGATGACAAAAATAATAAAGATTTATTAAGTAAATTAAAAATGAAGAATTATTATACATATGGAATTGACCATAAATCAAATTTTTGCATTAAAAATATAAAACAAGAAAAAGAATATTCTCAATATGATCTTGCTATAAATTTGCCAGGAAAAAAGAATTTAACTATAAGAAAAATTAAATTACCATTATTAGGAATTCACAATATTAGAAACTCTACTGCAGCAGTAGCTGTGGCATTAACAATTGGAATATCACAAAATATTATCAAAAAAGGATTAAAAGAATTTAAGGGTGTTCAAAGAAGATTTAATAAAATTTTTACACATAGAGAAACTAATTTTTATGATGATTATGCTCATCACCCAACTGAAATTAGAGAAGTGTTAAATGGTGTGAGAGCTGCTTATAAGAAGGAAGAAGTGATTTGCATATTTCAACCACACAGAATTTCCAGACTAAAAGATCTTAAAAAAGAATTTAGCTTATCATTTAAAAAAGCTGATGTTGTAATATTATGCCCCATATATACAGCTGGAGAAAAAATAAAATTAGGTTTTAAATATAATAATTTTGCAAAAGATATTATTAAAAATTCAAAAGTAAAACTGTTTATGGTTGAGGATCAGTATCAATTAGCAAAATTTATTAAAAATACTATTTTTGGTAAAAAGATAGTTGTTGGTATGGGTGCAGGTACAATTTCAACATGGATGAGACAATTACCAGAATTGATCTAATGAGTATTGAAGAAATAAGAAAATTTTCAGATGAAATTAGTAGTAAAATTCACTTTGATTATGATTTAAAAAAGAGCAATTGGTTTAATATTGGTGGACAAGCCAAAGTTTACTTTAGACCAGATAGTTTGCCTGACTTAATTTTATTTTTAAAAAAATTTGGAGAAAAAGAAAAAGTACATATTTTAGGTGCGGGCTCGAATACTCTTATAAGTGATGAAAAATTTGATGGTGTTGTTATCAAATTAGGAAAAAATTTTTCCAATATCTCCATATTACCAAATGATGTCATAATAGCAGGCAGTGCCTGTCTTGATAAAAAGCTTTCTGATTTTGCACTGAATAATGGAATAGGTGGATTTGAATTTTTAGCATGCATACCAGGTACTATAGGTGGGGGACTAAAGATGAATGCTGGATGTTTTAATAAAGAGTTTAAAGATGTGCTAGTATCAATCCAAGCAATTGATAAAAATGGACAGGTTTTAACAATACCAGCAAGTAAAGTTATATTCAAATACCGAAGTAATGATTTAAAAGAGGACTTAATTTTTTTAAGTGCATCGTTTAAAGGATCAAGAAAAAATCAAGAAGAAATCGAAAAAGAAGTCTTAGAATTAAAGGAAAAGAAAGATAATGCACAACCAACAAAATTAAAAACAAGTGGCAGTACATTCAAGAATCCAATTAATCAAACTGATAAAAAAGTTTGGGAATTGATAAAAGAATCTGTAGCACTAGATACCAGCTTTGGAGATGCTCACATTTCAAATAAGCACTGTAATTTTTTTGTAAATAAAAATAATGCTAGCTTTGAAGATATGAATAAATTGATTGAATTTGTTAAAACAAGTGTGGAAAAAAAAACTGGAATAGTATTAGAAAAAGAAATTAAAATTTTAAAATAAAATGAAAAAAAAAATCTTAATATTATCTGGTGGTATATCCAAGGAACGGCTAATTAGCTTAGATACTGGAAAACAAGTTGCCAAAGAGTTAATCAAAAATGGATATAAGGTTTTAATTAGTGAGCCTGATAAAAATCTTTCAAAGAATATCACTTCATTTAAACCAGATGTTATTTTTAATGCGCTACATGGACAATTTGGTGAGGATGGATACATTCAAGCAATTTTAGAGACTAAAAAAATTCCATACACACACTCAGGTGTAATTGCATCATCAATAGCAATGGATAAAGAAATTTCAAAAAAAATTTTTATAAAAAATAAAATACTAACTCCAAAATATATTAAATTTAATCATAAAAAAAATAAACTTAACATTATAAAATTAATTGAAAAAAATTTAAAATTCCCTGTAGTAGTAAAACCTATAAATGAAGGGTCTAGCGTTCATGTATATATTTGTGACAAGACCAATATATTAAAAAACTTAAAAGTATTAAAAAGTTATAATGAAATATTAATTGAGGAATTTATACCAGGTAGAGAAATCCAAGTTGCAATAATGAATAATAAATCACTTGGTGCAATTGAACTTGAGCCTAAAAGAAAGTTTTATGATTATGAGGCAAAATATAATTCTAGTGCTAAGACTAAGCACTTAATTCCTGTAGATTTGAGTAAAAATAATCTAGCTAAAATTACTGGCATAGCAAGAGCAGCTCATAAAATTATAGGCTGTAAAGGTGTTACAAGATCTGACTTTAAATTTTTTAACGGGAAGTTTTATTTGTTAGAGATTAATACTCAGCCTGGAATGACTAAACTTTCATTAGTCCCTGAGATTGCAAAACATAAGGGTATAAGTTTTATAAAATTAATTGAATGGATTTTAAAAGATGCATCAATCAATAGGTAAAAAAAATAAAATAATAATTTATTTATTATTTTTATTCATTTTAAGCACTACTAGTGCAAAATTTATAAACGATCAAAAAAAATTATCTTCATCAATAACTAAAATAAACATTACAGGTCTTTCTGAGAGAAAAAATTTGGAGATCCTAAATAACCTTAATAACCTTTTATACAAAAGTATATTTGTCATTAATGAGGAAGAAATAATAAAAATTTTAGAAAAACATAATATTATACAAGAGTTTAATATAAAAAAAATTTACCCATCAACACTTAACATTAAAATTAAACCAACTAAATTAATTGCTCGAGTTTCTAATAATAGTCAATATCTAGTAGGTGCCAATGGTAAGTTAATTGAAGATAAAAGTAACAACGAACTACTCCCATACATTTTTGGTGAATTTAATTCTCAAGATTTTTTATCATTTAAAAAAAATATTGAAAAATCTATGTGGTCTTTTTCAAATTTAAAAGAATTATCTTTTTTCCCATCAGGTAGATGGGATATTTTAACTGATAAGGATATTTTGATTAAGCTACCACAAGAACATATTGTAGCGTCATTAAACTTATCTAAGGAACTTATCAATAATGATAATTTTAAAGATTTTAAATTTATTGATTTGAGAATTAAAAATCATTTAGTTGCTAAGTAATGAGTGATAAAAAATTTCAAATAATAATTGACTGTGGTTCTTCAAAAATAAGAGCAGGTGCATTTAATGAGGAAAGTAAGAATAATCCTTTTTTTATTGAGAGTAATTTTTATACAGAGCAATTTAATCTTAAACCAGATATTCAAAAAATTATTGCATCGCTAGAAAAATCCACAAATGAATATATTGATAATATAGATTTGATGATAGATAGTTCAAAAACGATTTCTGTTGCAATTTCTGTATTTAAAAAAATTGAAGAACTGAAATTAAGACAAGATGATATCATATTTTTAATTCAAGAAGCAAAGCAGCAAATAAAAAAATATTATTCAGATTATAATATTGCACACATAATTATAAATAATTATAAAATTGATAATGTTGATTATTCTGAGTTACCAGATGAAATTGATTGCCAATTCATATCACTAGATATTATTTTTATCTGTCTTCCAAGTGAGTTAGTGCTTAGCTTTAAAAATATTTTTTCAGAATTAAATATATCAATTAATCAAATAATTTGCTCTAGTTATGCAAAATCAATCAATTATAAAAATAATTTAAATTTAACAGGAGAGGTATCTTTCATTGATATTGCTTTTAAAAAAACATCAATTATTTCCTTTTATAATGATAAATTAATCTTTTTGGACGTTCTGCCGATAGGTGGAAACCATATTACTAAAGATATTTCTCTACTTTTAAAAATTGATATTAATGAAGCAGAAAAACTTAAATTAAATTTTGAAAAAAATAACGAACATACTGATAATCCAAATTTTTCTTTGGAAATGCTACAAAAAATAGCTTTTGCTAGAACGGAAGAGATTCTTGAATTATGTGATAAATCTCTTGTCTCAAATGCAAAGGTAAAGACCCAATCTAAGATGATACTGATGGGAGAAGGATCAAAAATTTTAGATAATAAATTTAAAGATAAAATTTCATTTTCTAAAGATATTGATTTTTTAGAGGAAACCCTAGGTGATGTTTGTCAATCTGGGTACAAACTAAGAAAAATGTATGACAAACAAGAGGTTGTAGTTGTGCCAAAAAAACAAATAAAACAAGGTTTTTTTGAAAAACTTTTTCATTTTTTCAAATAGACTAGTATTTTCTTGTAACATTTGTTGTTTTTCTAAATTTAAATCAATTATTTATAAGAATAATAATGTCTGTTCTTAATCAAAAAACTATCAATAGAGATATTACTTTTAAAGGTGTTGGGCTTCATAGTGGAGCAAATGTGACTATGACGGTAAAGCCAGCAAAACCAAATTCAGGAATTCTTTTCAAAAGAGTTGATCTAAGAGAAAATAATATAGTAGTTCCGAACATTTTTAATGTTAGTAGTGCAGTATTTTGCACAACTATAGCAAATGAAAGTGGAGTTAGCATATCAACAATAGAGCATTTAATGGGAGCATTATATGGTTTAGGAATTGATAATGCATTAGTAGAGATTGACAATCAAGAAGTGCCAATTCTTGATGGATCAGCAAAACTTTTTATTGAAGAAATATCCAAAGTTGGAATAAAAAATAGTGAGGCACCAATAAAAATAATTAAAATTGAAAAAAGAATTGAATTTAATGATGGTAAAAAAACAATTTCTATAGAGCCAAGCAAAGTTAGTTTAGATATAGATTTTGAACTAAAATATGAAAACAATTTAATTGGAACGCAAAGAAATTTGGTAAGTGTATTTGAGTCAGATTTGACTGATATTTATAATTCAAGAACCTTCTGTCTTTTTGAGGATATTGCAAAGCTAAAAGAAATGGGATTAGCTCAAGGAGGTAGCCTTGAGAATGCAATAGTTGTTAAGGACAATGAAATTTTAAATGAAAAAGGCCTTAGAAATAAAAAAGAATTTGTAAATCATAAGATTTTAGATTGTATGGGAGATTTATATCTAGCTGGTTATAAAATAATTGGAAAAATTGTTTGCTCTCAAGGAGGACATAAATTAACTAACCAATTGTTAAGAAAAGTTTTTCAACAAGACGAAAATTTTTCATTAATAGAGATTACAGAAAAACATTTGCCAAATACCTTCATAAATAAGAGTCACCTAAGATCTATAGCTTAAAAAATAGAGTTTTATTCATAATCTGTTAGAATAAGACCATGCTTTCAAAATTAAAAATTATACTTCTTTTAATCACTTTTATCTTTATTTGGTCTTGTGGAGATAAAACAAAACAAATATCTGAAATTGTAGAAGTGGATATGGAAATGCAGATGTCTGATGCATACAAAGAGGGTTATTTTGAACTTCAAAGAGGAGATGTTTTATTAGCAGCTAAAAAATTTAATGAGGCTGAGTTGTTATTTCCACAGTCACCCTGGGCAGCAAAATCTGCAATTATGGCAGCTTATGCATATTATACTCAAGATTATTACAGTGATGCAATTTTTGAGTTAGAAAGATATTTGGTAACATATCCAAATCATAAAGATAAAGTTTATGCACATTTTCTTCTAGGTATGAGTTTTTATGAACAAATAGTTGATGAAAAAAAAGACTTAAAATCAATATTAGATTCTAAGGAGCAATTTGAAACTATAATTAGAGATTATCCTAGTACAGAATTTGCCATGGATGCTAAATTTAAAATAGATTTAATTAATGAAATTTTGGCAGCAAAAGAGATGTACATAGCTAGATATTATCTAAAAAAAACTAAGTGGATCCCAGCACTTAATCGATTTAAAACAGTTGTTAAAGATTACAATACAACCATTTATACAGAGGAAGCTCTTCATAGACTGGTTGAAATTAATTATAGACTTGGATTAATTAATGAGTCAAAAAAATATGCAAGCACTTTAGGATACAATTACCAATCTTCTGATTGGTATAAAAATTCTTACAAAGTATTTAATAAAGATTATAGAGATGGTGTAAAAGAATTACAAAAAGATAAAAAGAAAAAGATAGGTTTAATAAAAAGATTTAAGGGATTGTTCGAGTAAAATGAATGATAAAGATCTTGAAATTGAATACTTAAAAAAAATTGATTTATTTCAGAGACATAACAAGCATTATTATGATAAAAACAAACCTATCGTATCAGATCAAGAATTTGATCTTTTAAAAAAAGATATAATAGATTTAGAGAATAAATATAAATTTTTAAAAAGTGAATATTCTCCTACTAAATCCATAGGATTTAAACCATCAAAAAATTTTCAAAAAGTAAAACATAAAGTTCCAATGTTATCACTTGGAAATGCTTTTAATGAAGAAGACTTAAAAAATTTTGAAAAAAAAATAATTAATTTCTTAAGTTTAAAAGATATAAATTCTATCGAATATAGTGCTGAACCAAAAATTGATGGAATATCCGCATCCCTAATTTATATTAATGGAAAATTAACTAAAGGACTTTCTAGAGGAGATGGCAATGAAGGAGAGGATATTACACAAAATTTAAAAACAATTAAGGATATACCTTTAGAAATTACTAAGAGTAATTTTCCAAAAGAAATAGATATTAGAGGTGAAGTTTTTATAGAAAATAATGATTTTAAAAAAATTAATGACAAGTTTGCAAATCCTAGAAATGCTGCTTCTGGATCACTAAGACAAAAAAATTCATTAATAACAGAAAAAATTCCACTAAAATTTATTGCTTACACGTACGGTTATGAAAAAAAAATGAATATTAATAATCAAACAAGTTTTTTAGAAAACTTAAAATTATGGGGTTTTAAAACAAATCCATTCAATAAAAAAATTATTGGGGTTAAAAACTTAATATTAAATCATAAAGAATTAGAGGAAAAAAGAAAAGAGTTGGCATTTGATATAGATGGAATTGTTTATAAAGTTAATGATTTTGACTTACAAAAAAGATTAGGTTTTGCTGCTAATGCACCCAGATGGGCGATAGCACATAAGTTTTCAGCAAATAACTCTATTTCAGAAATAATGAATATTGAAATACAAATTGGCAGAACAGGGGCACTTACCCCAGTTGCAAAAATTAAACCAGTTAATATAGGGGGTGTAATAGTTTCAAATGCGACACTTCATAATGAAGATGAAATTGTTAGAAAAGATATTAGAGTAGGAGATACTGTCACGGTAGAAAGAGCTGGAGATGTAATTCCACATGTAGTTTTGGTAGATTTAAAAAAAAGAAAACAAAACTCAAAAAAATTTATTTTTCCTCTAAAGTGCCCATCTTGTGGGAGTAAAACAATTAAAGATTATAATGAGATAACCAAAAGACAAGATGCTGTAAGAAGGTGTGCTAGTGAGGGGTTTGAGTGTGAAAAAATTGCCATAGAAAGAATTAAACATTTTGTTTCTAAGGATGCATTTAACATAGATGGATTTGGAAAAAAAATTGTTGAAAATTTTTGGAACTTAAAATTAGTTAGACTTCCACAGGATATATTTAAGCTTAATTATAATAAAATAGAAGAACTTGAAGGATGGGGAAAATTATCAGTTGCTAATTTAAAATTTTCAATTGAAGAAAAAAGAAATATTTCTCTAGAGAGATTTATTTATTCATTAGGTATTAGGCATATTGGACAAGAAAATGCGAAGCTTATTGCAAGACACCTCAAAACATCATCTAATTTTTTTAGACTATCAGGAGAAAGTAATATTGAAAATTTATCTAATATTGACGGAATTGGAATAACACAAATTCAGTCCATCAAAAAATTTTTCTTAAATAAAACTAATCTTAAAGTACTATCTGAACTAGAAAAAAATTTATTAATCAAAGATGTAATTTTAATAAATAATAATGGGCTATTAAAAAATAAAACTTTTATGTTAACTGGAAAGTTAAATGGAATTAGCAGGGCGGAAGCAAAATCATTGATAGAACAAAATTCAGGAAAAATAATTAGTAACGTTAATAAAAAACTTGATTATTTAATTGCTGGAGACAAACCAACTGTAAAAAAAATAAATACAGCTAAGGATTGGAATATAAAAGTTATTAATCAGGTAGAATGGTTAAAAATGTTAAATAAGAGTGGCTAACCACTTTCTTTCTTTTTTATTAAGCAAACTAGAAAATTCTGAATAAATATTTAAATGATATTTAAATAAATAATTCTTTTCAAGAGAAGTTAAAAGTTTATAATTAATTAATTCTTTTTCAATTGGAGCAAGTGTTAAATTTTCAAAAAAAATATTTCTATTATTTTTTTTAACAAACACTAAATTTTCTATACGTATACCAAAGTTATTTTTTTTATAATAACCAGGCTCATTACTTAAAATCATGCCTTCTCTTATTATAATTTTATTAAATTTTGATATTGATTGAGGTCCTTCGTGAACATTTAGAAAAAAGCCAACTCCATGACCAGTACCATGAGAATAGTCTAAATTGCAATTTTTTAGAAATTTTCTTGCTCTAATATCAATTTTTTTACCAATATTATCTTTCTTTAAATTAGTACATGCTACCGCAATATGACCTTTGAGGACTTTATTTTAACCCTTAAATCTAATTAACTATGAAAAACACATTCAAAATTTTTATTCTAGCGATTTTATTTGCTGCTTGCGGCCAAGAAAATGATGTGCCAACAATCAATTCTTTTAGTTTGAATATTACGACTATCCAGAAAGAAGAAGGAGCACAGTTAAAGTTTAGTTATTCATTTTCTGATGATAACGGATTAAATCAGTTTAGAGTTTCTGTGATTGATGACTTTGAAGACGCTAGACTATTTTCAGCTCCTTGGAATTATGACAAAGATTATGATTTGTCAGGAACATCTGTTTCAGATTCATTATCTATAGGCTTACCTTATCCTGATCTAGAGCCTGGAAGATATAAGCTTACTATTATCGTACAAGATATTGATGGAGAAGAAACAGCAGAGAGTAAAACATTTAATATAGTACAACCGTAATTAAGTTTTGCTTAATTAATTTAAATGAAGGCAGATATAATTACGATAGGTGATGAAATTCTAATTGGTCAGACATTAGACACTAATTCGGCTTGGATAGGCAACGAGTTGGAAAGTAATGGAATACACGTTAACCAGATTACTACTGTATCTGACTCAAGTGAGCATATTATATCTTGCCTTTCAGAATCTCTTAAAAATGTTGATTTCGTCTTTATAACAGGCGGCTTAGGTCCAACGAAAGATGATATTACAAAGAAAACTTTGTGTCAATTTTTTGATGATGAGTTAGTCTTGAACAAAGAAGTCCTTGATAAAATAACGCAATATTTTGATGAAAGAAATAGGACAGTCAATGATTACACAAGGCTGCAGGCTTTGGTGCCATCCAATTGTCAGGTAATAACTAATCATAAAGGTACGGCACCAGGCATGTGGTTTGACTACAATGGTAAAGTCGTAGTTTCTATGCCGGGAGTACCTCATGAAATGAAAAACATGATGAACCTTGTGATTGATCAACTTAAAGAAAGGTTTAATCTATTAGAGATTTTACATAAAACTGTATATACAAGGGGTGTGATAGAATCTGTTTTGGCAGAAACTATTGCAGACTGGGAAGAAGCTCTGCCAAAAGAAATAAAGCTTGCCTATTTACCCTCTCTTTCATGTTTAATGTTACGATTTACTGCTCGAGGAGCCGACAAGTTATATCTTGAAAATCTTATTGAAGAAAATATCCAAAGTTTAAAGTCAATAATTGGAAATTATTATTCTCCAGTTCAAAAACGACTAAGTGAAGAAGTGGTTGGTGAGGTTCTATTGCAGAAAAACGCAACAATTTCTACTGCT
>ENA-ORDA01003191-ORDA01003191.1-marine-metagenome-genome-assembly--contig:-NODE-3191-length-11597-cov-6.436979_pt1 | contig 11597 bp, 14 predicted proteins | sample MGYA00237778_ERZ508506 | MGnify/ENA primary metagenome ERZ508506 (study PRJEB26177, sample SAMN06267891) | marine metagenome | isolation source: Monterey Bay, California, USA | place: Pacific...
TAAGCTAACTGGGGGATTCTTCGGAGTCCCCCTTTCTTTTATTCGTTTATTTTCGTAGGAGTTATTAATGGCTATATTTAGAGGTGAAGGAGGCGCGGGTGCTTCTGACACTAATGCTACAGTGTCTTTAGTTACGCAACAAGCTGTCATAGCTACTACGAAAGCAAGCGAAGCATCCGAACACGCTACAACAGCAAGCACACACTCAGACACAGCGGCTACGCAAGCCACGAATGCAAGTGCTTCTGCAACTACCGCTGCTAATATATCAGCAGGTGTGGCGGCTTATGCTAATGCATCTATTGCCAGCGCGTCTTCAGCGGAAACAGCTAAGACTAATGCAGAAACCGCTGAGACGAACGCAGAGACTGCTGAGAGCAACGCAAGCACTTCTGCTACCACTGCTACTACTAAAGCCGCAGAAGCCGCTACAAGCGCAACCAGTGCGTCTACGAGTGCTTCTTCAGCAACAGCTAGTGCATCTTCAGCATCTACTCATGCAACCAATGCATCTACTAGCGCAAGCACTTCTGCTACACAAGCAAGCAACGCAGCTTCTAGTGCAACATCGGCAGAGGCATCTAAGACTAACGCAGAGACTGCTAAGACTAATGCTGAGACTGCTGAGACTAATGCATCCAGTAGTGCAACAGCAGCGGCTAGTAGTGCTACATCAGGGGCTACCAGTGCTACAAACGCAACTACACAAGCCACAGCAGCGGCAGCAAGTGCTGCTACAGCAAGCACAGCAGCGTCCACTGCAATAAACACTTATAAAAGCACTACACCAACTGTATCTTCTTCTGAGGCAAATAAAATAACTGTAAGCAACCACTCTAGCTACATTAGTCCTGTATATATAGTTAAGCTAGGTGACGCGGTTATCCAGCACGTTATAGCGAGTAATGTGATTACGTTGGTAAATTTAAGTACAGTAGGAACAAACACAGTCACAGTGACCGCTAGTGAAAGCGGAGCGGGTAAGCTATTTTCAGCGCCCGCCTCTTTAAGCATGGAGACAATTGATAAAGCCGCAACCCCTACAGTCACAAGTTCTAATGACAGAGAAATAACTGTAACAAATCATAGTGACTATCTGTCTACCCCTACTTACGTTGTTAAAATTGGTAGCACAGTTGTGACACATACAGACAGCAACGGAACTCTTACTTTAGGTGTTGGCGGTACTGCTTTTACTGGCACACAAACTTGCACCGTTACAGCAAATTATACAGGGGTAAATGAAAGTCTTGGTGCTGACGTTGCTGTCGATGTTGGTGGCGCTTTGTATAGATATATAAGACTCTTTGGTTTTACTCCGGGCAATAGTCCCTTCTTAACTAGGTTTGCAATATACGATGAATTAAACGGCAGTGACTCGAATAATAGTTCACAAATTACTGCAACTATAGATGCCGAATCTTACGAATATAGCAGTACTTATCGGTCACAAAATGCCGCAAATACTACCCTGACTTCAGGCTGGTGGGTAGGGCTTGGTCGCAGTACTACTAATTTGCTTTCTGATTGGATTAGGATGGATCAAAATACAAACAGTCCGGTAGCTGTCAGGAGTGTGCTTATAGGCTGGTACGGTAGTTCAGTAGGGTATTGGTCAACTACAGCAACTATTCAAGGCTCTAATGATGGGACTAACTGGACTACAATTAAAGCAGTTACAGGAATGACTAGCAGTAGTCAAAATTCGGTGAACTTATGAGCATGAAATCAGATTGTGAAGCGGCTATTTATAATTATGCCCCGCAAATAAGACAGACTAATGCGGCTCTTTTAGGTGAGCATAGTGATTATGTTGGTATAGTTCTTCTTTTGCTAAGAGATCACTATCACGCATTAAAAGAAGCAGGCGAAACAGAGTGGTCAATACCAGACTACATGGTTACTACGCTTGAAGAAATGAAACCTTACTAGGACATAAACATGGCTACAAAAATTGTAACAAAGAATAGTTCCACAGCTTCAGCAGTACCAACTGCCAGTGATCTTGTGCAGGGTGAACTAGCTGTTAATGTAGTTGACAAACGATTATTCACAGAAAACAATGCAGGCGCTATTGTAGAACTAGGTACTAACCCTAGCACCATAGACATTAACGCAGGCACTATTGATGGTGCTGTTATTGGTGGTACTACTCCTGTGGCTATCACAGGTTCTACTGTAACCTCCACAGGTAACATTGTAGTTACAGGCACAGTAGATGGTCGTGATGTAGCTACTGACGGCACTAAGTTAGATGGCATAGAAGCCAGTGCTGACGTTACGGACACAACTAATGTAGTAGCTTCCCTTACCGCAGGTTCTAATATTACTATTGCTGCTGACGGTACAATTGCAAGCACTGCTTCAGGTGGCGGTGGTGAAACTTTAGCACAGACTCTTGCGCTTGGTAACACCACTGGTGGCACAGACCTATCTGTATCCAGTGGCGATAACATTGTCATGGCTGCAAGTTCTACAGTAGATGGTCGTGATGTTTCTGTTGACGGAACTAAACTGGACGGCATTGAAGCCAGTGCAGATGTAACAGACGCAACTAATGTAACAGCCGCTGGCGCATTGATGGATAGTGAACTAACAGCTATTGCATCTGTTAAGGCGCTGAATCAAGGCGTAGCCACTACAGACAGCCCTGCCTTTGCTGGCCTTACTGTAGACACTGACACCCTAGCAGTTGACTCCACAAACAATCGCGTAGGTATAGGCACTGCATCTCCTGAATCTACTTTAGAAATTGCAAAGAATGACCAGACCAACGGTGCAATTCTAAGTATTACTAACTCAGCCAATGGAGGCGGTTGGGATGCTGGTGATATTTTAGGTTCTTTAAATTTTAGAACTGATGATACTTCAACCACACAGCCTATTCGTGGTCAGATTAAAGTGTTTGAGGATTCAGCGTCAGGCACTACGTATCCTAACAGTAACGCTATGTCGTTCAGCACAGGACTTAACAACGACTTAACCGAACGCCTACGCATAACAAGCGCAGGTGTTGTTGAGTTTAAGGCAGGTATTACAGAAGACGCTGTAACACTTACCGGAACTTCTACTACTATTGACCTAGCAACTGCAACTAACTTTGTACACGACCTTACAGGCGCTACTACTTACACGTTTAGTAATCCAGCAACTACGGGTAACGCCACAGCCTTTACGCTAAAAATTATCCAAGATTCTACAGCCCGTGCAGTCACTTGGCCTGCTAGTGTTGACTGGGCAGGTGGCACAGCCCCTACGCTTACAGCAACAAACAACGGTGTAGATGTGTTTGTGTTCTATACTATTGACGGCGGTACAACCTACTACGGCTTTACGGCTGGACAGGCGATGGCATAATGGGTAGCGTAGCTAATAAAATGGTTCAAGCCGCTGCTGGTAATAGTGGAGATATTACAGGTGAGCTTATTGAAGTAACAAATTCGGGGACGCTTGCAACAGCACCGCAAGCTGGAGATTTACTGATTGGACATATGGGTTTACATACCGTTGCTGTTGTTACATACAGTCCTTATACCCAAGTAATTAGAGCAGTCTCATCGATTTGGGCTGGCGGTTATTATGAGTCAAGCAACATCGTTTATAAAATAGCAACGGCTTCTGAAGGGACAACCCAGAGCATGGGGAATACGGGGCAAAAGGTAATGAGTGTTTATAGATTTAGTTCTCCCGTTACGTCTGTTTCGGTTGCGTTTAGTACAACTCAACAAGGGCCAAGCACTAGAACTATAACCACTTCTAGCTATGACAAGCCTCATATTGTGGTTTGTAGTGTTGGCTCTTATAACGACCCGTCACTAACAATGACAAACTCAGACTATTCTCTACGTGGTGGCAAAGGTGATGCAGCGGCTTCTCTTAGAAACTTAGACTCTTCCCTAACTAATGCTGTAATTTCAATGACTAATGTCAGCTTTAACGAAGCCTGTTCTTATGCAGTTTTAGTCCCTAACTTTGATTAATATTAGGTTTTTATATGTACATTAAACTTACAAACGGTACTCCAGCTAAATACACACTGGGACAACTACGCCGTGATAATCCACAGATATCTTTTCCTAAAATAATTCCTGATGAACTATTGGCAAGTTACGATGTATATCCCTACGTCATCCAAGATGTAGAATTTGACCCAGTAAGCCAGAATAAAGTTGAAGGTCAGTTTGCGCAAGTAGACGACCAATGGACTTTACCTATGGTTGCAGAAAATAAACCACAGGCTGAAGTTGAGCAACATGTGCGCTCTGTGCGTGATGAACTTTTAATACTGAGCGATTGGACACAAATGCCTGACAGCCCTTTGAACGATAGCACCAAGGCTTCTTGGGCTACATACCGCACAGCGTTACGCGACATCTCAACACAGACAGGATTCCCGGCTAACGTAACTTGGCCTACTGCGCCTTAACACAGGAATAAAATGATTGATCCAATCACAGCAATGTCGGTAGCAGTAAATGCGTTTGGTACGATCAAGCGCATGGTGTCTGCTGGCAAAGAAGTAGAGGACACTCTTTCACAGATCGGGCGATTCTATGGTGCTGTATCTGATCTTTCGGAAGCAAAACGTCAGGCAGATAACCCTCCACTGTTTAAGAAGATTATTTCATCGAAGTCTGTTAATGAAGAAGCGATGAATACATACGCTCGCAATAAGCGAACTCAGCAGATGGAGCGCGAACTGCGAGAGTTGCTGATGTATACCTACGGGAAAGAAGGCTACAACGAGTTAGTTCAGCTACGCAGGTCTATCGCCGCGCAAAGGGAAAAAACAATCTACCTGCAAGAACGAAAGCGCAAGGCTTTATTTTGGAATAGCATACAGATCACTGGGATAGCTGTACTTGGCTATGCCGTTTACTTTGTATTCGCATTAATATTAGGGGCGATTAATGGCAACGGTTAAGGAGGCGCTGATTCGCATTGAAGAGCATGAGAAGACCTGCTCTATTAGGTATCAGAACATTGAAAAGCGATTAGACGAAGGCTCACAGAGATTCAAAAAAAGCGAGATAATGCTTTGGGGTATTTATCCCCTGATAATCGGTTTATTTTTATTTGAGAAAGGCATACTTTAAATTAGCGGATTTTAGGTCAAATAATCAACTAATGGTAGAATAAACACTAAATGGGTGTGATTATTGACAAGCCACAACATTTGCAAATAGGCCAGGCGGGCGAGTACCTAGCCGCCGCTGCGCTACAAAGTCATTTTCGGACTATAGCATTCCCTGGGATTGCCGCTCCCTACGACCTTATTGCTGAAAGCTATAGCGGTAGTTTCTTAAAATGCCAGGTAAAAGCATCTACGCATATCAACATCGTTCATGGCTGTAGGTACTGGAAATTTAACACTTGTAGGTCTAAAGGCGAGTATCACGAATCTGAAGTTGATTTTTTTGCACTGGTGTCCTTGCCCAGACGGTTAGTATATTTTGTTGGTATTGCTGACGTTATGTACAACCACAGAATTCGTGAGAATGAGATGACACAACGAGCAGAGATTGAAAGTCTAGACAAGGTACTTGGTAAATATCTATGAGTGATTATAAGTTTTTTAGTTATGACGATTTTTCTTGCCAAGAAACTGGTGAGAATTGTATGGAAGATGAATTTATAAAAAAACTAGATGACCTTCGTGAAGCCTGTGGGTGGCCGTTTATTATTACATCAGGGTATAGAGACACCTCTCACTCTGCGGAGATAAACAAAATTAACGGCGGTGGATATCACACCAAAGGTATCGCCGCAGATATCGCCGTTTCGAGCGGCAAGCAGAAGCATGATATTGTCAAAAACGCTACGGCAATGGGTCTGTCTGTTGGAATCGCTAAAACTTTTGTGCATGTGGATAGTCGTATGGACACCGCCGTAATATGGACATACTGAATGAATATATTAACCAGCCTACTCGGTTCAGTCGCAGACGTTGGCAAGACGTATTTAGCTAACAAAGCCGCAGAGAAGCAAGCCAAGCACGAAGCAAAAATGAATGTAATTCAGAACGATGCAGATTGGGAAGCGAAGATGGCTGACGCTTCGGCATCAAGCTGGAAAGATGAATTTTTTAGTCTGGTATTGAGTTTGCCCCTGTTTTTTATCGGTTATGCAATAGTGGTAAATGACATGACGATAATACATAGAGTTGAGCAAGCGTTTGCTGCGCTCAATAACCTTCCAGATTGGTATCAGTATTTATTGTTTATCGCAGTGTCAGCCAGTTTCGGCATTAAGGGCGCTGACAAAGTTATGAACATGAGGAAAAAGTAAATGGCTCTTGAGACAACAACATATATTGACGGTTTAGTTACCACTAACCCTACATCGAGCGATAATGTAGGCGATGGCGATAATCATATTAGACTTTTAAAATCTGCCATAAAAGCCACACTACCTGGTGTAACAGGAGCAATAACAGCAACGCACACACAGATAAATACTGGCGTTACTTTGTCGAATGAAGCAGATAGCGCAAATACTGCAAGCGCAATAGTTAAACGTGATGCATCCGGTAACTTTATAGCTTCAGGGATTACAGCTAATTTAACAGGCAATGTAGTTGGTAATGTAACGGGTAATTTAACAGGCACTGCTTCTAATGCGACTTCCGCTACATCGGCTACGCAAGCTACTAGACTGTCCACTGCAAGAGATATAATTTTGACAGGTGATGTGACGGGTACTGCGTCTTTTCGAGGCGACAGCAACGCAACAATTACAACAACTGTGGCAAACAACTCACACTCCCACACCATAGCTAATATTACTGGCCTACAAACAGAACTAACAAGAATTGAAAACACGGTGTCCGGCGCAGCCGTTGCCGCCGCAGCAAAATGGTCAACACCAAGAACTATTTCATTGGCGGGTGACGTTACCGGGTCTGTGTCAATCGATGGGTCTGCAAACGTGTCGCTATCTACAACCGTTGCCGATAACTCACATGATCACACCATATCTAATGTTACCGGCTTGCAAAGCGCCCTTAACGCCAAGCTTTCATCAACCAGCAACGCCGCATCGGCAACAAAACTTGCAACCTCTAGATCAATTTCATTAAGCGGCGCGATAACTGGAAACACACAATTTGACGGGTCGGGTAATGTAACGATCTCAACTACAAGCAATTTAAGCACTGCAAATATTAGCGATTTTGCTACAGCTTCGGCTTCCGCTTCTGCCACAGGTGCATTAGCGGCGTATCCGGTTGGCGCAATATTTACATCTACAGTCGCAACGTCTCCGGCGGTATCGATAGGCGGTTCTTGGATCAGCTTTGGGGCTGGCCGAGTTTTAGTGGGATTAGATAGCGGTGACGCTGATTTTAATACCGCGCAGGAGACTGGCGGTGCTAAGACTCATACATTGACTGTAAATGAAATTCCATCACACACGCACACTGTAACAGCAATGGCAAGTGTATCTGGGTCGCTAAATACAACGGGTAGTAGCCCTAAAAGTGCGTCAGGAAATATTACATCTAGCGCCACAGGTGGGGGTCAAGCGCACAACATTGTTCAGCCCTATATTGTCGTGTACATGTGGAAAAGAGTATCGTAAATGGCGTATATCCCGCTTCGAAAAATAGGATCAGGCGGTATTGTCACTGATCAAGACCCTTACGATTTGGAACTCACACAATTCCCCGCTGGAAATAATGTGCAGTTTCACGATGGTCGGATTGGGAAAGCGTTAGGACACACATTAACCACTGCGTTGCCGGTCGCACCAACGCACATTCAAGGGTGGAGATACAGCGGTAACAACACTCTTGTAATTGGCACACTTAACAATATATACCGATTCAACGGTTCAGCCGTGACTAATGTTACGAAAACATCAAACTCAACTAACTATTCCAATTCGCCCCGGTGGCAAAGCGAGCAGTTGGGTTTTGCAATGATGTTTAATAATGGGGCAGACACGCCGCAGTTTATGTATCCGACTGGAAGTAGATTTGCTGATTTACCAAACTGGCCTAGCGCGGTAACAAGCAAGTGTATAAAGCCTTACAAGTCTTTTTTGATTATGGCCGGTTATGAAACATCGGGAACTCAGCACCCGTACACCGTTCGCTGGTCGGATGAGTACGACCCAAGCAGTGTGCCAACCAGCTATGATATCGCGTCTACTACTAATTTAGCAGGCAGTAATACGTTGTCAGGTAACAACGGTGAGTTGATCGACCAGATGACACTAAATAATTCTCAGCTAATTTATGCCGAAAATGGCGTTTTTGCGATGGATTTTATCGGCGCACCATTTGTTTTTAGTTTCAGAGAAGTATTTAGCGATGATGGAATAATTAACCGTGGCGCAGTCGCCTCGTTTTTTAACAAACATCTGGTTGTGGGAAATAACGATATATACGTCCACGATGGTAACCAAAAAGAAAGTATCGTTGATAAGCGAGTTGGAAGAACATTTTTTAATGAACTTGGAGATACACGTTCTGTTTTTTGCCACACGATTGATGAGCGATCAGAAGTTTGGATTTGTTATGCAGACAATGACGCAGTGGATCAGCTTACAGCTAACCGCGCATTAGTATACAACTGGACTCAAAATGCATTTACATTCGTAGACTTACCTAACACCCGCGCTTTGACCGATTCAGATGTTATTAACACTGACGGCGCTTGGCAAAACATATCTGCAACCGAAACATATGCAAACACAAGTAAATATTGGTCTACTTCAAGCTTAAACACGCAATCTAAAGGTGTCGGGGTTTTCGCGGTTGGCCCTGTTGAAAATAAAGTGTATCGGTTGAACGATAGCCACGCATCGGAGGGCGCTGTATTAAATTCTTATCTTGAAGCAACTAAAATTGATTTAGATGTAGTTCTTGGTAAATCTAATAATGCGATAAAACAAATAGTGAGTATATTGCCGCAGATCGAAGGCCAGGGAACATGCAATATATCAATTGGTACTAGCGATGCCCCGCAAGCTGGTGTCTCTTGGAAAACACCGATAACGTATGATATCGAGTCAGATCACAAAATAGATGTAAGAGCCTCTGGCCGTTATTTTGCACTGAGAATTGAAAGTGCAAATTCCGCAGACTACTGGCGTTTGACTGGTTTAGATATTGACGTTTCAGAGGTGTCTGGCCGATGAGTTATCAACTAAGCCCCACATCAGCAAGCACGGTAAATGACCTTCGCGGTTGGATAAGTAACGAACTAATACGGGTTGGGTTAGCAATCTCAACTGATTCGCAAACAACAATACCAGTAATAAATGCAGAACCTTCAAAGCCGCAAGTTGGGCAGATTGTTTTTGCTGACGGTACAAATTGGAATCCCAGCGGCGGTCGTGGTCTGTATTACTACGACACCGGCGGTTGGGTAAAAATAGCATAGGAATAACCAATGGGATTTTCATTCAGCACAAGTAAAAGTAAAAACCAATCCAGTAGCAATGCGAACACTTACGTTGATCAGAGTCAGCAGCCGTATCTTGATGACATTCGCAATCAGGCTCAGTCGCTAAACAACCAAGGCGGTATGCCGGTAGAGGGCGTTGCTGGTTTAAACCAGACGCAGTTAAACGCTATAGGTTTAGCTAATCAGGCTGGGCAGATGCAGGCGGGTGCGGGTGCTAACGTCATGGGGCTTGGGGCCGCTCAGACGGCAGGCACAGGTGCTGCAATGAATTACGCAAGCGGCGCTATGGGTGGTAACGCTAACGCAGGTATTAACACTGCTATAGGCGCAGGTAACGCTTACTCTGGCGGTGTAATGAACTTAAATGCCGCTCAAGGCGGCGGTGTAAATCATAGCATGGCCTCAAAAATGGCTGGCAATGCAAGTCAGATGCAAGGCGCTAGGAACAACGGGATAGACATGGGCAACGCTAGGGCCATTGGTGGTCTGGCGCAGAACTCAACAGCCGCATCGGCTAACGGGTTTAACGCTAACACCGCTACTCAGGCTGGCGGCTTGGCGACTGGTGCAGGTATCGCACAGAACCAGGGCATCAACACTAACAATCTTAACAGCTACATGAATAATAGCGTGTTAAACGGTCAGATAGATGCCGCTAGTAGAGATATTGTTCGCAACCTTAACGAGAACCAACTCACAGGTATTGCATCTCAGGCCGCTGGAACAGGCAACAGCGGGTCAAGCCGTGCTGGTGTTGCGGCGGGTATCGCTATGCGCGGTGCGGCTGATCGGGTTGGCGACATATCGGCCAACATGCGTGGGCAGGCTTACAACGCTGGCCTAAACATTGAGGCTGGACGCGCCAACCAGAACGCCCAACTTTTGCAGGGCGGCAACCAGTTCAATGCAGGCGCTCAAAACAGCATGACAAGTCAAGGTCTGGGTATTGCGGGTAATCAGTCGAGTCAGAACGCTGGGTTCCAGCAGCAGACAAATCTTGCAAATCAGAATGCTGGCAACGCAATGATGAACACGGGGCTTAACATCGCCTCCGGTGCGGCATCTCAGAACGCTGGTTTTGGTCAGCAGGCCAATAGCGCGAATATGAACGCGCAGAATCAGATGATGGGTCAAGGCTACCAAATTGGCGCAAGTCAGTTGGAGGGTAATCTTAATCGGTCACAGCAAGCTGGCATTGGGAATCAAAACGCATACAACACTGCGCGACAGTTCGGTACAGGTGTTGGGTCAAATGCCTATAACACTAACCTTCAAAACCAACAATTTGGCGCAAACATGGCTCAGAACATCGGCCAGCAGGGTGTTAGCAACATGCAGACTGGTCAGAACATGATGAACACTGGCATCGGTATGGCACAGGGCGCTGGAGATCAGCAGAGAGCATACGAGCAACAGCTAATGCAACAGCAGTACCAGCAGGGTATGGCTCCATACAACTCCTTGAACTTCTACAACAGCGTTGTGGGTGCGCCAAATAATCTAAGCACTGCAACCTCACAGTCAACTGGCAAATCCAAGTCTAGCGGCTTTGGTTTCGGTTAAGGAGAAATATTAATGGCGCGTATGTTTGATATGTTGCGTGATCCCTCAGAGGCGCAGACCAATGAGGACGCAAACTACAAAGTAAAGCTGAATATGGCAGACGAGATTCGTAATCTCCCTGTTAGAACAGCTACTTCCCCCCAAGATGCTGCGTTGTACGAGCAGGCTGGTTTTGTGCCTGGTGTTAAACCCAACACATATGTGACTCCACAACGCGCTCAAGCTTTACGCATGGCAGAACGGGAGAATCAGAAGCAACTTGCCCGTGAACAACTGCACGAAGAAAAGCAGAACAACCCGTTCTTTAAAATCGGAGACACGCTTGCGGATACAGGTAGGTTTTTCCTTTCACCGCTGTTTTGGTTGTCTGGCGAAGACACGACAAAGTACGATCCGTCAGCCGTTCTCCGTTCTGGTTACCAAAAGCGATTTGATGAATCGGTTAGGTACACTGAGGAACTGTATGGGAAAGTTATGCAGGCTGGTGAGCTACGAGACAAGTACCGTGAAACGCTGAGAACAAACAACGCAACAATCGCAAACCAAAAAATTCAGTCTCGTTTTGCTGGTATGAGTACCCCTCAAAAAGAACTTAGAAGCTTCGCAATGAATAGTGGGCCAGAG
>ENA-ORDA01003192-ORDA01003192.1-marine-metagenome-genome-assembly--contig:-NODE-3192-length-11592-cov-4.623969_pt1 | contig 11592 bp, 7 predicted proteins | sample MGYA00237778_ERZ508506 | MGnify/ENA primary metagenome ERZ508506 (study PRJEB26177, sample SAMN06267891) | marine metagenome | isolation source: Monterey Bay, California, USA | place: Pacific...
TCCGGTCTGGTCTAAAAATATGAACCTACTCGGAGAGTGATTACTAAGTTTACCTTAAGTGGGCCCGCCCGGATTTGAACCGGGGTCTGACGACCCCCAGCCGCCAAGTATAGGCCAAGCTAACCCACGGGCCCTTGTCTGAATCACTGACGAGAAGCGCTGAAAGGTGCAACTTCATGTATTAGGTCTAGATGACCAACATACATTCTTCTGCAACAGTAACGTTCTAATCCAACTTGATCTAGCGCATCAGAAACTTCGACTCCTGATGTTACTTTCTCATTGAATTCTTCCCACTTATGAGCTACAACGGCTCCACAACTAAAACATCTAATTGGAATAATCATTTTATCGCCTCATCGGTAAGATTTCTGTTTCTTTCTACGTGCACCACGGCCGAGTTGGTGTTTGGCTTCCTTACGACGTGGGTCGTTAACCAAAAGACTTCTATCAAATCTCAGATATTCGTCTCTCAACTCTTCATCTTGGCCCTTAGCTCCACCATTGTAGTGGACTAGTCCACGAGCAATAGCTGTACGAATTGCGTCTGTTTGACCCATTATACCGCCACCGACAGTGGTGATATTAATATCAACTTTAGCCAATCTGTTCATTGCATCTGCTATGATAAGTGGCTCCATTGCCTTTCTACGAGCCAAAGAGGGTTGTAGAATTTCAATAGGTTCGCTGTTAACTCTGACTCTGCCTTGACCAGCTTTGACACTAGCTCTAGCAACTGCAGTCTTTCTCTTACCAGACGTTTCGACGGATTTCTTTTGTTGTTTACGTGCCATTACTGTTCACCTCCGGTCCAACGATGACTTGGTGCACCTAGATTGGCACTTATATCACCTAAAGAGATGAATCTCTCTGGCGTGGATTTTCTAATTTTTGAATCATCACCCGATTCATGTCCATCAGGCAAATCGCCAGATAGATGGCTTGGGCAACCGATCTCGACACGCAGATTGCGAAGCGCTCTGCGGCCACTGCTCTTCTTTTGGTATGGAAGCATACCACGAACGGCACGCTTCAAAATCATATCAGGCATACGTGGGAAAAATGGACCCTTTCTTGCGTGATTCAATTCATACTTAGCATGATACTTAGACAAAACTGAGGTTGGGCTACCTGAAACGATAGCTTTCTCAGCGTTGATAATGATGACTTTGTCATCTCTGTCAGCTCTTGCTGCCTTCAAAAGGATATTAGCAGTTGCTGATGCTAGACGGCCTAAAACAAGGCCTTCAGCATCAAAAACAAAGGTAGTTTCATCCAAGGATAACTACCCCCTTTCCTGATGGGTTTTCGTTCATCAGCTCGCCATAGGTCATTATTCGACCACCAGCGGCTTCTATCTTCTCGCGAGCACCGGTGCTCACGCTGTAGGCGGCGATAGTGTGGTTACTGGTTAACTCACCACTACCGAGTAGCTTGCCAGGCACGAGGATGGTTGCACCCTCGGGGGCGTGACGGCTAACACGGCTAAGGTTAGGTTGGGCCCAGTTCTTGCGACTTCTAGATAGACGCATGGCCACATCTCGCCAAACAGCGGAACCGGTTTCACGAGACTGGGCTTTCAGTTGGTTTATTACACCAACCAATTGTGCGTTTGTCTTGTTATTTGGGTTACTCATTTGACTCCCTCGATGCTTTGAAGCATGCTGCCGAATCGCCATCCCATTATCAATGCACCGACGCGAAAGACAGTCACGTTTTCGCGTTATTATTGGTGTAAAGGTCGCTTATTCGTAAAGAATTTCGCCTTTTGCATCTAATAATTCTACAGTTAACCCTGCAGCTCTTCCTTGAATAATTATCTCGTCGTGAAGCGTATCTGAGAAATCATCTAGCGCTCCCAGAGCGGTAATTCCTGCAACATCAGTTAATTGGTCGATTAAATGGTTTAATACACAACTTACGCCGTATGCTTGCCCGGCTCTAAAGGCGTGATCTACTCCGCCGATCTCCGGGTCTTCAGCCTTCATTCTGAGCATTACTTGTTGAGAGTAAGCGACTAGAGCACCATATATCGATTCGATAATCTGTGCTGCTTCGAGGTCGCCTAGAAGCATTTGAGCCTCGCTTAAAGCGACTCTTACTGCTTGTCCGTAAGTGCCGTGTGCACCTATTACATCTGAGGTTTCCTTCTGCATTGCTTGGTCGATGAGGGTTTTCCAGTCTTCCATGAATCTACCACATCCGACCTGCTCCTTGAAGGTTCGGCTGGATTTTACTAACTAAATAGCAATCAAATCTTGAAATCTGTGCCTTCGCCTTCAACGATGCCGGCTTGACGAACAGTTCCATCCGCAGCAACGAATTCTCCAGCCTTAACCTGATTATCATACAAGTTAACATCATCGAATCGCTTGACTAGCACTCCTTCACCAAGAGACATTGTCAATGTTCTAACAATTACATCCAAGGTTTGCAGTGCTCGGTCTCTGTGACTTGCATCGATTGTGTGGTCAGAATATCTTGCTTCCTCAAAGATCGTCAAGAAGCCATCTAATTGTTCACTTGGAACCATATTAAACGCACTTCTAACCGCGGCTTCGAACTCACGTGTTGTTTCGTAAACCTTCTTCATGAAACCATACTTACGGAAGTGTCTAACGAGATTCTTGTAACAATCAAAGATTGCAGCAATAAATTCATTGCTTGCTTCTAATTGTAACATAGTATCTGTCAAAATACCTCTGAGCGCTTGAACCTGTCTTCTAGCTTGAGCTCTCTGGTAGTATAACGCTCCACCAATAACTAGTGCCATCAGTAATATTACCAAAGCCATAGTATTTCCAGGTGTAAAGAAGCCTGTGCTAGATGAAAGTGAAACCGGTTCACTCCACTGAATTTCATGAGTGATGTCATCATCAGAAGGTGCGAAGAAAGTAGAACCAGGATAGTAAGCAATAATTCGCCATCTTCCATCACAATCCTTTCCTCCACAACTTCTTCCATCAAACGCCCATTCAAAGCGAGCAACACCTTGCTCATTGGTCTTGGACTTGTTATCTCCATCTGTGACCCAACTTCCATTGTCAAAGTACTGGCGTAAGAATATTATTTCTTCGTTTTCTACTGCAAGGTCCAGTCTGTCCCTTAGTAATGCAACTTCACCAACTACTATGTCGCCTTCGAACAGTCCATTATCTCCAATGTAACTCCACGTTTGCTTAACCTGGAGGTCTACTCTAGACCTAACCAAAATATTGACATCAGTAAACGAGCCATTTAGGGCGCTTGAAGCGTCTTTGTCACAACCGCCGGGTACATTTGCATCCGGTTCGAAAGCTACTCGTAATGTTCTGTAACCTTCGGTCTTTCCACCTGTAGTTTCCACTCCCTTCAAAGTCGGGTTCTGTAGTGGGTCACCACTGAACCATTCAATCGTACCATCAATATTGCTGGTTCGGATGGTTGCAATAGGTCGGACATTGGACTCAGGGTCTAGATAGATGTTCAGACACTTTCCGCCAACCCATTGTCCGTTGGTTTGAGTTAAACGAGCATCAATGTGGAATGATTCCTTCAAGAAGAGGCGGTAATATTCGGTTCCGTTAGGAGCAATATACTTGTCTTCTGTTGACTTGAATGGCCCTACTTCACTTATTGCAATTGTTGAGTTAGAAAATACTTCAAATTCAGTTTGTAGTGATTTGTTAGAGTATCGATATCGGTCATTATTCTCGTTATCCCAAGCAGAATAGGTTACTGTAACTCTGGCTTTACCTGCAATAACGCCTGATAATTCGCAGTCGATTGCGAAATAACCGTTAATGTCTGTGTAGCCTTCTTGGCATCCCTGAACTCCAGAATCTCCATTCACCATTTCATATTGAACTCTGACCTTTCTGTTGGAAAGATTGGTTCCAAGTTCATCTTGTAATTGTCCAGTAACTTCCATGTCTTTCTCTTCGACTTGGCCGGTTGCTGGGTTTACTTCACTGGTGTATACGATTTGGTCATCGACAATTAGTGATGTTCTTCCGATTAGAGAGAATCCGTTTGCATTATTAGTCATTAGAACTCTGTATTGCTCGCTATTTGGTATTGAAGAACAAGGGTCCCAAGAACCGCCTAATGTACGGATATTGGTATTTGGATCTAGCATTGAGCAGCCTTCATTCGGTAGATTTTCTTCGAATCTTAGAATTACATTGACTGGCCCAAACCCATCAGGCAAGAAACCTGCAGGGTCACTCTTGAGTGAGCTTGGATTTAGTGGACTGATATTTGCTTTTAGGCACCCAACACTTTCTTCTCTACTCAAACCGTTCTTGTCAGTATCTCTGTCTGCAAAGCCGTCATCATTACCGTCATAGTAGCAGAGATGAGAATTATCAGGTTGCTGAGATGGTAGCGTCAAGAATCCAGCAGAAGGTGCAATCGTGGCTACTACCTGTCTGTATGCAACGCCGTTGAAATCTGTACCTTCGAATATAACATCGACTAATCCACCATTAGGACTGTTAGCCCCATTCAAGTTAGTCGGTGTAGTTCCACTAGCTGCATCATCCGTAATCAGGGCAGTAAAGTCCCATTTATCACCAGACTGCCGTATGTTATCACTGGTGGTGGTAACTGTGATATTGGTTCTTGAAATGACCCATATCGATTGGCTAACAGTAGAACCTTTGAGATTGGATGAACCAGGATACTCAAATTGTAAAGTGAAGTTACCAAGTGAATCTGCTCCTTCGATCTCAAATGGTATTTCGAAGAATCCTCTATCGTCTGTATAATTAATTCCTGTTCTTCCGTCAAAAGACCAAGTATAGTTTACTGGAGCATTTGGAACTGCTTGTCCTGAATTATCCAACAACTTAGCTTGTACGAGGTTGGTTGTATTACGATATAATCTTGGAATTGAGGTCATAACGAACTCAGTTGTTCCAACAACTGATACATTGATGTATGCTCCAGTTGGTGATAATGTGCTGGTATTACCTGTGAAATAGTATGACGAACTTGTGAAATCGACACGCATTCCGTAAGTCTTAGCAGAGAATTGGTTTTCCCATGTGAAGTTGTAGTCATAAACAGCATCACAAGTTGAACATGCCTTCTTTGGAGGGGCTGTGAATTGTGTTTCGCCTGCACCGACGAATTGCCTGTTTCCATCTACATCTACTTGGAGTGCAATTGGGTCTGCATCCCAAGGGTCATCGGTACGGTTTGTAACCGAACCAACCATTCGCAAAGTTTCTCCTGTATTCATTTCTGGAACTATCTCACATCTTGTTTCACTTTCCAAGTCGAAAGGATCGACCTTTCCACATGGCGGTAAGTTTGTCTCTCCACCATTTACGATTGCTATTAGCCAATCGTCTCCGCTGGTTTCAATGAACGGCCTCAACTTAGCAGCCTCACCTGTAAGACTTGCTAGTTCACCATCCCAATTGGTTGGATATGGTTTTGTGGCTGAAACTGTATTGAAATCCAATCCTGCGTTAGTCAATGCTTGAGAATGGAATAATGTTGCCCAATTACCAAAGAAACCATTGTTATTGTTGATAGTAGAATCCCAGTAATAGACTGGATTTGTTCCCGGAACTATCATTGAACCGTAGATATTCATTCTGTGCATTACTCTTACACTTTCAGGCTCAGTGTCATCCCCATGCATATATGGGAACGGCCACTCAGAAGCTATCTCAGGCCTCACGCTACCAATTACTTGGTAATCTCCAGCAGGAAGTGTTGTATTCGAGTATAGGCTTGTGAAGTTACCCGTTATAGGGACTCCTGTATTAGCGTCTGTAACAATCACGTGTTTCTTGTTTAAATCATCCCAGATGATTTCCTCATAACCGCCAGGCAATTGCCCTACACCATTGTCCAAACTCGCATTTCTACGTATTTGTTTCCAAGTTCCATTGATTCCGATATCCTGAACAAAAGTAACTGAAGCAAATCCTCTGTTATCAGTTCTGTATCCGTTACCGTCTAATCCAGTGAAATTGGTTGGTGTTGTAATATTACCAAATGGTCCGCCTCTTACAGTAAATGTAATTGGAATATAATTGATAAGTTTCGTGTAGTCTCCTCTTTGTGTATCTGCTGTGTAGTGAGCCCAAAAGTCAATCTTGAATGGTTGTTCACTACTCTTGAAAGCGCCCATAGGTGCAATATTGGCAGTCAAATTCGCCTCGACACCAACCAAGTACTCTTGAGAGCGATTGCCGTTGAATGCGAATAATTCTGTGACTTCTGCATATACCTTGTAGGTGGTACTGTCTCCAACTGTCAACATCTCTGGATAGATATATTGGTTGTAACTAAAGTTACCAAAGTTGTTTGTTGGAACATAGATTGATTCTATTGCAGTAGTTCCGTTATTAGCCCATTCGATGTTTATCTGAATTGGGACATTCGGTGCTGGTTCATAGACAAGCGTTACTGGATTAACCCAATCGACGTGTCCGGTGAATCTTTGTGGAGTCTGCGCATCGATCCAAAGTGTACTTGGTGCATCGAGAGTTATGAATGTTGGAGATTTATCTTCGTCATCTAAAGTACAATCATTGTCATGATCCCAATCACTTGTTTCTCCGCCATTGTAACATGGCAAAGTGCTGATGTAAGTTTCTTCGAGATGATCGAAGTCCAAATCCGCTCGTGTATCATTGTCGTCGTCTTCATCGATTGCATCTGGCCCTACTGAGTTATCTAAAGGATTAGCCATTGCTTCTCCATCACCAAAGTCGTCGTGGTCCCAAGGATTTGTTGAATTTCTATTAAACCTAATAGGCCAAACTAGAATCTCGTCGATATCTTCCATACCGTCTTGGTCATCATCAGCATCAATGTCGTCTCTAAGGCCGTCGTTATCGTGGTCGAATGGTGCTACAATGCTGATGAGAAGTTCTACATTGTTCGTAATACCATCGGCATCCCAGTCATCATCATTCCAGTTAGTAATATTATCATTGTCATGGTCCCAAGTTGAACCTTCTTCGCCCATGAAACAGCCGGGAAGTAATTCTTGGCTCCAGTCGTCAATTCCATTATTATCGTCGTCCCAATCTTCACCATCTGGTACACCGTCATTATCATTGTCAACATCATAGAATTTAGGATTTTGATAACCTTGAGTCATTTCTCCTCTGTCCCAAACTGCTTGGAAGAAACCGTCGTCATCTGCGTCAGCATCATTACCATCGTCATCGTTATCCTCACAATTAGTTCCTGTAAAGAAAGATGCTCCTTGTGGTAAATTGATTGATGCATCGTCATCAAGGTCGTCGTTGGTATCGATTTCGAAATAATCCCATAGTCCATCGTTGTCATCATCAACGTCATACCAATCATAGACACCATCTGCGTCATCATCGATATCTATTGTATTGTTAAAGCCGTCACCGTCAATATCTGGGTCGACATCATTCTGTGTGGTGTCTGCGCCCAATTCATCAGGGAAATCTTGTTCTGCTCCATTGTCAGAATTCCAATTCCATCCTGGGAGAGTAAGGGTAAGGCCCATCCAAACATCGAAAGCATCTCTATTGTTTTGTATTTGAGTGAAGGTAATTCCCGAATCTACAGTACCGTCATTTCCGTAGTCATAATGCCAACATCCACCTTGAGCACCAGGGGCACAGCTCCAGTTATTGGAAGGTCCACCCGCAGTGGCGCCTTGGTCAAAGCCTGCATCGGGTCGTGTTGAAAACGGAAGACCGAGTTGTGCGTTTACTCCGTTAAGCGGCATCTGATATGCGAAAGCATAGACATAACCACATGAATATCCGGACTTGAAATTACCAGCTGTCCAGCCACACGTTGAAAGATTGAATGTTCCTCCAAGTTTTGGATCGTCTATATCCATTATCCCATCGTTCCCTTCATCTTGATCCCACCAATCAGGCAATCCATCGCCATCTTGGTCAACATCTAATCCGTTTATTAACGAGTCTCCATCGGTATCAATATCCCATTCATTACCGCCATTTCTAGAAGACCACCTTGAAAGTAAGAACCAATAAAATTCGGGCACTACACCCGGAGTTACTGGTTGTGTAGTTCCATCATAGCCATTATAGTTCAGCATCATGTTTTCGAATGGATTATGTTGGAATACCATCTTCCAATAGTCTGAAAAGTTATCAGAATAACCTTGTCCGTCATCTGAACCGTCCAAATTACCTCCGTCGGTGACGGGATAGTAAGGTGTGTAAAAGCCATCATTTTGGTCGAAGTCAACTACTCCACAATTACCATCATCAGGGTCATATAAATCTGAAAGGCCATCGTTATCATCATCCCAATCGATGCTGTTTTCAAGGCCGTCACCGTCTATATCAGAATCGACGTCATTTGGTCCATCGTCACGGTATAATGCTCCGTTGATAGAGTGTAAATCTGCATCGTTATCGAAATCACAATCCCAGTCGATATCTAGAATATCAATAATTCCATCGTTGTCATCATCAATATCATCCCAATTCAAAACTCCATCGCCGTCCCAATCATTGAATTGGGAAAACGAGGCTCTTCGAGTTATGCACCGAGGGTCTGGATTAGTAGGAATAGGGTTGGCTTGCGTAGGGCAGTTCCAAGAGGCAACATCTGTTGTCGTATCAAGAGGGAATGAATCATTTTCGTTTTCAATCTGGTCGTTATCCAAGTCATATTCAAAATTGGATTGGTCGCCGCTAACTGCGATATCTCCTAGGTTATCTGGTGAAGGAGTTCCTCCCATGTCAGGGTCTAACCAGTCATATATTGCATTGTAATTCAAATCGAATGGTCTCAATCTGTCGTCGTCTAAGTCGGCGTCGTAATCTATCTCGCAATCCAAGCCTGCAACGCCATCGGTATCTCCACCTGGTGTCTGGTATGCGCCAGTATCATTGGCCCTAGTATAATCATTCAGGCCGTCACCGTTGTTATCTACAACTACACAAACATCGGGAATTCCATCGTTGTCATCATCCGGATCCGACATATCTAGAATAGTATCATTGTCGTCATCTGTATCTGAACTGTCCGGTATTCCATCGTTATCATTGTCTGGGTCAAGGAAATTAGGGATTCCGTCACCGTCCAAGTCACCATCGACTATCTGAGTAAATGAAGGGGTCCCTTGAGCAGTAATTGTTGCGTCCTCAAACAATGGGTAGAATCCAGAGGCTGTGGCGGTTGCTGCATTGACTCTGTTAGCCTCCCAGACTACGTAATCAATGCCGCCAGAATAAGTCAAATATTCATTCGCTTGCCAAACCCTTGGTGCATCATAAAATTCAGCATTTGCTTCCATGCTTCCTGTTAAAGTTGCATCATATGGGTGCTCGTCTTCAACGTCAGGGACTCCATCACCATCGTCATCTGTATCAAAATAATCTCTAATTCCGTCACCGTCTAAGTCGCATGGCCAAGAGAATTGGTCTATGCGGCCATCGTTATCATCGTCCTCGTCATACCTATCGGAACCTGAGCCATCGCTGTCTTCATCTGTAACTCCGTCGTTATCGTGGTCCATCGGGTTCTGATCGGCTAAGTAGCCATTTCCGACTGGGTCGTTAGTCCAAGGATGTACTATTGCTGAATCTAGGTATCTGTCGGTGCTTACGTTAAGCGGGTCGAGACCTAGAGCTTCAAGAGCGTCTATGTCCAATGGGCCTTCAAGAATTCCATCGTTGTCATCATCCCAGTCATCAACGTCGAGAACTCCGTCGTTGTCGTGGTCTAATGGGTCGGTTCCATAGCATCCATCAAATCTTTCTAACAAATCGTAAATTCCATCGTTGTCATCATCTAGGTCATTCAAGTCGTTAATTCCATCGTTGTCGTGGTCCTCTTTGTTGGATTCTTCAAGGAAAATCGAGTAAGTTTGGGAAAGTGCTGCAATTGCAGAGAGGTCGTTTATTACTCCAGAAGATACGCCTGAATCTGTCCACATGATGTCATGAATCGCTGGGTGAGGCTGGGGGGGGAGGTGGTCGTTTATATTCGCTAATGAGCCCTGGCCTGAAGGTTGTTGGCCGAGTTCAACCTCTTCTTGGTCGAGGAGTTCTCCAGTAGTGAAAGTATATCTTGGTGCGGCATCTTCGCCGCTGAAATCTTGAACTAAAGACAATGTAGTGCTCGACATCATCAGGAATACCAATATCAGGGATAGAGTTAGTTTTTGGCGACTTCGTATTTTTTCTTCATTAGTAATTGAAAGCATTCCAGCACCTGTCCGTCACTATCGACCGAAATACACTATATCAACGCGAAGGGTGATATGAGTGCTTGTGTATCAACCGAGCCAAAAAGTATCAAACCCGATTAGTAATTAAAATTCAAATAAAAAAAGGGGTCCCCTGGAGGGCTAACCCTCCAGAGGACCATTAACCAATACCGCAGCATTGGTGAAACGTGGTTATATCTTTTTCACAGTTCTAAAGAATCGATGATTCCGTCATTGTCGTCATCATCATCTTCATTGTCGTCCAAAGCATCGTTGTCGTGGTCAAATTGACCAGTCAAATCGTTACCGTCGTTGTTTTCGAACCAGTCTGAAAGACCGTCGTTATCATCGTCAGTATCTGCCATGTCAGTATATCCATCATTATCGTGGTCGTAGCGATAGCTAGTAGCTGTTGCACCGTCGATTTCCTCGGTATCAAGGATATCGTCGTTGTCATCATCTAGATCGATTCCATCGTTCAATCCGTCATTGTCATGGTCTCGGCTGCGGTCTTCACCAGCATCCATTACACCATTACCATTCGAATCTTCCCAATCGTTACGGTTGTCGATTCCATCATTATCAATGTCCAAGTCGACAACGTCGGAAACTCCGTCGTTATCGTGATCATAAATATCGGTATTTGAATTTCCGTCAGTAACTTCTTGTTGGTCATCTATTCCATCACCATCATCGTCGTTATCTTCGTTATCATCAATTCCGTCATTATCATGGTCCATTGGGTTTTGATCTACATCGTTAGGGATTCCATCATTATCGTTGTCGTTATCGACATCATCTGGAATTCCATCGCCGTCATTATCGTTCTCACCGTTTAGATCTTGGTTATCAAGCTGTTGACCTTGTTGTTGGTCAGATTGCTGACCTTGTTGGCCTTGTTGACCGTTTTGGGTTTGACCTTGTTGTTGCTCGTTTTGACCATTTTGGTTTTCACCGTTTTGGTTTTGCTCGCCTTGTTGTTCTTGTTGACCGCCTTGTTCGCCGCCTTGTTGTTGTTGACCTTGTCCATTGTCTTGTTGTTCACCTTGTTCGCCTTGACCTTGTTCGCCTTGACCTTGCTGACCTTGTTGACCTTGTTGCCCTTCTTGTCCGGATTGGCCTTGTTGACCTTGCTCGCCTTGACCTTGCTCGCCTTGACCTTGTTCTCCTTGGCCACCTTGCTCGCCTTGTCCTTGCTCACCCTGGCCTTGTCCTTGTCCTTGGCCTTGTTGTTGGCCTTGTCCTTGTCCTTGTCCTTGTCCTTGGCCTTGTCCTTGTCCTTGGCCTTGTCCTTGTCCTTGTCCTTGTCCTTGTCCTTGTCCTTGTCCTTGGCCTTGGCCTTGTCCTTGTCCTTGTCCTTGTCCTTGTCCTTGTCCTTGTCCTTGTCCTTGTCCTTGTCCTTGTCCTTGTCCTTG
>ENA-ORDA01003194-ORDA01003194.1-marine-metagenome-genome-assembly--contig:-NODE-3194-length-11591-cov-2.920184_pt1 | contig 11591 bp, 10 predicted proteins | sample MGYA00237778_ERZ508506 | MGnify/ENA primary metagenome ERZ508506 (study PRJEB26177, sample SAMN06267891) | marine metagenome | isolation source: Monterey Bay, California, USA | place: Pacific...
TTATAGGTGGTCTCGAACGCGGTGATATTTTTATTACTGACTGCCATATACCGTTCCAACATAGCACGTTGTAATGACGACGATACATCGCGACGCGCATCTTCTAGTAGGGAAACTAGATCATAAGCAGGGTGTCCGACCAGTGCATCTTGATAGTCTAGCATTCCAACACGTGCGACACCTGATCGCTCAGGTAACCAGATCAGGTTCTCGGAATGGTAATCACGCAAAACGGTCACAGGAATTTCATTTTTAATGAGATTACAGGCCTCTAAAATTAAAGCATCAAACTCCACCATTTTATCCGCTGGCGTTGGGAGACCTGTTACTGCTGGCAAGTACCAATCTGTTAAAAGTTGCGCCTCTTGCAAATAGGCCGTGTTATTATATGCCGTCAAATTTTTGGGTGGTTTCTGCCCATGTAACGTGAGCAAGGCATCGACCGCCGCCTCATACAGTAGCGTTTCTGATGATTTATCTTCCATGCATAGCCGAGCGAATAAACTATCGCCAAAATCTTCCAACAGCAGAAACCCATTTTTCACATCTGAAGCAAGAATTTTTGGTGCAGATAATCCACACTCCAGCAACCATTTTGTGATTTTCAAAAAGGGCCTAGTGTCCTCGCCAGATGCAGGTGGAGCGTTCATCAAAACCGCTGGCCCTAGTGTCGCATCGTGCAATCGATCATAAGCGCGGTTTGATGCGTCACCTGCGAGAAGTTCTCGGTCAGCATTGTCCCAACCCGCTTTTCTTAAGAAGGTATCAATTAGACTCGCTCTGTCAGTCACTGCGATTACTCCGAAGGAAAATTCAAATACTCTAACAGAGCAATTGTACTGTCCCATTTGCAGTCTGACCATTCAAGTGAAACTCGCCGCCGGTCATCATCAATCGCATCCATCTGCAACGCAAGCGCTCCCTCAGGGCGTAAAGACCCCAACAGGTTAGGCCACTCAATCAGGCAAATGCTTTCCTCAAAAGCTTGATCTAGCCCAAGTTCGTATAGCTCATCTATAGAATTCAGGCGATACAGATCTGCGTGCCAAATTTGCGTAGTTGTTAAATCATAGACTTGCACCAACGTATACGTCGGCGAAGGTACGTCTTCCATTGCGCCAATTTCAGATAGCCGGGCCTGAATACATGACCGTGCCAGCGCTGTTTTTCCTACACCTACGTCGCCGTATAATAGAACGGTATCACCTGCTACGACATTTTCTGCCAGCAATTGGCCGAACTGAATGGTGTCTTTCATGGAAGAGAGGATGAGCGAACGTTGCATTTAGTTTTCCTAGGCGCACAGCTCGAAGTGTGCAATCTAGAAAACTATGCTATCTCCCTCGTTTGTTTCGCCTGGTATTTAATATGCTAAAATTTTAATGATGCATCGATGTGTAAGAAATGGATCTCTGCCACACCCGGGCTTATCTAAAACAAGGCATTTGTGCCTTTATCATATTTGTTGAGATTAAATGATTTCCACGTGATTTAATACGTCATGCGTATCAAATTTTATTTATTGTTTACTTGTTGAATAAAGATGGCGTCCTTATTGGCCCACAGATATGCGCTGGTTTTCACCAAAACCACCTGACTGTTTCACCTCTATATCTTTTCGCATCCATCGCACGTTTACTACAGCGCCCGTGGCGCCTTTTATCATTTTCATTTTTGCCGGTTGATTATTTAATTGATACCCATCAGGCGCACCGTTCGTGAAAGTCAGTTCAGCGCCTGTCCGTTCGAGCATTGTTTTTGCAATAAATAAGCCCAGGCCCATGCCCTCGTATTCAGGACGCGATACATCCTTGCTGATTGTAGCCTTACGTGTGCTAAGAAATGGATCACCAATTCGTCCCAAGAGCTCGCCCGGATAGCCCGGTCCGTCATCACCGACCACTACGCAAATAGATGTTTCGTTCCATACCGTCTGAACCCAGACCGTAGACTCGGCAAAATCCACAGCATTTTGTACTAAATTCCGCACACCGTGGATAAACTCTGGGTTTCGCAACGCTATGGGGATCGTCTCAAGCCGTGGCTCTTCTTTTGATCCATTGTATAAAAATTGAATAGTTGTACCACGGTTTTCATGTGGTTCAGCCGCCTCCCGAACCACTGCTGTCAAAGGGGCTACTTTAAGGTGCAAGTCATCTTTCCCCGCACGTCCCATATCTTGTAATATTTCTCTCAAACGATCTGTTTGGGATGTAATTAAATCTGCATCTGCACGCAGTTCTGGTTTATCGTGCAATTCTTCAGCTAACTCTGAAGCTGCAAGCTTAATTGTCGCCAGTGGCGTACCCATTTCATGAGCTGCTGCTGCCACAACACCGCCTAATAAAGCTAGTTGGTGCTCGCGCGCCAAAGCCATCTGTGTTGCAGATAAAGCTTGGCTCATAGAAAATGTTTCGCTTGTTACTCGTCGTGCATAACCGCCAAGGAACAAAATGCCGATGAACAGTGCCACCCAATACCCAGCAACAAATAATTGTGGCAGCTCAATTGATATTCCAGAATTCAAACGCAAGGGGATATAAACAAACGGCAATAGACTGATCGCCCAAAGCGCAGCGCCCCCAACCAAAAGGGTTGCATTCAGCTGTAAAACAGTCGCGGCAATTGTTACGGGCGCAAGAATTAAGACTGCAAACGGATTGTGCAAGCCACCGTTAAGATAGAGTAACAACACTAACTGGCTCAAATCGAATAACAACGTAAATGTCGTTTGTTTCTGCGATAGGCGTTTGTTTTTAGGTAAAATAAAAGTTGCAGAAAGGTTGAAGATGATTGAAGCACCTATGACTGCCACGCTTAGCCCTAAATATAAACTTAAGCTAAGCACATAGTGAGCAACTGCAATCGCTACGGATTGTCCTGCAATCGCCAACCAGCGCAGATTAATAAGCGTACGAAGGCGCACCCACTCGCTGGGAGCGTTGTTGTAAAAGGCGGTCCTATCATTGGCTTGCATTGTCTGTTTGTGTCCGAAAAGGATTGTGACGCTTTGGCGTCTTGTGATTTGTTGCATAACCGTGATCATTGATGCAACGCTGAACCAGACGAAAGGCTCACCCGATGATAAAAGTAACTGCCACTGTATCCGTAGTTATTATCGTCTTTTGTTTGATTACAGGTAGCTATGTGGTGATGAACGCACCTAAAGTCCATTGCGGTGGCACTACCATTGCTGGTGGTAAGATGGCTGTTGGTGGGCCGTTTGAGTTAGTCCGCCACACAGGTGAATTGGTCACAGACATCGATGTGATTACCGGTCCATCTTTGATTTATTTTGGCTTTACTTACTGCCCTGATGTTTGCCCATTGGATAGCGCCCGCAACGCAGAAGCGATTGATTTGCTGGATCAAATGGGCCATGATGTAGAACTCATATTTATCACCATCGACCCCGCTCGCGATACACCAGAGGTTCTCGCTGATTATGTTGAAGTCATGCACCCTAAAATGATTGGTCTGACTGGAACTGAGGAACAGGTTAAAGTTGCTTCAAAAGCGTTTAAGACTTACTATCGCAAAAATGGTGAAGGCGAAGATTATCTGATGGATCATAGTACGTTTAGTTACTTGATGAATACAAACGGGCTTGTGGAATTCTTCCGCCGCGACATCAGTGCTGAAGATATGGCAAAAACTATTTCTTGCTACATCGAGGAGGCTTGACGGCATTTGACCTTAAAGGTCTCTAACTCTACGTATGCACAGAACGGGAAAGGTTTGACCATGCCAGAAATAGAACTCCAGGAGATTGGAGAAGACAACTCTTTGATGATTTTGGACGATGATGAACCCTTTCGTCGCAGATTAGCCCGTGCCATGGAAAAAAGGGGGTTCAATCCAACAGCTCTTGAATCTGTTGCGGCTGGCCGCGCTTTTTGCACAGCTACGCCACCCGCCTACGCAGTTGTCGATTTGCGTTTAGAGGACGGCACTGGCCTTGACGTGGTGGAGGTTCTGCGCACGAAACGTTCAGATGCAAAGATTATAGTTCTTACCGGCTATGGCGCGATTGCGACAGCTGTAACTGCGGTGAAGATTGGTGCGACAGACTATTTGTCCAAACCCGCTGATGCCAAAGATGTTACTAATGCACTACTCGCGCAGCCGGGTGACAAACCACCGCCTCCAGAAAACCCGATGTCTGCTGATCGAGTACGGTGGGAGCATATCCAGCGGGTTTTTGAGCTTTGTGACCGCAACGTGTCTGAAACAGCTCGGCGTCTGAACATGCATCGCCGTACATTGCAACGAATTCTGGCTAAGCGCAGCCCAAAGTAGTTTTTTTTAATGCCACCCTAATTTACCATAAGGGTCAATTAACTGAATTCATTATTTTGACTTTCACTAAGTTCACTGAAAGCCTCAAGAAACAAATTTTTTGACTCCACCGGAGCGTGTAGGCGTAACCGATGGGTTAAAATATTACCAAACTCTTGTGTCCCAAAAAGTTGATCTGCTTCTTTTTTTGAAAAACCAGCGATCTCAACCGCCTCAAGCCAAGCAGATGCTTTATCAGCCCGTTTGATTTTTTTCTTCACATGACTTGGAACATCTGCAGGTAATCCAAAACGTAAATGAATCGCCTCTGTCAGGCGTTTATCCATCTCGGCATATCCTCGTCCGACGGCAGATTTCACAGGTGAAATCATATCGCCGATAACATACTCAGGTGCATCATGTAGTAAAGCGGCCAATTGCCATTTTCGCTCAGCGTTTGGATAAAAATTTTTATAAATTTCCAACACCAAAATTGAGTGCTCTGCCACAGAATAGGGATAATCCCCGTGTGTTTGACCGTTCCACCGAGCGACAAACGCCAGCCCATGCGCGATGTCCTCAATTTCAATGTCCAATGGTGATGGATTCAGAAGATCCAAACGCCGCCCTGATAACATTCGTTGCCAAGCTCGTGGTTGTGACATTTTTTCCTCTTTTAATGATATGGCTTACTATTTTCACATTTGGACTGAACTTGGTTGTAACTGCATGGAGAGGCTTGGATACAGAGAAAACAATTATTTTATCGGCATCCTTACCAATTTTGCCATGCTTCGTTTTGACAGATCTTTTATTGCCAGTGTCGTTTTTATTTGTTATTTGCCGCGCTCACAGTCAGTCTCCAATAAATAAAGAGAGCCTAAAACATGAGCAATGATTATTTTGTCAAAGATATTAATTTAGCAGATTTTGGCCGCAAAGAGCTTGATATTGCAGAAACTGAAATGCCGGGTTTGATGGCATTGCGCGAAGAATTTGGTGACAGCAAACCGCTCAAAGGTGCGCGCATCGTAGGCTCACTACACATGACGATCCAGACAGCTGTTCTTATCGAAACTCTTACTGCTTTAGGAGCGGACGTTCGTTGGGCATCCTGTAATATCTTCTCGACCCAAGATCACGCTGCTGCGGCCATCGCCGCTTCTGGTGTCCCAGTCTTTGCGGTGAAAGGTCAAACGCTGGAAGAACATTGGGATTATCTTGACAAATCTTTTATGTTTTCTGCGGGTGCGAACTTAATTCTTGATGATGGCGGTGACGCTACGCTATATGTATTGCTCGGCGCGCGCGCTGAAGCAGGTGAAGATATCATCCCTGTGCCTACTTCCGAAGAAGAAGAAGTTATCAAAAAGCAAATTGCAAAGCGCATAGCCACGTCCCCAGGATGGTTTACAAAAACCCGTGATGCGATTCGTGGAGTGTCCGAGGAAACGACAACGGGTGTGCACCGCCTGTATGAGCTTCATAAGCAGGGTCAATTGCCATTCCCAGCGATCAATGTGAACGACTCGGTCACTAAGTCTAAATTTGATAACAAATACGGTTGTAAAGAGTCCCTTGTGGACGGCATTCGCCGTGCCACGGACACAATGATGGCAGGTAAAACTGCGGTTGTTTGTGGCTATGGCGACGTTGGTAAAGGATCCGCGGCTTCTCTGCGTGGTGCTGGCGCCCGTGTAAAAGTAACTGAAATTGATCCGATCTGTGCGTTACAAGCGGCAATGGATGGATTTGAGGTCACAACTCTTGAAGATACAGTTGCAGATGCGGACATTTTCATCACAACAACAGGCAATAAGGATATTATCCGTATCGAGCACATGCGTGCTATGAAGGATATGGCGATCGTCGGCAATATTGGTCACTTTGATAATGAAATTCAGGTTGCTAATTTGGCAAACCTAAAAATGACTAATATCAAAGACCAAGTGGATATGTATGAAATGCCAAATGGCAACCGTATGATTCTTTTGTCCCAAGGTCGTCTGTTAAACCTTGGTAACGCTACGGGTCACCCTTCCTTTGTAATGTCTGCTTCCTTCACCAACCAAGTTTTAGCCCAGATGGAGTTATGGACCAAAGGAGAAGAGTATAAAAATGAAGTTTATATTTTGCCAAAGCATTTGGATGAAAAAGTGGCCAGACTGCACCTTGCCAAAATTGGTGTGAAACTTACGGAGTTATCTACCGATCAAGCAGAGTATATTGGCGTCACTGCCGAAGGTCCGTTCAAGCCAGAACATTACCGTTACTAAGAGTTGAGCATCTGACATATCGTTTAATATTAAAGCTCAACAAATTGTTGAGCTTTTTTGTATTGAAGCTTTTATGGCACAGGCGTGCGCCTTTCGAAGATATGAACTGGGTTGGCTTTTTTTGGTCAACTACATGCATTGACTGGAATTACCAACAAGATGCTCGACACTATTATTGTGTTAAAAAAAGACATGATAAAAACAGTTAGAAAACTCACCATGTCATTTTTCTAACCTAGCACATATTTTGTGTTATACTTGCTCTGCGTGTTTGGCTTATAGGGTTCGACTAAATAATGGTCTCGTTTATTCTTTATGTTTCAATGGTCGCGACATAAGCATCGCTAGCGCTTCGCGGATTTGTTGCTTTCCATTTAAAATATTGGCTACCGTCTGCGCAATCGGCATCTCAACACCGGCTTTCTGTGCTAACACCAAAACAGCTTCCGCCGTAACAACGCCTTCAACAGTTTTACCTGTTTCAAAGGTTCCAGTTCGTCCTAACTGTTCACCAAAGGTAAAGTTCCTTGATTGAAAGGATGTACAGCTCAGCGTTAGGTCGCCAAATCCAGATAAACCCGTAAGTGTCTCTGTCTGCGCCCCCATCGATCTTGCCAATCTCGCCAGCTCTGCAAATCCCCGCGTCATCAGTGCCGCTCGTGTACTTTCGCCAAAGCCAGCACCGATAGCGAGCCCACACGCAATTGCGTAAACGTTTTTAAGCGCACCGCATAACTGTACACCTGTTACATCTTGCGTCCGATATAATCTAAGTGTTTGCGTCGAAAGTGTTTCCTGCAACTGGGCGCCCAGTTCTTTCTCACTACAGCCGATTGACATCGCTATTGGCATTCCCTTTGTTAAGTCAATCGCAAACGCAGGCCCTGATAAAACTGCTTTATGCGAACCTTCAAATATTTGTGATTGCAGCAATCCTGTCGTGTTCTCAATGCCTTTCGCACAAAGAACAACAGGCGCATTGGTAACAAATTTACTCTCTGTTAAAAAACCACGTAAACTCTGTGCAGGCAGGACCATCAGCACTACATCGGCGTCGCGTAAATCCACAAGATCTGTTGTCACATTCAACCCATCTGGCAGTGAAACACCATTCAAATATCGCACATTTATTTTCTCAGTCTGCATCGCTAAAATTTGAGCACGATCACGCCCCCACAGGGTCACGTCTAGGCCACCAATTCGCATCACACTCGCCAAAGCGGTCCCAAAGGCTCCAGCTCCAATTACGCCTACATGATTCATGCTTTGGCTCCCTTTTTGCCCGATCCCAAAATCGGTGCAGCTGTTTGATCAAGTGGCCAACGGGGCCGTGCTGATAGGCTCATATCGCTGACATGACCATTTGCAAATTGTTCTAACCCCGCCCACGCGATCATGGCAGCATTATCAGTACAATACTTCAAAGGTGGTGCTAAGAACTTAAATCCTTGTTCATCTGCTACATTTTGAAGTGCTGCTCGAATAATTGAATTTGCTGCAACACCCCCGGCCACGGCCAACGTTGAATGTGATCCAAACGCTCTGCACGCTCTCCGCGTTTTTTCAGCAAGTGTATCCACTACGGCCTCCTGAAAACTGGCACAAAGATCTTTCCGATCTTGTATTGTAATACCACCTTTTTCTTTGACCAGAGTATCCTGGGCCCGTCGTAATGCAGTCTTTAATCCAGAAAATGACATATCCATGTTGGGCTGATTAAGAAGTGGGCGCGGAAATTTAAACCGTGTTGCGTCCCCTCCTATCGCCTCTCGTTCGATTAACGGTCCACCAGGATAACCTAAGCCCAACAGCTTCGCAGATTTATCAAAAGCCTCACCGGGCGCATCATCAATAGTACTCCCAAGCCGTGAGAACTTATTATAGCCGTGCACGCCCAAAAACTGGCAATGACCGCCCGACATAAGCAGCATTAAATAGGGATAGCTTAATGCGTCCGTCATTCGCGGTGTAAGAGCATGGCCCGCCAGATGGTTTACACCTAATAATGGCTTACCTGACCCAACTGACAACCCTTTGGCACACATCACACCACTTATTATTCCACCAATCAGTCCTGGACCCGAGGTCACTGCAATTGCATCCATATCTGTCAGCGTCATTGTCGTTTCTTTTAATGCAAGTTCTACACATAGATCTAATCGCTCCGCATGGGCCCTGGCTGCAATTTCTGGCACTACACCACCAAAATTTGCGTGTAGCGTTTCTTGCCCCCATACCACGGATGATAGAACATCCCCCGCACTGCCCACCGCTCCCCGCACAACAGCCGCTGCAGTATCATCACAACTGCTTTCAATCCCAAGAATAGTGTAAATTTGTGTCATTATTAATCTTCGCCCACCGTTGTTTGTGTGGGCTCGCAAGTAACATTTGCATCCCTTTACAGCAATGGTACCATCTTCAATATGCCCAAACCGACTCTCTTGATGATCCGCCCATTGGTCCAAGCCTTGGAATTTGTGCAGGCCCTGAATGAGTCGACAGGCAAAACCCCAAATACGCTTTATTCACCAGTGATTAAGACTCAGGCAATTATCGCTAAGCCGCCCGAAAAGGTACAATTTCTGTTGTTTTCTTCTGTTAACGGTGTGAAATTTTTTGCAACTCAAACAGAAAACAGAAAGATTCCTGCCCTGTGTGTTGGTGACATGACTGCCAAAGCGGCAAAAGATGCAGGTTTTTCTGCTCAGTCTGCTGGCGGAACTGCATCTGACCTCTTAAAGCTTGTAAAGTCTGTTGCCGACCCCGCCAATGGTCCACTTACTTACGTTTGTGGTGCATTGGTTGCGCATGATCTTGATGGACATCTTGCTAAAATAGGATTCTCCACAAACCGGTGTACTGTTTATGAACAAACCTCGACCCCACTTACAAAACAAGCATTTTCCGCCCTACAAACCCCTACAGTTGTTCCCGTGTCCTCGCCTAACATGGCCCAAGTTTTTGCTGAACAAACTACACGCATGGAGCTCTCAAACGTCATTTTGGTTTTTATCTCTGAGAACGCTTGTGCGCCTTTGTCTCATAAGAAAGCTACACAAATCTTGGCCACTGCACCTACACGCAATGCTATGATTCATGCTGTTTCCCAATTTTTGTAGCGCAATTTTATTGCATTTTGTGCATTGGGGTTGAGACCGCATCGTACAGCGCTTAAATTTAGTGTAGGGTATTCTTTACAACTGCAATACGAGGCTTGCGAAGCGTGGCTGGAAAATTGAAAAAATCGTCTGAGAAAAAAAATGCAGAAGCTGTTTCTTCTAAAGCAGCACAGGAAGATAAAGACGATGTGGAAGAAATCACAATTAATGCTTTGGAGGGAGTCAAAGCCAATGTGGAAGATACAGTAGAAGACACCATAAAAGAAATTATTCTTGAACCGGAAGTGATCGGTGAGCAAGATGAACCGCGACCTTCGTTAGCGGCCCGTGCTCTGCGTGGTTTGTTATTGGTTTCTATAGGTATTATTGTTGCGCTTTGGGGTGCGCCAAAACTCGCTCCCGTGCTTCCAGCAGGTCTTGGGCCTGTTGCTGAGTTCCTGATGCCAGGCCAGTCTGATGCCAAGGCCTCTGTGGCCGCCCTGCGCACTGAACTAGACCAAAAGCTCGCCAACGTGCTCAAGTCTACTGGAATAGATCAAACTGCTATTAATAAATCTATTTCCGCCTATGCTGTGACCCAAGCTGAGGAAATTGAAATTATCAAGGACGCACTTTTCAGTATTCAAGGCCAAGACATCGAAACCCGCATCGCACTTCTTGAATCCCAATTTAAAGGGCTAAGTGCAGAAATTTCTACCGCGACTGAACGCATACTCCTGCAAATCCCCAAAAATGATGCAATTTTATCAGAAACGGCCGCAACAGAGCTTTCTGGCTACTCTGCTGCGCTTGAAAAATTGAAATCACAGGTTTCTGAACTTTCTGTTACAAATAGTAAACTTAGTCAAAAAATTGAAGAGGCTTCGAAAGCTTCTTCCCGCCGTATTAAAGAGGCAGAAAAAGAAGCTACCAAACAGGTTGTTTCTACCGCCATAAAGAAAAACCTTGCTGATGTGGCTATAGCCCTAGATCGAGGAGGCCCGTTCAAGGCTTCCCTTGATGCTTTGGCTTTAGCCACAGGTGTCAAAATTCCAGAAAGTCTTGCTATTATTGCGGTGAACGGTACGACATCGTGGTTAACTTTGCGCAATGGATTTTCTGAAGTAGCACATAAGGCCCTTCGAGCTGACATTCAGGCTAAAGTTGATGATGGGTCCATCTCTAAACTAGGTGCATTTTTTAAGACTCAAGTGGGCACACGCTCGCTTGAGCGCAAAGAGGGCCCTGAAACAGATGCCATTCTGTCTCGCGTAGAAGACGACCTTTTGAATCGCCGCCTAGACGCGGCCCTAATTGAGGCAAACAGCTTACCGAGTTCGGTGAAATCTGCCATATCTGTTTGGGTTGCAAAACTTGGCGCACTTTCAGCTGCGCACTCTGACTTTAAAGATTTCTCGTCGGCCGTTGGCGCACTCTGAAAGAAAGCAAGACATATGCTGTTGTCCCTGGTCCGTGTAGTATTTTTTATCGCATTCATTGTCGCAGCAACCGTAGCAGGTTCTTATTTGATTGAAGCTGGTGGCGAAATCAAGCTTTCGTTCAACGGTGAAGAACACCGCTTTGCTCCTATTGTAGGTTTAACTGGAATCGCGTCTTTTATGATAGCTGTTTGGGTTATGTTTAAATTGTTTGGTCTGCTGACTGCCTTGTTTAAATTTTTCAATGGGGGCGAAACGTTCGTGTCTCGTTATTTCAACCGTAACCGTCAACGCAAAGGATTTGAGTCATTGGCAGACAGCATGGTTGCACTCGCTTCGGGCGAAGGCAAAATTGCTTTGCAAAAAGCTGCTAAAGCAGAACGGTATTTTGGACACTCGGAACTCACTCAACTAATTAGTGCTCAGGCTGCAGAAATGTCAGGAGATACGCAACATGCACTGAAAAATTTTGAAAAACTGTTAAAAAATGACCGTAC
>ENA-ORDA01003197-ORDA01003197.1-marine-metagenome-genome-assembly--contig:-NODE-3197-length-11586-cov-5.943262_pt1 | contig 11586 bp, 10 predicted proteins | sample MGYA00237778_ERZ508506 | MGnify/ENA primary metagenome ERZ508506 (study PRJEB26177, sample SAMN06267891) | marine metagenome | isolation source: Monterey Bay, California, USA | place: Pacific...
AACATCGTAGCGCTCAAAGGTACTAAAACTTCCAACCGATACCCGTTTTATAGGTCCAATCGGTTTTTTCGATTCCGACCGGTGGACGTGAGTCATGCTCCAAGTCAACTGAAATCAAGAAATCAAAATTATCGGTAGCCGGAACGGATACGGATAACCCTCCGACTGCGCGTCGATCAGAAAACTCATCCAATTTATTCTGGAGGTACGCAGTTCCAACGAATGTTATTTTTTTATCATTCGTCTTTCGATATGAGATATAGACATTGGAACGGCCAATTTGACTGGTCCCGTCAACACCCCTATTTTCTGATTCATAGAACCCACCAATACCGAGATAAAGCCCCGAATTGGGATTAACGCCATATTTGAATCGAAGACCTGTACCTAATAAATCCCGCTCCTCCAACTGAATGAAATCGTTTTGCTGCCACTGATAAAAATATTCCCAATCAGTCAGAACAGTTAAAGTGCGAGTATGACGCAAATGAAGTAATTGTTCGTCCGCACTTTTATTTCCAGAGCTTTCCCCGTACTCGCTACCAAACACAATCAAATTGCTGAAATTATCACCTAGGTACTGAGCTAGCCCTGACAGACTCACATCAGTCTTATCGGAATTTCCATTGCTTCCGGACGCCTCAAGACTTCCGGCCGTAGCCCAACCGGACACAGTACCCGCGCGTTCCCTCAAAGACTCAATGTCGACAATTGCATTTACACTTTGATTGAAGCAACACAAGAATACCGCGGCCAATACCACATGGCTTTTAAATGACACCAACTTTCTCCTTGAGCTAAAGACTTTTCGTGCGCCGCTGCGGACAGACCGTCTCACGTCCATCCGGCCCTCCTGCGGTCAGGCAGAAGGTATCGTTCTAATAACCAGGTTACGAATCTCTGACATATCCTCCATCGCAAATCTAACACCCTCGCGACCCAAACCTGAATCTTTCACACCACCGTAAGGCATGTTGTCTACTCGGTATGAGGGCACATCACCCACGACGACTCCCCCAACATCCAATTTGTCCCACGCTTTTTGAATTTTGTAAAAATCTACAGTCGAATGTCTGTCTGCGTAAACCTCTGTAACAACGTTTGTTAATACAGCATTTTCGGTTAAACTTTGGTGACGCTCAATAATTTGAACATGTGCATTTTGCCCCACTACAATTAAGTTTCTTGGCTGCAACATGGTGGCAGCATCAGTACCAGTGGTAAAATTGATAATTTGTATAGGTTTTTCAACTTCAGTATTCTTAGGAATATGAATGTAAGCACCTTCTTTAGAGAAGGCAGTATTTAGTGAAGTTAAATTGTCTTGTTTAGCAACTTTATTAAAATAGTTCTCTATGACAGGTTTGTATTTTGCTTTAGTTAAAGCAGAAGACATTAAGCAAACATCTATACTGTCATGGGTTGTTTCTGATAAAAAAGAACTGTATTTTCCATCTATAAAAACTACTTTATAAGTGTCTATATCATGAATAAAATATTGTTTTACATCTGCAAGATTGATGGTTTTTTCTTTATTTTGAAAAATACTATAATCTTCTTTTAAGATAGTATTTAGAGAGGTGTATTTCCACGCCTCTAGCTTTTTTGATGGAAAGCCTAGCTTTTCAAAGTTTTGAAACGCTTCTGTTCTAATCTCATGAATATCAGAATTGATATTTACGCCGTCTTCAAAAGCGACATAAGAGGAAACTATTTTTTCTTTTAAATCCATACTTAATGGTTTATGATATCATTTCTTCCTTGATCCAATCATACCCTTTAGCTTCCAGTTCTAGCGCTAAAGAAGCATCTCCGGTTTTAACTATTTTACCATCATGTAGTACATGAACAAAATCTGGAACAATATATTCTAACAATCTTTGGTAGTGTGTAATTACTATGACAGCGTTGTCTTTTGATTTTAATTTATTAACTCCATTTGCAACAATGCGCAAAGCATCAATATCTAAACCAGAATCTGTTTCATCTAAGATGGCTAGTTTAGGTTCTAACATTGCCATTTGAAAAATTTCGTTACGTTTTTTCTCTCCTCCAGAAAAACCTTCGTTTAAAGAACGAGATAAGAATTTACGATCAATCTCTAAGAGCTCAGATTTTTCACGAATCATTTTCAACATATCTTTTGCAGGCATATCTTCTAAGCCTTTCGCCTTACGATTTTCGTTGATGGCTGTTTTAATAAAGTTAGTTACAGAAACTCCAGGAATTTCTACCGGATATTGAAACGATAAAAACACACCGTTGTGAGCTCTTTCCTCAGGAGCCAACTCGCTAATATCTTCACTATTTAACTCAATAGTTCCTTGGCTAACCTCATATTCTTCTTTTCCTGCAATAATATTAGCCAGGGTACTTTTTCCAGCTCCATTTGGTCCCATAATTGCATGAACTTCACCTGCATTTACTTCTAAATTCAATCCTTTTAAGATTGACTTATTATCTATACTTGCTTGTAAATTTTCTATTTTTAACATGTTCTTTATACTATGTGCTTGTTGCTTTAATTACAAGCGTTAATTTTTTAGTTACCTATCCAACAGAACCTTCTAGGCTAATTTCTAATAATTTTTGTGCTTCAACTGCAAACTCCATAGGAAGTTTGTTTAGCACTTCTTTACTGAAACCATTTACAATTAAAGCGATGGCTTTTTCAGTATCAATACCTCTTTGATTGCAGTAGAATAATTGTTCTTCTCCAATTTTACTTGTAGTTGCTTCGTGCTCTACCTGCGCTGTTTTATTTTTTACTTCTATGTAAGGAAATGTGTGAGCACCACATTCATTCCCCATTAATAAACTATCACATTGTGAAAAGTTTCTAGCATTTTCAGCTCTTGAGTTTATTTGCACCAAACCACGATAACTATTTTGTGATTTTCCAGCAGAAATTCCTTTGGAAATAATGGTTGATTTAGTGTTTTTCCCTAAGTGAATCATTTTAGTACCAGTATCTGCCTGCTGATAATTATTTGTAACAGCAATAGAGTAAAACTCTCCAACAGAATTGTTTCCTTTTAAAATGCAGCTTGGATATTTCCAGGTAATTGCAGAACCTGTTTCTACTTGAGTCCAGGATATTTTTGCATTGGTTTCACACAAACCTCTTTTGGTTACAAAATTGTAAACACCACCCTTTCCTTCGCTGTTTCCAGGATACCAATTTTGAACAGTAGAATATTTAATTTCAGCATCATCCATTGCAATTAGTTCAACAACTGCTGCATGTAATTGATTTTCATCTCTGCTTGGAGCTGTACAGCCCTCAAGGTAGCTAACAAAACTTCCTTTGTCTGCAACAACTAGCGTTCTTTCAAACTGACCTGTTCCTCCCTCATTAATTCTAAAATAGGTAGATAGTTCCATAGGGCAACGAACACCTTTTGGGATATAACAAAATGAACCATCTGAAAAAACAGCAGAATTTAAAGCAGCATAAAAATTATCTGAAGTAGGAACAACAGTTCCAAGATATTTTTTAACCAACTCTGGGTGTTCTTGTATAGCTTCAGAAATAGGCATAAAAATAATACCCTTTTCTCCGAGAGTCTTTTTAAAAGTAGTGGCAACAGAAACAGAGTCTATTACAATATCTACAGCAACGTTTGCCAATCTTTTTTGTTCTTCTAAGGAGATGCCTAATTTTTCAAAAGTTGCTAGTAAATCTGGATCAACTTCATCAATACTATTTAGTTTAGGCTTTTGTTTTGGAGCAGAATAATAAGCAATTTCTTGAAATTCTGGTTTTTTGTAGCTTACGTTGGCCCATTCTGGTTCTTCCATTTTAGACCAAACTTTAAACGCATCTATACGCCATTCAGTCATCCACTCTGGTTCGTTTTTCTTTTTAGAAATTGCACGAACCACATCTTCATTCAACCCTTTAGCAAAGGTTTCACTTTCTATATCGGTATAAAAACCATATTCGTATTCTTTGGTTTTTAATTCTTCTCTTAAATCATCTTCTGTGTACTTACTCATTTTAATTATCAGTTATCAATTATAATGAAAAACTTTCTCCACAACCACAAGTTCTGTTGGCATTTGGGTTGTTAAAAACAAATCCTTTACCGTTTAACCCTCCAGAAAATTCTAAGGTAGTTCCTACCAAATACAAGAAACTTTTTTTATCTACAATAATTTTAACATCATTGTCTTCAAAAATCTTATCGTTTTCTTGCTGTTTATTGTCAAAGTCTAGATCATAAGAGAGGCCAGAACAACCTCCACTTTTTACACCAACTCTTACAAAGTCTGTTGTAGCATCAAAGCCATCATCAGTCATTAATTGGATGACTTTTTGTTTAGCCGTGTCTGAAACTTTTATCATAACTTTAAATAGATTAACTCTAAATTGTGGTTGCAAAGATACGATATAAGTCTAAAATGACCAGTGATGCTAACATTATATTGATCTATTGAAAAATCAATAAAATCTATTAATTATGAAAATCGGGATTGTTAATAAATTCAGGATCTGTTAACGTAAGCAAAAAAGCGTTTAAGTCTAATTTTTCTTGAGGAGTTAGTTGAACACCTCCTTGGCTTACTTTTTTCATTAAGGGGTCTATTGTAGAAGAAAATTGCAATCCTTCACTGTAATGATTTATGACTTCTTCTAAAGTTGCAAAACGCCCATCATGCATGTAAGGAGCGGTAAAATTAAGATTTCTCAAAGAAGGCGAACGAAACTTACCATTATCATTAGGATCTCCTGTTACACCTCCTAATCCTAGATCATCAAATGTGCTGTCTAATCCGTTATTGTGAAAACCATTGTCTGTCCATAAAGGGTTGTTATCACTTCCATGACAATGAAAACAGTCTCCTTTCTCTTCATCCATAAAAATAGCAAAGCCATTCAGCTCTTCTAAACTTAATGTGGCGTTTCCAAGAAGGTATTGATCAAATTTTGAATTTCCTGAAATAAGAATTCTTTCAAATTGTGCAATTGCTTTTGTAACCAAGCTAGAATCTATTATTGTTGTTCCAAAAGCTCTTAAAAACAAGGTAGGGTATTCTGGATCTTGTTGAAGTTTTTCCGCTACATTTGCCCAATTACTATGCATTTCAATTGGGTTTTTAACAGGCTCTAAAGCCTGTCTTTCTAGCCCCAATTCTTTTCCGTCCCAAGCAAATTTATCAGTAAAATTCCAAGCTAAGTTCATTAAAGGCATAGAATTACGAGACCCAAATACTCCGTCTATTCCATTGCTAAAACGAGTGTTATCTGTAAAAGAATTTTGAGGTTTATGACAAGATGCACAGGCTTGTGTATTATTTCCAGAAAGTTTTCTATCAAAAAATAGTTTTTTTCCTAGAGCAACACCTTCTTCGGTTAGAGGATTGTTGCTTGGAATTAACGGGTCTATTAATTTTTGTTGAAAAAGCTCAGGAATCTTTAGTGAATAGGGGATGGGTGAATATATATCTTCTGAACCAGTTTCTTGATTTGAACAGGACATAAAAACCAGCATCAAACAATATAGAAGAAGAAATTTTATATTCATATTATTGAGTAATGGAAACTAGGCTAAAAACGGATGAACCGTTTTGATTCATTAAAAGCTGCACATCATAATTTCCCATTAAATTTACATCATATTCATTTAAATTCCAGGTAGTAGGGTTCTTAAACCATTCTGAAACATCCATTTCTATCTGTATGTTTGTGTTTCCACCAATGGTTGCTGCACCAATATTTAATGAAAATGAAGTATCTAAAGGGTCATTCGTGTTTGTTGGGTCTATTGCGCTAATAACATGATAATTAAAAGGCGCTTCAACAGAGGTAATATCTCTATATTTTCCGTCAAATTGCATAAAATGATAGCCTCCACCTAAGGCATTAGGAACATTAAAGTTAGCCGTATTTAAATCTGGGTAAGCCCCATCAATATTATATTCATTACTAAAACCAAACCTAAAAGAAACAGAAGTATAGTCACCCGGTAAAATAGTTTCAGATGTTGTAAAAGAGAGGCCTTTGGTGTTGGTTAGGTCTACTAAATTATATTCATCAAGAACTGTAACTACACCACTTTCATGGGTTAATGAAATCTCGGAGATTAGGTATCTTAATCGCTCTATACTAAGATCCTGCTCGTTTTCATTGGTAAATTTAAGCTCGTTAAAGTCGGCATTTGTAATCTCTATTCCATCCCAAGAATGACTAAAGTTTAGAGTAATAGCAACAGGGTTCAGGCTAATATCGTTGTCTTCACTACAGCTACTTAGCACAAAAGCAATACAGATAATTGCTAATATCTTTGTCTTCATGTTTAATTTATTTTTATAATTAATACATCAGTAAACCCTTTGTTCTCTAGAATATCGCCATTAGAACTATTTGTTTCTCCTACAGCAATAATGGTTCCATTATTTAATTGAACAGAGTCATAGGCGAAATCTATTTCTGAGCCACCAACAGTGGTTTCCCAAAGTAACTCACCAAAGGTATTTATCTTTACAATCCAAGCATCATTTTGACCTTGATTTTGCAATACATCTCCATCAGAACTTCTAGAGCTTCCGACAATTATAAATCCACCATCAAAAGTTAAGTCTATAGACCTACCAACATCAAAATTAGAACCACCAATAGAACTATTCCACAATATATCTCCATCACCAGAAATTTTAATAAGCCATAAATCTGCAGCTCCATTATTTAAAGAAACATCTTGTTCAATGCTTCGCGTATCTCCAACAATAACATGGTTTCCATCACCAGAAGAAACAATACCTCTTGCTTCATCTATTTCTGAGCCACCAAACGATTTTTCCCAGACGATATCTCCAGTGGCAGTAGACTTTACTACCCAAAAATCATAAGATCCCTTGTTGTTTGTAATATCTACATCGTTACTATCTGAGCCTCCTACGATTATTAAATTGTTACTAGCAGTCTCAAGAACTCCTGCTGGATTGTCGGTAAAAGATCCACCATAAAAACGCGACCATACAACATCTCCTGTTTGGGTTATTTTAATTGACCAATAATCTCCTCCTGCATGTCTGGTAGAAAACCTACCAAAATTTCCTTCACCTCCAGATGCGGTAACATCTAAAACACCAGAGAGGATAAAATGATTGTCTGATGTTTCTATAATAGATATTCCTTCATCTGCACCTGTATAACCAAAAGATTTTTGCCAAGTAAGAGCTCCGAAAGCATCAATTTTTACCACCCAAAAATCTCTATTACCGTTATTGGTTGTAACATCTCCATCAACACTATCTGAATAGCCTAGCAACGCAAATCCGCCATCTGAGGTTTCAATAAGACTGTTTCCTCTATCGTCTCCAGAACCTCCATAGGTTTTATTCCATTCTAACAACGCATCGGAATTAAATTTGAGTACCCAAAAATCATAATTTTCGGTTGTTTTCCCTGTAACATCTCCATCCATACTTTGTGTATAACCAAGAACAGCAAAACCTCCGTCTGAAGTAGCTACAACAGATTTTGCGACATCATTTTTTGATCCGCCATAAGTTTGAACAAGTTTAGGGGCTCCATCAGAATTAGCTACCACTGGATTAAAAGTTAGATCTGATTCTGTGCAACCATAGGCAATTAAAATAACGAAAAAAAGCAGGTATTTTTTCATGAAGCTACTCGCTTTTTCTTACGATATAAAAACCACTATTGATATCACTTATAATGATGTTTCCGCTAGAAAAATATGGATATACATTCCAAACTCCATTAAAAGAAGCATTATCATTTGAAGGAAAGGTATCAAAATATCCAATTTCCGTCATAGTTTCATTACTAATAGCTGTAATGTCAATTACTCTAATTCCAGCAGAGTAATTGGCAAGGTAATAGTCATTCCCATTTACATAACCATTATGATCTATGGCAGTAGTGGGGCCAAAATAATCCATATGAACAGATGGATTATCTAAATCAGTAAAATCAAAAACAATATTTCTTGTATTTCCCCCAAAGTTGCGTTCATCTAATTCATCGCCAAGAATAAAATAGTTTTGATCTTCTGTAAACCACCCCTGGTGAGTATATCCGATATTAGGGTAGCTGGTTTTAGCAATTTGCGTAGGGTTCATTTTATCAGTTACATCAACAATAACAACTTCATTTTGATTGCTGCCTATTAAAATTTCTTTCCCTGTATAATCAGTATCAGGCCCATTGTAGGTGACAACTTGTGCATCATGAGAATAAGCATCTTCACCATACCCGCCTGCAGCTACTGGGTTTAACGGATTAGATATGTCTATAAAATGTGGTCCACCGCTATAAGTACTTGTGCCAACAGCATAGGCATATCCTTGAACATCATTGATAACGATGTTATGTGCATCTCCAAAACCATCATAATGTGCATCTGATGTAAAAGCTTCGGGAGGTTGGTTCGCAGGTACATTCCCTAATTTTGTAAGATCAAAAACCTGCATTCCGTGGCCAGGTGCTTCGCTAACGATAAAAGCATAGTTTCCATAGGTTTTAATATCTCGCCAAGAACTATTTGTTGTATGTGTTGGTAAAAATCCAACAATTCTTGGAAACTCTAGATCAGAAATATCAATAAAAGAAGTTCCTGTATTAAGACCCATCAAGGCATATTCTTTTCCGGTAGCAGGATCTGTCCAACCCCAACAGTCATTTCCAGAATTGGCACCTAAAGTATTTAAATCTATGTGGCCTATTAAATCATAGTTATTACAAGGATACTCTCCCGCAAATCCATTTTCACAAAAATTAAGAACAAAGGGAGGAGTTTCATCTACGTCTATAATTGAAAAAGATACTCCTTGAATTTCACTTATATCTCCCTCTGCATCACTAACAGTAACTTCAAAACTATAGCTAGATTTTACTTCAAAATCTGGATTAGCATCTAAACTAACGGTATTGTTATTTAGCGTTAATAAATCAGCATCGTCGCCACCAATAAAATAACTAGCGATTTCAACATTTCCTGTAGCTTCTATTATATATACAGTTTGTTCAGCACCACTGTTTTCAATCAAGTCAATTCCAGTATTTCCAGAAACTATTTCTGGTGGTGTGTATTCTAGTGTTACTGATTTTTTACAAGAGAAAATCAATAATAAAATACATGATATTACAATAATTTTCATACGGAGAAAGGTTTAGTATACTATTAGTTTTTTAGAAATGATATTGTTTACTTTAACAATATACACACCTTTCAGGTTCTTTTCTATTGGAAGAACGAATTCTTTATCATTAATATTTTGTTTAAAGAAAATCCTTCTTCCAAGAATATTAAAAACACTCACAGATTTAATCTGATGATTTTGTGTTACTTTAATAATAGGATTCTTATTTGTTGGGTTCGGAGAAATAGAAAAACGGTTTTTAAGAACTTCAACACTACCAAGAGTTCCAGATTTTCTCACAACAAAAAGCCCTCTTTCTATATCATTAATAATAATATTTCCACTAGCAAAATAAGGATATACGCTCCAAGCACCATTAAAAGCAGTTCCATTGTTTTGTGGGTAGGTATCAAAGTAACCTATTTCAGTTAATTGATTGTCTGTGCCTCCAATATTTGAGATATCTAAAACGCGCATTCCCGCCCTATAGCTAGCCATAAAAAAATCAGTTCCTTGAACGTATCCATTATGATCTATTGCGTTAGATGCTCCGTAATACGTGTCTATTTGTGTTGGGTTGTCTAAATCTTGAAAGTCAAAGACAAGGGTTCTTGTATTGATACCATAATTTTGTTCATCAGTTTCATCACCTAATAAAAAATAGCGTTGGTCATCTGTAAACCAACCTTGGTGTGTATAGCCAATCTGAGGATAGTCAAATTCGGCAATTTTTATAATAGTACTTTTGTCTGTAACATCTAAAATTACCACTTTATTTTCATTACTTCCTACCAAAATTTCTTTTCCAGTATACGCAGTATCTGGGCCATTATAGGTAATTACTTGCGCATCATGTGTGTAGCCATCTAAAGAATAACCGCCCAGACTTGTTGGATTTAAAGGATCTGAAATATCAACAAAATGGGGTCCTCCACTATAATTATTACACCCTACAAGATAGGCTACTGCACTAGCTTCATTAATTACAATATTATGACAACTAGTTACGTCATTGTAAACAACATTTGGACTTAGTGTTTCAGGGCTTGTAACGTCTCTTAGCCTTGTTAAATCAAAAACTTGCATTCCATGATTACCTACATTATCTGCCACAATAAAGGCGTAATTACCATAAATTTTTACATCTCTCCAATAATTACTTCCTGAATTAGAATTCAAACGTCCCAAAAAAACAGGGTTAATAGGGTCTGTAATATCCACAAAAGCTGTACTATTTGTCATGGCAGCAATTGCATATTCTTTTCCTGTCTCAGGATCAGTCCATCCCCAAACATCACTCCCTTCTGGGTTTCCCGAGGTATTTGCTAAAGTGCTTACAGAAATATTAGAAAGTAAATCATAATTATTACAAGGATATTCTCCTGCAAAACCACCCACACAAGGGGCTTGACTATAACAAGAAAAAGAAATTAAAATAGCGAAGATTAGGGAGTTTTTTTGTTGCATATTCCATATTAATTATAGAAAACAAATATAACTGATTTAAAGAATAAATAGAAGACAGAGAGAATAGCAGCTAAGATGTGGCGATTATTTTTAAGATGTGTATATCTTTGCAACATGTTAGAAGATAAAAATCAATCAAGAACGTCATTGGAGCAATTAGGAGAATTTGGCTTAATTAATCACATTACAAAACATTTCAAGATCTCTAATAAATCAACAGTGAAAGGAGTTGGAGATGATGCAGCTGTTTTGGAAAAGACAGATAAACAGACAATAATTACTACTGATTTATTGATCGAAGGAGTTCATTTTGATTTGAGTTATGTCCCACTTAAACACTTGGGATATAAATCTGTGATAGCAAACCTTTCTGATGTCTATGCAATGAATGCACAAGCAGAGCAAATTACGGTTTCAATTGCAGTTTCCAATCGTTTTCCACTAGAAGCAATTGAAGAATTATATGCTGGAATTCAATTGGCATGTGAAACATATCATATTGATTTAATAGGAGGAGATACCACTTCATCTACAAAAGGGATGCTCATATCTATCACTGCCATTGGTAAAGCAAATAAAGAAGAGGTTGTTTACAGAAATGGAGCAAAAGAAACAGATTTAATTGTAGTTACTGGTGATTTGGGAGCCGCTTATCTTGGGTTGCAGGTTTTAGAGAGAGAAAAACAAGTATTTAAGGTAAATCCCAATAATCAGCCAGATCTAGATAATTATACCTATTTGATAGAGCGTCAATTAAAACCAGAAGCAAGAAAAGATATTTCATCTCTTCTGAAAGATATGGGTGTTCAACCTACCGCCATGATTGATATTTCTGATGGGCTTTCTTCTGAAATCATGCATATTTGTTCACAAAGCAATGTAGGTTGTAAAATTTATGAAGATAAAATACCTTTAGACCCTCAGGTAATTACAACTTGTGAAGAGTTTGATATTGATAGTACCATGGTAGCCTTAAGCGGAGGAGAAGATTATGAGCTATTATTTACG
>ENA-ORDA01003201-ORDA01003201.1-marine-metagenome-genome-assembly--contig:-NODE-3201-length-11576-cov-7.109836_pt1 | contig 11576 bp, 7 predicted proteins | sample MGYA00237778_ERZ508506 | MGnify/ENA primary metagenome ERZ508506 (study PRJEB26177, sample SAMN06267891) | marine metagenome | isolation source: Monterey Bay, California, USA | place: Pacific...
ACTCACGGGCCACCGCCGACGCACATCGCTCTGGATGGCAACGACGACAATCAATTATCCCAAGGCCAAGTCGCTCTGGGCCACGGCGACCTGCGAGGGATCCGAAGGTGCGACCACGACCTTTCACACCGTGTGGGATAAGAACAGGGCCTCGGAGCGACCCTACGCGCTGGGCTACCTGACGCAACGCCGATTCGTTCGATTCTTGCAATCCAGCCAGGGACAAGAATTGCTCGGCGTCGACTGCTCGCGGGCCGGCGCGGGTGGCGGAGCGCGCGAGAATTTCATTCGGAGAGTTTGCTCCGAGTTTTTCGCACTCTGTGTCGAGCTCAGCAAACTAAACGAGCTTGAGCAGGACGACTACGAGCTTGTCGGAACGGCGCGTAACATGGCAGACGGCAGCTACTGCACGTTTCAGGGGTTTGCAGCCGCGATCCACTCGGCGCGCTTCGGCAAGATGCTAAAACAGTGGCACCGAACTGCCGTCGACTCGCCCAAACCAATTCCGACGACCGCCCCCCGAGTGGTCGTCGGCGTTCCAGTCGAGCTCGCAAGTGAGCCACCGCCACCGCCCCCCTCGCCGGCGCCGGTGCCCAAAGGAGGCCGTAATCCAGTCGTGGAAATGGATTCCTCCGACGAGGAGACGGCGGTTCCAAAGTACGTCCCGCCTCCATTGCCCGTCGACCCCGTCTACCGCATTGCGCGCAAACTATTCAAGGATGGCATGCGAACTGCATACAGTCGCGAAAGTCGCCAGTGGACCGCCTCCAACTCGGGAACCGTCGAGTTTTATTCAATCGATGAATGGATTGAGCCAAAGTGGCAACGGATGCGCCCCGACGCACGCGAGGAATGGATGAAGGCTGCGCGCGCAACCCTCAAAGAGCCGGCAGCGCCACCGCCCACGCCGATTGTGAAGCCAATGACGCCCGTCGAACCGCAACCGCCTACACCGGAACCAGCTGCGCCCGAGCCCGTCATTCCGGATCTCGCGCCAGCTCCGGAGCCCGTGCCAGCTCCGGAGCCCGTGCCCGTCATTCCGGATCTCGCGCCAGCCCCGGCCCCTAAAAAGGAGACCAAGCGCAAGCGCGACGAAGACGACCAGGCCTCGCCCACTATTACGGGCACCGAGCACTGGAACGAAAACTGCCTCGGCTTTCTCATCATTCGAGACTACAACAAGTTCAAGGCACTTGGTGCGCGCGGCGAGCTCTGCTTTGACGACAAGCACGAACACCACGCGGCTGCCTACAAGGGCGACTATTGCATCTTGGTCACGCAGCGCCAGATGGGACGCAGCGCCCTTAAGACTGATGGGTACGTCCTTCTTTCGGGCCAGGCGGCCACTCGCGTCGCTCACGCCACCCGCTCACAGCCGCGGCTCCGGTCCGTGCCCGACATTGTAAAGCATTTCAACGCCAACCCCGACCTCAATGACGATCAGCGCTCGTAGACCGCGCGACGGTGCACTCTTGCGGCATGTGTCGCGTGCATGTAACACGCGTGTCCGCGAACGCGTGCGTGTGTGTGTGTGCAGCGTGTTCATGACGAATTTTTTTGAATTGATCGAGTGCATTGATCCAATCGTCAATGTTCTAAACCTTCGATCGAAACGAGCGCTCGCGTGCATGAACCACGAGTGTCAAAGCGTCGTCCTGCAGTCCTTGAGTGGTAAAAAGTTGTACGTCGACGAGGACGACTGTGACCGAGGCAACGTGCAGTTTGTCATCAACCATCTTTCGCAAGTAGTCCCTGGACTCAAGGTCTGTCCAAAGGGAGAGGAGCTGGTCCCCGAGCTCGATTTTCAGACTTTGCGCACACGCAAGCGCCTGACCGCCGTGAAGGATGACAAAACGATCAACGAGACGACTGCCTATTGGCTCGGCGAGGCGCTTGCAGACACCGACTGCTTGATTCGCCTCACGACTGGCGCGGTCAAAAGCCTCGCCGCCATTCGCAACAATCCGCGGATTTACTTGTCACCCGTCGACAATTGCGATCCGATCAACAAGAAGCTCCTCGGAGGAGCCCTGGGCATGAAATCGAAGACGTCGCTCGGAACCGCGCAAGCGATCATCAAGGCGGCGGAGAATTCAAAGGCACTCTCATTGAGATGCCTATACCTCGGAAATGACGTCTTGGACCAGCTCAAGCCCGATTATGAAACCCTTGTCTCAAAGAATGCGTTTTACGACGTGGATCTCGACCTTTCGCACAACATGGTCAACGACGAATCGCTCGTCGACTTCTTGTGTGTCTCAAAGCGGTATGGAGAACTAACCCTTTCTCAGACATCGTACACTTTTAAAACGATGAAGCTTCTTTCGGGCAAGATCGCTCAGGGCGATCTGCAAGTGCATACGCTGCGCCTTTCCAGAGTTGAGCTCACGGGCGCGCGGCTGAAGATGCTCGTTCGCGCATACCGCACGGCTCCCGACAGCACGCGGTTGGCACTCGAGCATCTCGATCTTTCCGAAAACGACACCAGCTATCCAATGTCGGATTGGCAAACGCTCTTTGATGTTGACACGCCGCCCTTTCCCAGCCTGAAGAGACTCGATCTACAGCCGCTTTCGATGGGTGTCAGTGGACAAGGCAGTTTGTTGATACGAAACATCAAAAAGGGAGCGTTTCCCTCGATTGAAAAGGTTGTGGTTCAGAAGGTGCGAGACGAGGGATTCCAGTTGCGAGTCACGTCGGCCGTGCGCACTTGGGCGGTTGTCAATGGACGGATGCGCTCGGGGTGGTAGTAGACCTTGTCTCGTGGACAATCGTGAGCGTCACGATTGTGTCGACACCACGGAGTCGTAAACTCGGCATCCATTGACCGAACAAACCCTTTTGATTTTAGCAAGGGTGGACAACTACCCTTGCAGCGCTCCACGAGCAACACGGAGACTGGGATGTCCCAATCCATTCCGCTCAGCACTGCATACTCGGACGCTTCCACGTCCAGCGACCAAAAGTCGATCTTTGAAATCCGCAGTGCACGCAGCAGAGGGCCAATAGCCGTACACCGCACCTTGTATTCGGCACTGGAACGTGGCTCGACGTGTGCGTCGCCCCATTTTCCGTCGCGCAACCCATTGCCCAGATGTCTCGATGGGTTGCCAGCAACCCCAGTGCAACATCCCGAGCCACCAGCAAAGCTCAGATTCCCAGCAGCGGGACAGAGTGCCGTCTCGGCGCGCGTCACTCCCGGCCGTGCACGCAGGAGTTGCGCAAAGTTGAGTTGATTCGCTTCGACCATCAGGCCATTCCATCCGAGAAAGCGCTCAAACAGGTACGAGTTTGAGCCGCCAATTCCACCATCGAGGCCGCCTGCCTCGACAAAAAACCCACGCTGGGCTGGATCTGTCGAGGCGCGGTTTGCAAAAAACGTGCGATAGACACGGATGACCGGTCCCAACCATAGATCGTGTTTGAATTTTTCCGTGTAGTGATGCAGTGACAATGGTTCGTTTTTATTCCAGATCACAGTGTTGCGGGGGGCATGTGGAAATACCACAAGGGGTGGCACAAAACGGGGGTTGAGCGTGGAAACCCGTAGCTCTTTCACGCGACGGAGCCTAGCAATCGTCTCGTTTACAATCGAGTGCGCATTTTCAAGTGGCACGCATTCGCCACGTGGTTGGCAAGACAGGGAAAACGCCACGTCCGCACGAACCAGGGCGGTGCCAAACATGGTTAGGGTCGAGTCGATGCATGGATTGGTATCTTTGCAAGCACGTTAGCGCAAAAAGGGCACCTTTTGAAAGTGCGACTCGGTACCGCAAGTCCACTTGTGGCTACCTGAGCAGCGTTTCGCCCCTGCGCGTCATCGATTCAAAGGCGTCCGCCTGTTGGTTGGCCGTCTTCTCGTGCGTCCACTGCCAGTAGTCGTCCGTCGCGGGCCGACGACGCCTTGGTGGGTGTGGGTTGACAAAGGCGCGCGTGACGTCTTGCACGGCCTTGCGATGCTCCCGTGGCGTGGGAGGGTTTGGGTTGGAGATGCGCGCATTGGTCAGTTTGTCAAGCACCGCGTCGACTTCGTCTTCTGGCGCGACCGCCAGGGCGCCCTCGAGCTCAAACACGCCATCGGGCTTGTAGTGCGCGCAGTGTTCCGCCGGCAGCTTGATGGGCAGCGCGCGAATCGCGTTTGCAGTGCCCTCCTGCTTGACAAACTTGTAAAATCCCTCGGCCGCTGGCAGGATGCGCACGACGGAGGCATCGTCGGACTGGCACCGCCGAAATCCCACCTTGCGCGTCTTGAGAAACCACAGCGGCATTTGAAAGCCGCGCTTTGACTCAAGCTGCTGCACGTTGCCAAGGTTGTTGTCGCAGACGCGGCAGTAGACCTTGGAGATCTTGCGCACCGTTTGCTTGCCAGAGCCTTGCAGGCCCGGCTTGTGGTGTCGTTCGATGCGCACGCGCTCGTCGTCGGCGGACGGCACACTGGCCGTGAGATGCAAGCTTTCTTCCGTCTGCACCGTCACCTTGGCCTGTGCAAGCGGCAGCACGGCAGTGCCACACCTGCGGCAGCACGCTGCGGGGTGGTCGACCATTGGGCGTGCCCCGCCGTCACCCTTGTGGCGAAAACACACACACACACCCACACGCACCGCAAGTGTGTGTGTGTGTGTGTGTGTGCGCGTGTGCGCGTGTGTGAAAACACGGAGTCTGTTAGCGCAAAAGGGCGCGGTTGGGGTGCGACTCGGTGTCAAAAAAAACTTTAAAAACGCCACGCTCGTTCCCCAACCATCAAACACACGTAAACACGCGCACTCCCCAGTCGGGGTTTAATCATTCAGCGGGGCCTGATTCGCATTCTCCGTCTCCTTTTCCGCCGCCTTGCGGACCTTGTCTTCCTTGCGAGTCTTTTGGTCCTCGGCGTCTAGAATGTGCTCGACCGCCTTGGGAGCATCGTTTGAGGTGCTGAAGCAAAAGCCCGAAAACACACGCGCCAGGTCCGGATCGGAGCGAGCGGCGGCCACGACGTGCGCATTCGTCAATCGCTTGGCGGCGGGCTTGGCGCTGGACGCCTGCTCATTCGCGAGCCGCAGCACCGTTTCGATGACCGATTCGACCACCCCAGTCATGAAAATGGACGGGTCCGTGCCACACCGGTCGGCAATCGCAGCCTTGCGCAGCTTCTTTTCGATGCGGCCGGTTGGGAAAAGAAGTCCAGCACGGGTGCTCTTGGAGACGACCTCCCTCTTTGCAGGTGCCTCCTCCACGTCGGCCATGCTATACTCGTGTGTTTGTGTTTGTGTTTGTGTGTGCGCGTGTGCGCGTATTCGCGTGCAAGCGCTCTGCTCGTATATCCCAAATCCCTGCACGCGTGCACGTTAGCGCGGTCGCCCTCAGTTTTGCGCCGCTGGTCGCGTTGCATCGCGGACGGCTTGGTGAAAGAGCGCGGCAGCCTCGGTTTCCTGCTTTGTGTGCACGCCCACTGCGTCAAGATCGCGCTTCTGTTGCTTGATAAAATCCACGGCCGCGCGATCGCCACGCGCACGCCGAGCGTCCGGCATGGGCGGCGCAATCCGCGTACACAGCGGCTTGACCAAGTTTAGATTCGCCGCCCATGCACAGCGCTGTAGCCGACACATTATCAGCTTTTCTTGGCGAGTGCCAAAGGCGGCATCGTCGCCCTCGACGTTGACCACCGAGATGGCCTTGGAGCTGCGCTCGCGATTCTTGGACGTCATAATGTCGGGAGCGGCACTGGGCCGGTAGATCAGGCCCCCAAAGTTGTGCACGTACTGAACGATGATCGCTGGGTCGTTGGCGGCACCCATCAGCAGGTGCAACAATTGGTTCAGTCCCATGGGCATGCAGCCCACGAGCGAGGATCGTGCGTCTACGTGCTTGCCGGTCACGGGGTGCACGTACCCCACAAAAACGGGCTCCATGTGGTCGGCACGAACCTGCGTCCATGAGCGCACTCCCGCGAGCGGCGAAGGGTGCGCAGGAGCGTGCTGGCCATCAGGCGAGGCCACATACCAAGTTGCGGCACGAAAGAGCGCGTCGTTGGCGTGCCAAAGCCCATCGAGCGTTTCGAGTCCATTGTCGTAGGTGCCGTCGGCCTCCAGCAGCGCAACCAAGATTGGCTCCACGCCCCTGGTCCATGCATTTGTGTGCGCACTGACACGCGCAAAGGGTGCCCAAAAGGCTTGCGCCTCGGCAAGCGCCTCGGGAGCGTCGTTGGCAAAGAGCTCGGGCAGTGTGGGCCCCTTGCGTCCGTGCTCGTGGAACCCCTTGTCGTCCTTGGCGCGAATGGCGGCGGCACAGAGCGCGGGCGCTTGCGCGTAGGCGTCGCGCACGACGTGGCCGGCCATGGCGTGCGACGCCGGAAAGATGACGTTGAGCAAGACCATGACGCTCGCTGACAAAAAATGGTTGACGGCGTCCATCGACTCTCCCGAGTGGAAACTGGAAAGCTGGCGGTGTAAAAAGGCAACCTCGGCACGTGGACTCGGCGTGTCGTCGTTGGTGCCCAAGCGGTAGGCTGTCCGTGCGTGACGCGCAATCGCGGCGATGGCACCAAAGACGGTTGTCAAAAACGGCTGGGCCTGCGCAAAAATGTTATCCTGTGGCGCAGTGATGGCCACCGACGGCACGAGCGGTTCGCGAAAGATGCTCAGGTCGGGACAGGTGGCATCCGCCTGGAAGGCGCGTCCGTCGGCATGGGTCTTGTCGTCTGCGTTTCTAAAGTTTTTGCACGTGGTTGGATCGGCTTGCTCGTTGACATACGGCGCGAGGCGTTCGGCGTAGGGACCAAAGGAGAGACACTGCAGCGAGTCGACGGTCGCGTGCTCTTGGACCCCAAGAAGCGTTCGTGAACGCTCGAGCGCCGTCTCGTAGTCGTCGAGGTAGGCGTGCAAGCCGGGCACGGTTTGGTGCGGCACGCCGCGGCACTCGCGGGGGATCGCAGCGTAGCGACGGTTGTCGATTTGGACGTAGTGCGTCTTGGAGAGGTCGGAGCACCAGTCGTCGACCTGCTCCTGGCTCATGAGGACCTTGCCGTGATTCCTGCGCACACGCACACGCACGGGAAATGCTCGGGTTTTGTGTCGCGCGAATCGATTCCAGCCGCATTGCGGCTGGAATCGCCCAGGGCCCGCCCCGGGGCGGGCAGGTCGAGCACGCCCCACGCAAAACCCGAGCACATACCGTTTGTCAGCGGTCACAGACGAAGCGCGGATGCCGATGCCGCCCGAGGTGCCAATATCAAAGCCCGAACCGTACGTGCCCGACCAGGGCGTGGTCTCGTACGTTCGTGGCACGTTGGCGGTGCCCACGCGCCAAACGTTGTAGAGGGTGAGGTTTAGCCGCATGTTCAAGTCGCCCACAAGAATCCGCTTGGCGCTCGCAATGCTCGTATTGACGTGTCCGGCGCACACGGAGCACGCCAGGTCGTTGACCTCGGAGGCACGGGCCGCCGCCGCGTGCGTCAAGGCCATCACCTCGAAAACCCCTTGGGCGTCCATGCCCTCAAACGGCCGGTGCACGTTGTCGTGAATGTAGGCATCTATGAGATCGGTTGCGCGCACAGGTGCGTCTCCGCACACGGTCAGCGTGATGGCCACCTTGCGCAGCATGGCATCGCGACGATTCGGCAGCGCCGCGCCCTCGGGTCCCCGCGGATCTTCCAAGAATTCCACGCTGCAGTCGACAATCGGCAGCAGTGCTTGTGGCAAGTCGTACTGTTCGACGGAGGCTTCTCCAATCTCCACCGGCGTTGCCACCCCGCACAGCACGCGGCACGGGTCGCCACGGTGAGAGCGACCCTTCATCAGAATGCGGATTGCCTCGTTGGCCTGCAGCGCCAAGCCCAAATTGGACGCTGGCGTGGCATAGGGCTCGCGGATCCGCTGCCCGTCGAGACTCTCGTGGGAAAGCAATGCGCAGCTCTCATAGTCGGACTGGGGCGTAAAGCCGGCACGCCGTGCAGCCTCTGCGTGCGCCTGGGCCAACTCGTTGGCGATGCTGGCACCCGCGTGCACCTGCGAGGCGCTCACGCAGAGCTTGGCGCGAATCACGAGGATGCCACGCGTAATGCCCGTGAGCGTCGTGTCCAGCGAGCCATCGGAGGCGCCCCGCGCCGCACGCGACTTGACATTCTCAAACACCTTGGAAAGCCGGTGCCTGCTGGGCAGCGTAATCTTGCCATTCTGCAACGCTTGGAGGTGAACCGCGCCTGCGAATTGTAGTAGAGGTGTGTGCATGCGGTCGCAAGTGTGTTCAAGCGCAGTTTCGCACCTTCCGTAACTCCGGGAAGCATCGTGGTCGTGAGATCGTGCGGCGTCGTGTTGCGCACGGCCAGGCTCCAAATTGGCACGGTGTGGTTGCGTTTGCCCTTGAGCGGCAACACGTGGCTTGGAGCGACGCCACACGCGTGAAGCGTGCTGTTGGAAGCATCATTTGGACTGCGGATGATGCCGGCGTGGAGCTGGATGTGATTCTCGGCGTCCCGTGCCCTCCACACAATTATCTTGGGCACCCGCGGCTCCGAAGTCACCACGAGACTCGAAATGGCCTCGGCCGACTTGATTGCATTTTTACTCGAAATGTCAAGCAGGAGTGGATTGAAGTTGACGCGCATGCCTTCGGGGGTTTGGCCACACAGCGTGTCGAGCGCCGCTGCGCTCGCGGCCGACTTGGACTGCGTGATCATCGTCTTGAGTATGGAGGCGTACTCGGATCCGAGCGCGGCCTGCCAATACTCCAAAAAGTGCGAGGTGCTCGTGTGCGGCACCGTTCCCGAGGTTGGAGGACGTTTGCGCTTGAGCGACAGTGTCCGTTTTTCAGTGCGCTGCACAGACTCGTCTTGTGCCTTGGCACCCTGCGCATTGGCCACAACGACCACGCGGTTCTCGGCCTTTGGTACAGCACCCGCGTCCTCCAAGGCGTTTCCAAAAAGCTTGCGCGCATTCGCGAGGCTGGCGGCATCGTCGGGATCCATGGGCGGCTCCGCGTATGGATCCAGCTCTGAAAGGCCCGTCTCTGTCACCAGCGGGGAGGACGGTGGCGGCGGAGAGGGTGCTCGTTGCAGTTGTGGTGGTTGTGGTGGTTGTGGTGGTTGTGGTGGTTGTGGTGGTGGTGGTGGTGGCGGTGCCTCGGGCGGCATGCGTGCGCGACGCGTAATCTCGCCTCGGGCATACGACTGAAACAATGCCGCGGTGGCGGCGTCCATGTCGGTGATGGCAGACGATCGGATGAGGCGACGGAGGCGTGCGTCGGAGAGCATGTGGACCAGGAGCACCCATGCGGCCCAGACGCTGGTTCCTTCAGTGTTGTCGACAACCGCGTTGCAAATGCTGCGAAGAGCATCCACCTGCTGTGGAACTCGCTGGCGGATCATGCCCGTCTCGAGTTCGCCTCTGGCAAATTCCTTCATCGATTCCAAAAACGAGTGCTGGGACAAGCGTGTCGGAAGTGCATGCGAAATTAGTCGCGCGGAGGTGGCGACAATGAAGACCTTTTGATTTAACGACGCGTGACGAATACGCGTGTCGTCCACGAGCAACGATGTGTCGAGCGCAATCGTAGCCCTCGGATCGTCGGGCTTGACACCGTGTGCATCGAGCGCAATACGACGGGCTGCACCGAGCGCAATCGCCACAGACACTGCTTGCGACGACGCCGCGGCTGCCAGGTCCCCTAGGTTGTTCCGCGTGGTCTGTTGACCCCCACCACACGTCTTTTTGGGTTTGTTGACCAGGCTCGCACGAACCGAGTTTGACCGCATTCCGGATGCGGCCAATTGCGTGGTCTCCAATGGCAGAACCGACTGGTAGGTCAGAAACGACGCTTCGCGTGCATTGGCATCAATCGGCCTCTGCAGCGAAAAGACGTGGCTAAGCTGTGCCGTCGGATTGGCTGGTTTGCCCGCGTCGAGCACGGGCTCCTTGTCTGCTGCGTCGTTTGTGGTTGTGAGCGCCGTGGAGCTACCGCTGCCGCCGCTGCCGCCGCTGCCGCCGCCACGACGGCTGCCGCCGCTGCCACGCGGAGCGCCGCCCCCGCCACCTCCAATCCGACCACTCCCGCGAGAGACAAAGGTTGTCGGAGGCAAACGTCCCACACGTTCGAGTCCGCGAGTCTCAAGGCGTGTCGCAAGTTCAGCCACCTCTCTCCAGGCAGCCGTCTGCGCGGCGTCAGTGGGCGCTGGCGACCGCGCCGCGCGACTGGCCCGTTGACTGCTGGCAACGACGACATCGTCGTCGTCGACATCCTCGTCGTCGTCGTCTTCGGGCTCTGGTTCGCGCTTTAGCTCTCCTTCCATGGTGGAACTTTTAGGCCGTAGGCGGTGTGTGTCGCTCACAAACGCGCGGCGCGACGCCGCCGCCGCGCCGCTTGCCCTTGTATTCGGGGTTGCGCGAGCACATGCCGCAAGAGTATTTGAAGCCCGTGCACGCACGCGTGCGTGCGCACGCGGGCGAGTGGGTGGCCGCTAACGACCTTTGGTGTGCAAAAAACGACCACGGGGGGGGGAGACGCCCTTCCTTCCTCCTCCTCGGCGGCGGCGTTAGAGAGATTTTTTTTGTTAGGGAGTAGGCCTGCCCGCTCACCCGTGCCCTTTTCCGTGTGCCAACGCGACCAGTCGTTGAAAGGCGTGAGTGGCGATGTGATCATTCTCGAGGTGTCTCAATGCTACCCACGCCAACCACACTGCACGCTGCTTGCCATTCACGTTTGTCCAATGTACAGGAAGCGGCCTATTGCGATCCTGGACTTGTCAGCGAGGTGAGTATAAAAAATACACATTTTAAAGCCAGCATTCCGAGTCCGAATCGTCACATTGGTTGTTTTGGCACCGTGGCAGGTGGTTGTTCCTTTGCTAAGGCGCGCCAACCTGGCCTTTACTTCCCGTGTTGTTATGCCGATGTGGGACCTTTTCGATGGAACGGTCAACTTGTAAATGCTTCCCGCCCCCATGCGTGCGCAGTATGCAATCGTCCGTGCTCCTCTGCATCTCAACCATCCTCGACTCGGGAAACCATGTGCGCTCCACTCTCTCACCTTGCACTGCCACGTGACACTCACGTGGTCTTGTTTTTCGCGACAGTACACGAAGATGATGGAGCTAGTCGATGGTCAGTCGTCCATTGAACAGTTAAAAAGTATCAATTGTCACTAACACCACGCACTATGAGTTCACAGACTTTGGCAAAACGGTCTTTGAGACAATCAAGATCACTCTGGTAAGTGTGCGGTCAATTGACCGCACAGTTGCTTGCAAGCTAACGCGTCGTCTTGGTGTGACAGGTTTGCGACGACTGCCTGCTCACCGACCATCGTACGCCGCCTTTGAACCCATCCACTTGCTAATGCTCACGCTGTGCGTGCACCACCTCCAGCCGAAAAGTGTCGCCATAAGCTTGCGTCCATGCCTCGTTGGCTATCGAGTGCCAAGGTGGAGGTTGTTCGTAAGTTGCTCGCAGAGGATCCGGCCATGCTGTGCGCCACATGTCGCAATCAAACCACCGTCGTCTTGCTCTGACAACTGTTTGTGCGCAGGTTGCGCGAGTCCTTGGGCATCTCGGCCGACGGCTCCGAGAAGGCGTTTGCTCAACGAGACATCGAAGACATGCTCG
>ENA-ORDA01003216-ORDA01003216.1-marine-metagenome-genome-assembly--contig:-NODE-3216-length-11519-cov-6.205296_pt1 | contig 11519 bp, 14 predicted proteins | sample MGYA00237778_ERZ508506 | MGnify/ENA primary metagenome ERZ508506 (study PRJEB26177, sample SAMN06267891) | marine metagenome | isolation source: Monterey Bay, California, USA | place: Pacific...
TAGCCATTTTTTAACTTTTTTTATTAGTTTCATCAGCTTGCACTAAAGCAGCAGCTGTTTGCACTACTTCAGGATCTCTTATTATGATACCAGAATATAAAAGTATTTTAAGTACAATTTCAGTTTGTTCTGATTCGTGTAATTCAAAATTAACAGAAGTATTTTCTACAAATTCATATTGTCCTAATCCACCGCGACCAAAATTCCACAAAACATCTTTAGGTTTACGGATGTAATCAACGGTAACATCTGAAACTATAGACGTTGGTTTTATAAAAAGCTTTTGGTTCTCGTAAAGATATACTGGATTTGAAGTAGTAGGTCTAGTTAGTTTAGATCTATCAACATAATAAAAATCGTGTCTATCTAGTCTTTGAATTATTTTATTGCTGTTATGAATTAAGTTTCCTAATCTGTAAAAAGAAACTGTATTGCCATAAGAGTCTATTGTTGGAAGCGAAAAGTAATCAGTATTAGGTACTAAGGTCGGTGTTCCGAATGTTTTAAAAATAGCTAGTTTTTCATCAATGTTTTCTTGTCTATCTGCGTAATCCGTATCCGCTTGAGGAACACGTAGTTGCTGATTAAGATCATCGAAGTATTTTTCAAATATTTCTAACTGTACTTGAGTTGCTACTGTATTAAACTCAGTCGGTGTCATATAACCACGCTGTTCTTTATTCAGTATCATTAAAACAGTTTGATATACTGTATTTACGTTTATAGCCATTTGTTATTATTATTAAAATAAAGGAGGCGTTAGCCTCCCTTATAGTATTACATGTTAAGAGAACTTTTTCTCTATAGACTGAAAGACTTGAATGCCTTCGTCTGTCTTGAAGAAAGATGCCATAGCTGAATATGGGTTTTCGTCAAAAGGCACTGTCATTAATTTTCTACCGTTAGAGGCCCAAGTAAATGTTCTTTGGTCGTCAGCTAATTTAATTATCTTAGCTTCAGCCGCTCTAATTGCAAAATTTCTTAATTGTACGTTATCATCATTAGCAAGTGTGATGAAGAGTTTAGGGTTATGCTTAGCAAATAACAATAAATCTCTTTTAAGCTCCTTAGAACTCATGTCAGACACTTTAGATCCGATCTCAACTCTCATTATAGCTTCAGCTTGATCTACATCAATGTTCTGAGCTAGGTTTAATGCTTCGATTTCTAATTCTAAGTCTAACAGTTCATCTTTAGCTTCTTCCACTACGTCTAACTCAGAGTATATAACTCCTTTTAGTGGGTGATATAACGATAATATTTTTTGAAGAACTTGGTTCTTTTTTGGAACAAACAAGCTTCCTTCTTTAAAAACAATATGCCCTAATGTTGCTTCTCCACCTTGTTCATCTTTGAATGGTGAGTTTTGATTAGTTGCATATCTTATTTCACGTTGCGTATTATTACTTTCATCATAATGCAGTAGAGCATGTCTAGCATTGTGTCTTGATGGAATTTTTAATGTCAACGGTTTATTACTCCCGGTCAGTAAATAAGTTCTGTCTTTTACTTCCCATGATATATCTTTAATTACTTCTTTTTTAGCCATAATATAATAAAATTTAATAGTTTAATAAAGGTAAGAATTACCCTCGTAGATTCAACGAGGGTAAGTCTACCAATTGTTTATGCTCCTTTGAACAATACAAAGTTGTTAGCAGCTTGTACTACTAAACATCTTTCAGATAAGAAGTTAACGTCCATTGCATCTAAACTAGAAGTGAAAGCACCACCAGCAGATCCAGTTAACCAAGACTTCATACGACGATCTTCTGTTTGAGAAGCTCTGTATCGCACGTGTAAGAATGGTCGACGGATATTCGTTCCTAAAATTTGATCGTAAACTGTAGAAGTTCCAGCTGGTACCAATACTCCTTCAATAGAAGATACTCCAGTTGTTGCTCCACGAGTTGATGCATCATTTAGATATTTCCAGTCTGTTTTGTAGAAATCATAAGATCCTCTACGGAAACCGCTAAACCCTAGGTTTAATGCCATTTCTTCAGAGTTTTCAAATAACCCATAAGCAGTACCTCCGTTAGCTCCTGCAGAAAGACCAGCTAACATATCATCAATTTCTAATGAAGTTGTACGGTCTAAGAAAAGCATGTTCTCTTCAATTGCTCCTTGAGTATCTAAATTCTTTAAGATGTTATCAAAGTCAGTTAAGTTAGCTCCGCTAAACGCTGTTTCTACATTACCTCTATCTTCGATAGCAGCAAATAAACCTTGCGTACCTTTAAATCCTCCGGCTAAAGCTCCAGATCCTGCAGCAGCAAGTTCTCCTTCAACCACACTCATTTCTAAGTAGTCTTCAAAACGTAAACGAGTTTCAGATTCTGCTTTTAAATACCATAAGTATCCAGAAGTTCCGTCCTCTGTAGCTACTTCTACCCAACCGATTTGAGCCATATCAGATCCGTTGATGCTGTAATTGCTACGAATAATGATTGGTGAGTTGCTAAATTGAGTAAACGTAGGATCAATGCTAACGTTAGTAGTTCCTGTGATTGCTCCAGCAGCTCCGTCCCAGTTAGTTGTTTGAGATCCTTTGTTGAATTCAGAACCGTATACAAAAATCTTAATTCCAGTAGCAGCAAGCGCAGCTGTATTAGCAGCAGTATAAGGAGCTACGATTAGAGCGCCAGTTCCTGGGTTCGAAGATGTAACTACAGCTTTTAATTCAACTCCAGCTGCATCTAAAAGAACGATAGTTTGGCCGGGAGAGATAACGTTTACAATACCAGCTCCTACTGGAATTCCAATACCGTTTGCGTCATCGTTAGTACACCCGTCATAAGCGACGTGTAATCTGTTTTGTTCTGACCAAATAACTTGATCTGACGTCATTGGCATTTCAGCTCCAACCATACGTAAGAATCCAGATAATGTTCTGTTTCCATAACGCTCTACTTCTTGTTCGTAGATTTCAGGTAGATACTGCTGAGCAAAGTCAGACGTGTTGTTGTTGAACTGTAAGTAGTTCGATTGTAGTAATTGTTGCGACTGCGATGGTACGATCGAGCCAAAATTAGGTGCTATTGCCATAATTTTTAATTTTAATTGTTAAATTTTCTTGTTTTAATTTTAAGTTTTGAAGAGTCTTGCCCGGTAATCGCTTTTACTTTAAATCCATTTACAAATACATTACCATCTTGTGTTTTTCTAGGTTCTGTAGTTATGTTCTTGTCTTTAGCAATCTGTCCTTTTATGGCGTCTGTTTTTCCTTGCTCATAAAAATGCTGTGCAATAGTGTCTGCGTTTCGCGCTGCGTACAAAGCTTTATGATAACCTTTTGTATCAACAACTTCTCCTTTGTCATTTAAGAACGTCTTAATGAACGTGGAAATGTCTTTTTGGTTATCTGCAACCTTAACTGGATCTTTGATGCCATATCTAAACTTTTTCTCTCCAACTTTAAAATCAAAACCTTTGAAATCGTTGTTAAGAAGTTCGTCTGTTTGGCTAATAAACCTGTCTTGGTTAACTTTGTTAGCTGCTTGCTCTTCGTTGTATCGGTTGAAAAAGTCAGTAGCTTGTTGTTGCTCTTGATTAACTCCAGGTCTCAACTTGATCTCTGCGTAGTATTTATCTTTAAGCGAATCCAAATAGCTTTTGGCTTTTGCAACTTCTTCTTTATATGCAAGTTTCTTCTTTCGAATGTCTCTTGCTTCATCTAAATCCTCATCAAAACTAAAAGAGTCTTCAATTACGAAGTCAATCTCTTCTGAATCTAAATGTGGTTTAGCTTGTTTGTAATATTCTTTTAATAATGCTCCTCCATCAACGTCGCTATAATCAGCATTAAGCCTAGCGTAGTCATCAATAGTTCCACCAGTTTCTTTCATAAACTCAATAAGTTTATCTACATTTTCTGGGTAGTCTTGTGTTTGAGCTTGCGGTAATACTTCTTTTTGTTCCTGTGAGGTGTCGGGAGTTTCAGTGCCTCCAACCATTGTGATCTCTTCAGGGTTATCGTCTTCATCTTTTACTAATTCTAAAGGTGATTCTACTTTTTCTTTGAGATCAACTTTAGTAATTTCACTGGAGTCGTCCCGTACTTCTTTTTCCACTTCTGGTAAATTTGTGGTTTGTTTATCATCAACCACATTTTCTGTTTCTCCGACTTGAATGGCATCTTCTTCTGTTTTTTTACTTAAATCTATCTTAGTAACTTCAGGAACAATGTTTCCTTGGCCTTTAATTTTTGGAGTTTTCTTTTTTAATTTAAATTCTCCTTCTTGTTTTACTTCTTTTGTTTCTGACATAATATAATATAATAAAAATTAATAATTCCCTATCTTGGGGTAAACTGTTCTAAATCAAAACCGCCTAAGCCGTCATTAGTTGATTCGAAGTTTTTAGGCAGCAGATCGTTTTGCCTTTGATCTATAAGTTCACTCTGTTGAGTGCCTTGCATTTTTATTCTTTGATCTTTTCTATTCTCTATTTGATCTTCTTTATCTCTTTGAGCCTTCATATTTAATTCAGCAAGTCTTAATTGATACTGAAACTCTTCAGCCATTAATTCTTTTTTGATAAAAGCTTCTTGCTCCATTCTCTGGATTTCCATTTGAGATTTAGCTTGTTCAATTTGAACCGTTGTTTCGGCTAATGCTTGTTGTTTTTGAACTTCTGATAGAGCTGCTTTTTCTGCAGATTCAGCATTTGCTTGAGCTTGAGCTTGTATGTTAGCCATTTGAGCAGCTTGTTCTTGTTCTGCTTTTTTCTTTTGCCTAGACTTTATTACTTCGTTAGCTAGCTTTATGTTTTGTATTTGACGAACATCTATAGCATCTGCTAAACTAATACTTTGCGTTTGCAATGCAATTTGTATACTTTTTTCTAGTTGAGCTTTTTCTTCTTCTTCTGGCTCTAATTCTAAGAATATACCAAAGTCGTGTAAGTGTAGTTCATCTATCTCACTCAATGTAGCTACGTTAAAGCTATTAATGCTACCTATTAAAGCTTGTCTAGTTAACGGGAATTGTAACATATCACCTACTCTAAGACTTATATTCTCACAAGATCTTATAGTTATATACATTAAAGACTGTAGTATGTGTCTGGTAGCTGTATTAGAATTAGCTGCCGCTAATTTTTGAAGTCCTACTAATGCATTTTTATCAGGTGTACTTCCATCTCTAGCTTCGTTAAGTCCGGTTACATCACGTATCATCTGTAAGTAATACTGATATGTAGATATCATAGCTTGAATCTTAGAAATACCAGAAGAACTTTGAAGCTCTTGAATAGGTACTTTACCTCTATTCATCTCACCGTCTTGAGTAAGCGATCTACCCACTATAGTACCAGTCTGAAAATACATGTTTAATGCCTCTGCAGGGTTGTAGTTTGTTCCGTTGCCTAAGTCAACCTCAGCTAAGCCATCAACATCTACATAAACACCATCGGGAACCATACGAGCTAAAACTTGCTGTAATTTTAAATGAGTCAATTGAATCATGTCGGCAAAACCTGTTGTTCTACTGACTAAAGATTCTATTCTACCTTGATACATTCTAGGCGCTGATATACAATAGTTCATATTAACTTTCGTAGTATCGGCGGATGGTCTTGTCATGTTTTCAGACATTTTCCATTCTAGCATAGTATCACCCATGCCTAATATTTTTGCTCCAGTATATAAAACCTCAATAGATCTTGAAACTCTTTCAAAGTTGTCACTTGGAGGAGGATTAAACGTATCTTGCTTTTCTAGAGTTTTTTCTAATCCTTGTTCTGTTTGCTTTATTTTAAATACTTGATCTTGATATGTCTTGTATTCAAAGAATAACACTTGATATTGATTGACATCGCTATTAACTTGCCAGTCGCTTTGAGAATAGTTTTGACGACCTGGATATTTTTGTATCGTTTCTAACTCTTCATTAGTTAAGTTTGGATACATTTTTTTAATCTCAGGAAGTGCTAAGCTTTTAACCTCACCTACGTAATATATATCGTCAAAATTAGGATCATCTGTAGCTGAATAGACTAAACTAGATGGGTCAACGTAGTCAACCTTAATACCTTCAGCTAAGTTAAAACTAGTTTTACTAGCCGCTATACCTAACACTGTTAGATCATAAGCTAATCTTTTTTTAGTTTCATCAAACTTATTGAAGTCTAACACGCTATTTATTAGCTCTTCTTCGGCTATTTCAACGCTCTGCTTGTAATTAAGTTGCATATAAAGATCAAGCTCTCCTGGATCATTAGGAAGGCTTTCTGGCTCTGCAGATGCATAAAAGTTTTTACCTGTTAATTTAGCTAATTCTTCTATGTTTTCTTTTTGCTGTATATCTCTTAAAGCGTTAAAAGCAAAATCAGTTCTTTGTTGTGTAGCGAAAGGATCTGATGCAAAAGATTTAATCTCATATCCTTTATCTGTCATACCGTTGACAACTATGTCAACGAATTTAGATAAAACTGGAATTGGTTTCCAGTCTAAATTCAAGTAAGATAAATCACCATTATTAGATAATTCATCTTTATATTTCTGTACAGGCTGTTCGCCTCTAGCATATAATCTCAGTCTATTAAAGTTCTGGAAATTATAGGAATACCTATCTTGACCACTGTTATTTCTAAACCATTCTTGTTCAATAGCGTTTCCAACAGCTAAACCATATTCAAATGATTTCTTTTCTTCTTCAGGTACCACCTGATCTGGAAAGATGCTATTATTAGTATTATAGACCATTTATTATATTATTTTTGAATTTTGACCTGAATTGTTATATTTTCTAAAACCTAAAGATACTTTAGATATTACTCTTTGCGCAACAGGCGTGTATCTGTGTTTATTACAAGCCATCATAGCTAAACCAGAGCTTATAGATGCATCATGTTTAGTTCTATTATTTATATTAAATTTTGCCCAATCCTCTAAAGTTCTTTGAAAGTACATGTTACCGTAACCTTCATTTAGTAAACCAACGTGGTTTTCTATATAATCCTCTATAGCTGCCGCGTGAGCTTGCTTTATATCTTCGCTTGAATTAGGTATTCCACCTATTTCTCTTTCTGTTACAGATAACTTGTGCATAACCTTGTCAGGTCTATTCATAGAGTAACCTCTGTAACCTCTTCTTTTCATATAATATAATAGTCTAGGTTTGTTGTTCTCCGCCAGTATAGGCATACCGTAAAAAACTAATGCCATTAAAACATCTTCAAAAAACATATCAGCTGTTTGTGGTCTAGCTATATATTCTAAGAAAAATAAGTTAGGCGGCACGTCTTCCATTGAAAACTTAGTTAAACCGTGTAAAGATCCTTTAGAACCTTTACCGTCAACTGTACCAGATATATCATAACTATCGCATCCAAAAGCTCCACAGTGCTCATTACCAGGATATTTAACGTTATTTTTTATATTGTATCTATTTTGCAGTGTAACTGGAGGAACCCAGCTAACAAAAAATCTTCCACTTTTGCTAGGCACGAACAGTACTCTAGTATCTTTAATCCCACCTTCCCACTGAAAATTACCCTGCGTAACAACATTAGTATTACGTAGATCTTCATTATAGTCTATTTGCTCGTATATTTTACCTAAATTAAACAAAGATTCTTTAGCTTCATCTCTAAAAGCATGCTTCTCTGTTCTTGGAAACTGTCTATAGTATTCGTTTAAACCATCTTGGTCATCATGTAGTCCATCTACTTCATTTTCCCAATGTGATATAACTCCTATATCTATATCCTCACCATCTATACCTTTGATTGGTTTTTTTGGAGTGTCGAATACAGGTACTCCATAAGAATCAATGTATCCTTCGTAATTCCATTCCATAGGTACAAACAAACTATATAATCCTGAGCTAGTCTGTCCGTTGCGGTTTCTTTTTGTGACGTCCGAAGACTCGTATAGTTTTTTAAAATTTGATCCACCTTTGTCTAATGCGTTTGAAGTAGATCCCATCATGCACTTACCTACTATTTTCCTACCTAATCTTAACGTTGTTTTCGTAACCCTCCAGTTGTTGAGGATGTTGTCTGGTCTCTCCCATTTACCCGATTCATCGTGGACGAGGAGCTTGAGTTTCTCTCCATCATAGGAGTTATCCCCTGTGTTTTTCCAGTCGATCGTGGTGTCAAGACCCGCCTGTAAGTCTTCCGTTGTTTCTTTGATTGAATTACGCGTGAGCCTTTTCGAAGGTACCTTGTATGATAATTCTGTCTTTGGACGTTCCATTCCGTCCTGTATTGGTTTAAAAAAGAAGGGGTAATTGATTGATATGGGTACAACTTTATCAGTGAACATTTTCTTAGCATCAGCTCCAGACTTGGAGAGTATTCCAAACCTAGCATCTCTTGAAATTGTTGCCTGGTTAACTGTGTCGGATGATGCCATGAAACTAAATCCAGACCGTCTGTTCTTAAGATAGCACATTCCGTAACACCTACTGTCCGATTTACAAGCCTCCCAGAATATGTAGAATAACCTGTTTGACTCGCGAAAATCTGCTGACCCCACGTCAATTTTAGTCCACTGCAAGTACATGTACTGAGAACCAGTAATATAAGTAGGAACACCGTTGCTATAGAACCAATAGCCTTCTTCACGACGAACAAACTCCTTGTTGATGTACTCGTACCATTTTTCTTTAAACTCGACTGGTCTTTCGTTCCAATCATAAACTGTTTTTATTTTATTTAATTCAGATGGATATTCTAAAACTTTCCAACGCTGTTCTTCTTTCTTCTTAGAACACTTGTACACGTCTTCAGCCAATGGAAGAGCTATTAATAGATTTTGTATACTATATATCTCTCCTATTTGTCCTGTTTTGCTTATGACAACTACGTCATGCTCTTTATTGTATCCGTATTCCCATTTCTTTAGCCTATTCATTCTACTTAGAACGTTTGGCTTTATATGGTCTTCTACTATATGGTATAGATCTTGCTTGTACATTATCTAGATCTTCCTTCTGCAAAACCCTTAAACTCTTCAGCTTTAACAGCACTAGCTTTTGGTTTATCATTTAAAAGATCTTCTTCTGACTCTATTCTAGCTAATATTTCAAAAGCATCGAATATAGCAAGTTTCTTTGTAGCGGCAGCGTTTTTAAGTCTGTCAGCAGAGATATCATCTTCTGAGTCAACGATCTTTTCTTTTGCTACCTTTATAAGTTCTTCAACTGCTATTTGCCCAGCTTGGATTATATTCAGTTTCGTTTCTTTTATTTTCATATTTAATTAAAATGTCATTGGGTTCCATGCAGTATACAACCTGGTCATTAATTAAAAACTCAAATTCTCTGTTTTTCTTAAATCCAACCAAATCGCCTTCATTTATTTTAAGAGCTTCTAAGACACTGTTTCCGTATTTTACTATACCAACACATTCTTTTAGCTTTCTTAAACTAGAGCCATCCTTATCAACAACTGGCTTAACGAAACAATATTGTTTTAACGTCTTCCAGTCGTCACCTACTTTTTTCATGTATATCTGATCTTCAGAGGCAAAATACATATCATCTTTGAAATATTTTCCACTGTTTACAGATTTACCTTTTTGATTGTAGTATCTTCTAAATATATTATGATGCACTATAACTTTGTCACCTTTCTTTAGTTCTGTTTCAAACGCTAAAGGTACGGCAATTATTTCCGCTTCTCTATTAACAAACTTATGACTAGCGATACTAGAGTTAATTATTAGCTTTTTATCACCAATACTTAACTCGTTATTGTATCGTTTGCCTATAGGTTTAATTATGAACTGGTAAACACTGTTCATTAATACTCTAAATCGTATTCAACAGATATTGCCATATTGCTATTAAACTTCTTCCAAGGAAGAATTTCATCGTGCTTTTTTATATATATATTATAAGAGTCGTCTCCATCCTGAAATAATATATCAGAAATAGTGTGACCGCCGTAAACCTGTTGACCTACAGCATAATGCATAGCTTCGTTTTTATAATCAGAACCTATACTTATTTTTCTTATAATGTTACTAGTCATTACTCTTTTTCAATCTCAGTGAAAGTGCCATCTTCAATATTTATATTGATAGCACCATAGATATCTTCTAGTTCTTTTTTGTACTTTTCGATATCATCAACAATGCCAGCGTACTCGTGTAGTAAGCTGTGCTTTTGAGTTTCTAAAAAACCAATGTTAGTTAGAGACTTGTTTAAGTCTTTTTGGTGGTTTGTAATTACTTCTAATTGCTCTTCAGTAATTTTTTTTGTTTCTTCTACTTTTTTCATTTGATTTAATTTAATTATTTTACTTTATCTTTTATTTTCTCGTATGTTCTTAGTCCGCCAAGTCCGAGCATTCCTAGCAGTACTGTCATTAAGTGTTCCATTTGTAATGGCGGTGGTGCATCTGTTGTTTTTGTTATCCATATAAATAAATCACGTATAACAAAATTGTAAGCTAACGCAACTCCACATATCCATCCTATAAAAGGTCTCCAACCTGCAACGAACAAAGTTCTATGCGAAGCTTCAACCATATTAATTTTAGTTTGTAGTTCTATTAGTTTTTCAGGATCAAGTTCTTTGCCTTTAATAGCTTCTCTTATTTCCCAAGCTAAGTTACCAGCTACAGACTTTCTACCGCCTCCACCTTTTAATAGCCCTAATAAAACTTTCCACATTATTTTTCCATGTTTTTATCTATGGCAGCTTGGCGTTTAGCTTCATAACCGCTCATTATACCATCTTTATCTAAATCACCTTTCATTTTCAAAGCGCTCGCTTTAGTATCTACAGGCATGTCACTTAAAAGGTTTTTAGTGTGCTTAGTCATCCAACTCATAATATTATTTTTTAGTTTTAGTATATGCTTCTTTTTCCCAAGGAAGATTTTTTGCACCTTCTTTCATTTGAGATCTTGAATATTTCTTACCTTTCCAGTAGACGTTATTATCATCGTAATCTAAATCACCACGTTTCATTTGATCTATATGGATTTTTTCATGCTTAACAACATCATCAATCTGCTTAGGATCTTTAATGTCTTTGTTAATAATTATAGTGCCATTGTTATTAGCTTTACCCAATACGCCATCTTCCATATCAACATGATATATAGGAGTATCATTACCAACGTATGGAGCACCGTTCATTTTAAAAGCCATATTTATTTTTTATAAGGAAAAACTTCGTTTAATTTTTCTTTTCTTTCTTGACAACCGCAAGGTATATTAAGACCATCAGATACTTTATCTACAAACGTTTTAATACCTGTAGCTTTAGTGAATTTTTCTATACTATCTCCTAATCCCTGTGATTTCATTTTTACTTTTTATAACTGCAAGCTCTCATGTATAAGCCTGAACCAGCTGTTTTAGGACCTAATCCTGAGTTTTCTAATGGCGTTCCATATTTAGTAGCTGGAGAATCTTCTTTCTTGCCATACATTTTAGCAGGTGTATCATGCTTATAATCCTGATCTGCTTTATGAAGTTGCTTTTTAGCATCATATATTAATTCACGATCGTGAATCATTTCTTCTTTTCTTGAGTGTCTTGCGTTTCCGGTGTAATC
>ENA-ORDA01003227-ORDA01003227.1-marine-metagenome-genome-assembly--contig:-NODE-3227-length-11493-cov-7.114050_pt1 | contig 11493 bp, 10 predicted proteins | sample MGYA00237778_ERZ508506 | MGnify/ENA primary metagenome ERZ508506 (study PRJEB26177, sample SAMN06267891) | marine metagenome | isolation source: Monterey Bay, California, USA | place: Pacific...
TTCCCCAGTAGTTGCAATTGCTGGGTCTTATTCTACCAAAGATAAAATGGAAGATGCATTTCAAGGTCTTGATCAGCAATCTTTATTTACTCCAATTACAAAAAAAACCTGGACTGTTAAAAATTCAAAAATAATACCCAATGTTATGAGTGATGCTTTTAGCCTTGCAATGAAACCCAGAAGAGGTCCTGTTTGTGTTAATTTACCAAGAAATATTTTAGCAGCAACAAATACCTATAAAATCGATACTAAAAAGCCCTCTTTTGAAAGCGAGAGCAGTCTTAAAGGTAACAATGATAAAATAATAAGAACAGCAAAAATTATAAATCAAGCTAGTCAATTTGTAATAATTGCTGGTGGTGGGATTAAATATACCTCTAAATATAGGGAAGTAATCAAGCTTGCTGAATTATTAAATACACCAATTGTTACAGCAGCAGGTCATGGGGATGCAATTCCATTTAATCATAAACTTCATGCAGGCCAAATGGGTCCTCGTGGAAACCCTGTTGCATCAAGGCTTGTTAAAGAAGCAGATGTTATTTTAGCAATTGGAACTCGATTAGGCTTTAACTCTACTTTTTACTCGTATGATAATATAAATAAAAAAGCAAAAATTATTCAAATTGAAATTGAAAAAAAGATGCTTGGTAAATATTTTCCAATAGTTGTTGGAATTAATGCCGACGCAGCTACGGCTACAAATCAAATATACAATGAAATAAAAAAACAAAAATTAAAATTAGATATTAAAAATTGGACTAATTTATATTTAAAAGAAAGAAAAAATTTTTTAATAAATAGAGAAAATAATGATTTAGGTAAAAATTTTCCTATTCAACCAAAAGGTCTATTCAAACAACTACGAAAAGTTTTACCAAAAGATACTATGATTACTTTAGATGCAGGAACATTATGCCTACAAGCAACAGATGCTCTAGAATATTATAATCCACCATCTTTATTTACACCACTAGATTTTGGTTTAGTTGGTTTTTCTTTTGCATGTGGTCTTGGAGTAAAAATTGCAAAACCCAAAAAAACTGTTGTGAGCCTTATGGGTGATGGTGGTTTTGGCATGACTATATCTGAATTAAGTACTGCAGTTGAATATGGAATAAACACAACAACTATTGTAATGAATAATCAAAGCTGGGGAGCAGAAAAAGCTTACCAAAAAGATTTTTTTGGAAAAAGATATCTGGGTGCAGATATTACTAGCCCTTCATTTGATAAAGTCGCAGAATTATATGGTGCAAAAGGGTTTAAAGTTAAAAAAATTTCTGAAATAAATGAGGCTGTTAAAGCAGCAATTAAATGTAATAAACCTGCAGTGGTTGATGTTGATGTTGATCCTAGCGCATTATATAGTTTTAGAAGAGATAGTTTTAAACATAGGCAAAAATAAATGTCACAAAAAGATATTGGCAATAAAATTCCAATTTATAAATTAAAAGCAGGTAAAGAAGTTGAAGATTATTATGATGAATGGACTGTTAAAAATAAATATGACAAGGATATGCTTGATTGGAAATATTCTGGTCCTCAAGAATCTGTAGATCTTTTTAATAAACATATTCCTAACAAAGATATAAAAATTTTAGATGCTGGTTGTGGAACAGGTCTAGTAGGTATTGAGCTCAAAAAAAATGGTTTTCAAAGATTTGATGGAGCTGATTTTTCACAAAAAATGCTAGATTTAGTACCTGAGAATATTTATCAAAATTTGTTCAAAATTGATCTCAATAAAAAAATAGATATAAAAGATAATGCTTATGAGGGAATAACCTGTGTTGGGACTTTTACTTTTGGCCATGTTAACCCCCCTGCATTAGATGAAATGATAAGAATTTGTAAAACTGGATCATTAATTTGTTTTACAATAAATATTGGTATTTATGAGGAATATGGATTTGACAAAAAGATCAAAGAATTAGAAGATGAGAATTCTTGGAAAATAATTGAATTCTTTAAATCAAATTATATTGCAAGCAAAGGAGTAAATGCTTGGTTAGTATTAGCTCAAGTAACTAAATAAAAAATTATGGATATTAATTTAAGAAAATTTACAAAATTTGTTGATAAAACTTTTATTGAAGGTGGTAAAAAGGCTAAGGAACCAGTTTTATTAGTCTCGGTTGCTGCAGTTTTTAAAAATCCATGGCATGGACAAGGTTTTGTTGAAGACTTAAGACCTACAATTCTAGATTTAGCACCAAAGCTTGGTGAATTATTGGTCCCAGAACTAATTAAAGAAATTGGATCTCCAGAAAAAATATTAGCGTACGGTAAAGCTGGTGTAGTTGGTTTAAATGGAGAAATAGAACATGCCTCGGCTTTTATACATACATTAAGATTTGGTAATAAGTTTAGAGATGCTGTTGGTGGAACTTCTTATTTAAGTTTTACAAATACTAGAGGACCTGCTGGATCAAAAATTTCAATTCCAATGATGCACAAAACAGACTCTGGATTAAGACCTTATTATTTAACTCATGAATTTACAATTCATGATGCACCATTCGATGATGAAATTGTAATAGCTATTGGAGGAGCCTCAAGTGGTAGAGCTCATGCTAGAACTGGTGATAGATATCAAGATATGAAAGAAATGGGACTGGACCCTAAATAAATTAATGTCTCAAAATTTTGATCCAAATCAAAATTATTATTCATTCATTGATAATAACACTACTCCATTAGTATTTATTCATGGTGTTGGACTAGATCATGAAATGTGGGAACCTCAAATAAATTCTTTAAATAATCATTCAATAATTACTTATGATTTATTAGGTCATGGAAAAACTCCTTATATTAAAGAGGAGGTTACTTTGAATGATTTTTCAAACCAATTAGATAATTTAATAAAATTTTTGAAAGTAGATAAAATTAATCTTATTGGATTTTCTCTAGGTTCGTTGATTGCACTAGACTTTGCTTCAAAATTTCAGGATAAATTAGAAACCCTTACGTTGCTTGGGACTACATATAAAAGAACTGAGGAACAAAGAGATTTAGTTATAGAAAGATTTGAACAAGCTAAGTTAAATAAACCTATTTCAAAACAAGCACTAAAAAGATGGTTCACAGATCAATACTTAAATGATCACCCAGAAATTTACGAACAATTTATAAAAATTCTGACAAAAAATAGTGAGGATCATTTAAATTTTTTAAAAGCCTATAAGTTATTTGCGTATCATCAAGATAATATAGATATGATTAAAAATATAAAAACTAAAACTCTTGTGATGACAGGATCAGATGATACAGGTTCAACAATTGAGATGTCAAAATCCTTATCTAATGATTTAATAAATTCAAGTTTTACTGAGATAAATAATGGAAAACATCTTTGTAGTATAGAGTGCGCAGATGATGTAAATATAAGACTTAAAAATTTTATTAGTAATTAAATGACTCAAATACAAAATTTTAAAATGTATATTAATGGAGAATGGGTTAACTCATCTTCAGGTAAAGAGATTAAAACATTAAACCCTGAAACTAATGAAGTATGGGCAACTGTACCAGAAGCAAATGAGGAGGACGTTGATAAAGCAGTACATGCAGCACAAAAAGCTTTTGATGGTTCTTGGTCTAAGCTGCACCCCAAAGAAAGAGCTAAATTTTTAAGAAATCTTGGTGATCAACTTAGAAAAAATGCAGAACATCTTGGCAAGATAGAAACGATTGATACTGGAAAGCTTTATAAAGAAATAAAATCTCAAGCTGTTTATATAGCTGAATATTATGATTACTATGCAGGTCTTGCAGATAAAGTTGAGGGTACAGTTGTTCCCATTGATAAACCAGATATGCAAGTTACTACAACAAGAATACCTATCGGTGTAATAGCAGCAATAATTCCTTGGAACTCTCAGATGCTTTTGACTGCTGTAAAATTAGCACCCGCTCTAGCAATGGGTAATACAGTTGTTATAAAAGCTTCGGAACTTGCTCCTGTTACCTTGTTAGAGTTTGCAAAATTGGTTGAAAAATCAGGTATACCTAAGGGTGTAGTAAATGTAATTACAGGGTTAGGTGATCCCTGTGGAAAAGCTTTAACCACTCATGATTTGGTAGAAAAAATTGCCTTTACGGGAGGACCTGAAACCGCAAGACATATAGTCAGAAATTCAGCAGAAAATTTATCACAAGTAAGTTTGGAATTAGGTGGGAAAAGTCCCGTAGTTCTTTTTAATGATGCAGATCAAGAAAATGCATTGAATGGAATAACAGCTGGTATTTTTGCTGCAAGTGGACAAAGCTGTATTGCAGGCTCAAGGTTATATATTCAATCAAAAATTTATGATGAATTTTTAAATAAATTAATAGCAAAAGCAGAGAATATAAAATTAGGTACTCCAATGGATCCTGATACTCAAATGGGTCCTTTAAATAGCTTCAAACAATTAGAGAATATTGAAAAAATTATTAAAGCTACAATAGAACAAGGTGGAAAGCTCAGGTGTGGAGGTAAAAGATCTAATATTTCAAATAAAGGATATTACTTTCCAGCAACAATAATTGAATGCAAAAACCACAACTTGCCTAGTGCTGAAAATGAATTATTTGGACCAGTTTTATCTGTGATGAAGTTTGAAACTGAAGAGGAAGCAATTAATCAAATGAATGATAACCAGTATGGCTTATCATCTGGAATATACACCTCTAACTTAGGCAAAGCTATGAGAGTTTCCAAGGCAGTAAGAGCAGGAATTGTTTTTGTAAATACTTATAGGTTAATTTCTCCTTCAGCTCCCTTTGGTGGTATTAAAGATAGTGGCTATGGTAAAGAGGCTGGAATTGAATCTATAAAAGAATATACAAGAATAAAAACTACTTGGTTTAATTCATCGGATAAACCAATGGGTGATCCATTCACAATGGGTTAATTTTTTGACTGCACGACATTATTTTTTAGTTTTATTTATTATGTTTATTTTTGGAAGCTCATATCCAGTAAACAAGCTTGCTTTAAATACATCCTTACCACCCATGTTAGCAGGATCCTTAAGAATGTTCATACTTTTTATTTTTCTCATCCCATTTTGTAAATTTAAAATCCCAGATAAAAAATATTTTTTTCCTTTAATAGGTTTTTCATTAACTATGGGCTTTGGAGTTATATTTTTTTTAAATCTATCATTGGGTGAGGCAACTTTAGTTGCACCAATAATTATTGGAGCCCAACTGGCAATACCTTTTGCTATTCTTGTTAGTTCAATTTTTCTTAATGAAAAAGTTAGTTTAAAGCAATGGGTGTTAATATTCATTTCTTTTTTTGGAATTTTTCTTATTGGTTATGATCCAAATTTAAAAGGAGAAATTTATGCACTTTTTTTATGTGGTATTTCTGCTTTTTTTTATGGAATTGCAAATGTGTTATCAAGATACATTAAAGAAGTTGATGTAAAATTTTCAAATATGATAATGGGACTTACTGGTTTTATAACTATTTTGATATTTTCAATTTTTACTGAAGGAAACACAATTAATCATTTAATGGAGATAAATATAAACACATGGCTTCTTTTGCTTCATAATGGAGTGACCGTCTCAGTTATTGCTCATACTTCTTTGTTTTATCTTTATAAATTTTATTCAGTTAATAAAGTTATGCCTTTCTATTCTCTATTTCCAATATTTGGTTTACTTCTAACTTTCTTTATCTTTGGGGAAATTCCAACACTACTAAGCACTATTGGTGGGGCTATAGTGATCATTTCAGTCTACCAACTGCAAAAAATAAGGTAAATCACCTATTGATAATTAGCCCAAATAGGCTTTAATTTGGTTTTTATAAATTGTTAACAATCAAAGAGGAAAATAATGAAAAAACTATTTATTGCTGCATTTATGTTTGTGTCGACTTTCACATCAAACGTATTCGCAGACGGACACGCGATTAAAATGGGAATTATCTTAGGATTTACTGGTCCTATTGAATCTCTAACACCAGCTATGGCTGCTTCTGCAGAGCTTGCATTTAAAGAAGCTTCTGATTCAGGTTCGCTATTAGGTGGAAAAAAAATTGAAGTAGTAAGAGCAGACTCAACTTGTGTTGACTCAGCAGCAGCAACTGCAGCAGCTGAAGGCGTTATTGCACAAGGTGTAGCAGCTATTATGGGTGCTGACTGTTCAGGTGTAACTGGTGCTATCGCATCTAATGTTGCTGTACCAAATGGTGTAGTAATGATTTCACCTTCAGCAACTTCTCCAGGGCTTACAGCTTTAGATGATAACGGGTTCTTTTTTAGAACGGCTCCTTCTGATGCTAGAGGTGGACAAATTTTAGCTGACATTACTAAAGACAGAAAAGTTAAGAGTGTTGCTATTACTTACACAAATAATGATTATGGAAAAGGTTTAGCTGACGTTTATGCGGCAGCTGTAAAAGCTCATGGCATTAAAGTAACTATTGTATCAGCTCATGAAGATGGAAAAGCTGATTACTCATCTGAAGTAGCTACATTAGCTTCAGCAGGTGGTGATGCTGTAGCAGTAATTGGTTACCTAGACCAAGGTGGAAAAGGAATTATACAAGGTTCTTTGGACTCTGGTGCATTTGATAAATTTATTTTATCTGATGGTATGATTGGTGACTCGTTGACTGATGCTTTTGGAAAAGATTTAAATAAATCTTTTGGTTCAATGCCTGGTTCAATGAACAAAAAAACAGCAGGTACTTTTGCATCTGTTGCTAAAGCAGCTGGTATTGATTCATCAGGACCTTACACAGGTGAATCTTATGATGCTGGAGCTTTAATTGTTCTTGCGATGCAAGCAGGTGGATCAGCTGATAGAGCTTCTATTGCTAAGAATGTAATGGATGTTGCTAACGGTCCTGGTACTAAGATTTATCCAGGTGAACTTAAAAAAGGTTTAGATTTATTAGCTAAAGGTAAAAAAGTTGACTACGAAGGTGCAACTGGAGTTTCTTTTACTAGCGTTGGTGAAGCTGAAGGTTCTTTCTTAGAGAAAGAAATCAAAGGTGGAAAATTTAAAAATAAAAAACAAAGATAATTAATATCTTAATTTTTAAAACCCCCAGCAGTGAAAATTGCTGGGGGTTTTTTTTATTTAAAAATTATTGATGACTGTAATAATTCCAATAACTGAGATAATTATAAGAAAATAAAATACAGATTTTCTATAGGTCTCTTCTTTACTTTTAACAAATAGTTTATTTCCAATAAATACACCTAAAGGTAAAATTGGGATCAGTATAAGTGCTCTGTAAATTACGGTTAAATCAACAATGCCCCCTAAATAACTTAACCCAAATGCATATGCGTCAGTTAAAAAAAATATTGCAGCTAGAGATCCTCTTATAATCATCGGCCTTACTCTTGTGATAAGAAGAAAAAGAGAAACTGGCATTCCACCCAAAGTACCAAAACCATTTACAATTCCAGACACCCCTCCAGTTAAAATCTTAACAGGTAAGTTGTTGATTTTTTTATTTGAGTATCCTCTCATTTGCAAAATTACAAAAAATATTACAATCCCACAAATTAAAAGGTGTGTGATACTTGGTGATAAAAATTTTAGCAAATAAAGCCCTATAGGAGTGCCTATTGTTATCCCTATCAATATTTGAAATACAAATTTCCAATCTATCTTGCTCCAAATGTAAGGAATCATAAAAACACTAACTAAAACCTCAAGAATTAAGATTATTGGAACAATCTCGATGGTTGGCAGGATAAATGATATTAGGGATATACATGTTGCAGAAAATCCAAAACCATTAAAGCCTCTTATTATTGAAGCAATAAATACTGTAAAAATTATAAAAGATATTTCAATTACACTAAGCTGAAAGTAGGACAAGAAGCCCATTTTAATTTTTTTTCCTAAAATCTGCTCTTATTGTTGATAAAACGATTAGAATTAAAAAAGGTATACAAATTAGATTCATTATTTTCCAGCTTGTTAGACTTAGTAAAACTCCAGCTGATAAACTTGCAGTTGCCTGAATTGAAAAAACAATAAAATCATTAAAACCTTGAGCTTTAAATTTTTCATTCTCCTTATAAGATAAAACTAATAGACTTGTTCCCGATATAAATAAAAAATTCCATCCAAATCCTAAAAATACTAAAGCAATTAAATAATTAACAAAATTTTGTTCAAAGAAACTGGCTAAAATTGTTATTAAAAATAAAACAACACCTGCATGCATTATTTTACTATGACCATATTTTTTAATTAAATTACCTGTCACTAATGATGGTAAAAACATTGCTGCAATATGTAATTGAATTACAAATCCCGTATTAGTTAAGCTTATTTTTTCCATAACATGCATGCTAATTGGTGTTGCTGTCATTAAAAATGCCATTATAGCATAAGCAAATGCTGACGAAATTAGTGCTTGTAAGAATCTTGGTTGAGAAATTAATTCTGAGTAGCTACGGCTAGGTTTTGTTATAAATTTATTTGGTTTACCTTCATTTTTATAAAATGATAAAAATATTGTTGAGCTTAAAGTTAATACAGCAAGTGCTATATATGATCCTGCATAAAGGTGTTCTGCAATGGTTTCTTTTGCAAGGTTAGCAACGTTAGGTCCAATAAAAGCCGAAGCTATTCCAGCTAATAAAATTATTGATATAGCCTTTGGTGCCATGTCTTTTTTTACAGTTTCAACAGCTGCAAAACGGTACTGATGACCAAATGCAAGTCCAGCTCCAAGTAAAAAACATGCCAAATTAAACAAAATAAAACTTTGATTAATTATTGAGTAAGCAGCTAAAAGTGATGAAAGTGAACTTCCAATAGATGCATATATGAAACCTGCCTTACGACCAATTATACTCATAATTTTAGCAGCAAAAATTGTCGAAATTGCAACACCTACAATTGATAAAGACATTGGTAATGTTGCTAAAGATTTTACTGGACTAAATTGAGAACCAATTATTCCACTTAAAAAAACTGTTACGGGTGCAGCTGTAAAAGCAAAAATCTGACTTAAAATCAGCAACCATAAATTCTTGTTCATTAAAAAAAATATTTGTCACCAATGTACATAGCCCATGCTACTGCAGCTCCAAGTATAATATATTTCATAATAATCTTATTTTATTTCGATTTTTTCAGGAAGTATACCTTTAGGACGATATCTCATGATCAATAAGAGACCCATACCCATCATTAAGTACCTAAAGTATGGAACACTTTCAATTAAATGAAGTTTTAATGAATGTGTATCTGCTAAACCTGCTGTAAATAAATTAATTAAGAATAATGCTATTGGTGCTGCCTCAATCCATAGAAACCAAACAGCAAAACCACCTAATATAGCACCAAAATTATTTCCACTTCCTCCAACTATAACCATAACCCAGATTAAAAAAGTGTATCTCATTGGTCTATAACTACCTGGTGTAAATAAACCATCTTGAGTAACTAACATTGCACCAGCAATTCCAACAATTGCTGAACCTAAAATAAAAATTAACAAATGCTGTTTAACAACATTTTTACCCATAGCATTTGCTGCTTCTTCATTATCTCTTATAGCTCTCATCATTCTTCCCCATGGAGAATAAAGAGCTTTTTGGGTAATTATTAAAAGTGCTATAACCACCATTAAGAATAATCCTGAATAACAAAGTTTTACAAAAACTGATGATCCCTCAATAACCAATTGATTAAGAGCTGCTTGTTTGTCAGATATACTTGCAATTAAATCTAATTTACCAGAATTAAACTTTGCAACTAGATTTATAAACCATTCTTTTGTTTGAAGTTCAACCTCATAAGGCACTGGTCGATCCAGTCCAATTACATTTTTAACTCCTCTTGTTAACCAGTCTTCATGTTTAATGATAGCTATAACTATTTCTGAAATAAGTAATGTTGCAATAGCTAAATAATCTGCACGTAACCCAAGGGCTACTTTTCCTACTACAAAAGCTAGACCTCCTGCAAAAAAAGCACCAACAATCCAAGAAAACATAATTGGCAATCCTAATCCACCAAGAAATCCTGTTGTTGCTGGGTTAACACTTTCAATAGCTTCAATGCTCGGTTCTGATGTTATTCTTATAATAACAATTCCAGCAATGATAATTGCTGCAATACCATAAGTTCTAAACTTTGATTTTTCAAAATTTTTCAATACAAATCGAATTGCAAATATCATTGCTACTATTAACCACAAACACATTAAAATATTAAAACCGCCTGCAACCCATGCTTCTTGTACAGGTTCAGCTGATATTAAAACTGCAGCTAACCCACCTAATGCTGCATAACCCATAAGACCAAAATTAATTAAACCCGCATATCCCCATTGAATATTTGCTCCCATGGTCATCACTGCAGAAATCAAACACATATTAAAAATTGATAGAGCAACATTCCATGATTGAAATATTCCAACTAAGATAATTAAACCCATCATAATTATGTAAGCTGTAATTACGTTTAAGTACTTTCTCACAATACCTTCCCTTTAAATATACCGTTTGGTCTATATAGTAAAACAATCACCAATATAGAAAAAGATACGGCAAATTTATAATCTGTTGATAATAGCTGAACTAAACTTTCTGGCTCCATACTTGCTGGTAAAATATACATAAAGAATTTTTTGTAAGCATAGGTGAGGAATATCTCCGAAAAAGCTATGACGTAGCCACCTAAAAATGCTCCAAAAGGATTTCCAATACCCCCAACAATTGCAGCAGCAAAAATTGGTAGCATGTTATTAAAGTAGGTAAATGGTTTAAAGCTTTTGTCTAAACCATATAAAGCTCCTCCAATTGTTGCCAAAATACCTGCAATAATCCATGTAATCATAACTACTCTTTTGGGGTCAATTCCTGATAATAAAGCCAAGTCTTCATTATCTGAATAAGCGCGCATGCTTTTTCCTGTTTTAGTCTTATTTAAGAACCAAAATAGAACTGAAACCAATACGAGTGTTACAAATATAGTTATGACCTGACTAGATTTAATAGCCAGACCCTCATTAAGTCCTGTCATCTCTTTAAACTCACCAGCTTTAATAATAAATTTTTCTCCATCAAAAAATCTTCTATCAGATGGTCCAATTATTATTCTAACCACAGCTTGTGTTACAAACATTACACCAATACTGACCATTGCAAGTTGGACTGGTGGACTTTTTTGAACTCTATAATATTTAAATACAAATTTATCTATAAAGAGCATATAGCCAATCATAAAAATTATTGCAAAAGGCATAGCAAGAAGAGCTGTTGGTAAAACACCCAAGGAAATACCAATTGATTGAAAGTACCAGGTAATTAAAATAGTAACCATTGTACCAAAGGCCATCATGTCTCCAGTTGCAAAGTTTGCAAACCGTAGAATTCCATAAATTAAAGTTACAAATATTGCACCTAGTGCTAATTGAGAACCATAAGTAAGAGCTGGTACAAAAATGTAGTTTAATAATAATATAATTGCGTTTAAAAAATCCATACTATCCACCTAAAAAAGAGCTTC
>ENA-ORDA01003230-ORDA01003230.1-marine-metagenome-genome-assembly--contig:-NODE-3230-length-11492-cov-1.874551_pt1 | contig 11492 bp, 9 predicted proteins | sample MGYA00237778_ERZ508506 | MGnify/ENA primary metagenome ERZ508506 (study PRJEB26177, sample SAMN06267891) | marine metagenome | isolation source: Monterey Bay, California, USA | place: Pacific...
AAAGGCTGTTTGGCACTTTTGCCACAAGCGCACCAGAAATAGGTTTTGCCTTCTTCTACTTCGATTGGCATTGGTGACTTTTGAAAAATAACCGGATCGGTCATGGAGATAGTCCTTTTGTTGGGGTTATGAAAAACTGCCTTTGCCAGGGCATCTGCCGCTAAAAAACGCCAAATCAGTCGAAAAAGCCGTAGAATGAATGGAGCGGGCAACGGGGTTCGAACCCGCGACCCCGAGCTTGGGAAGCTCGTGCTCTACCAACTGAGCTACACCCGCTTTAGAGCGGCACAATAAGAGTTTTCGATGGCTGATAGCAAGTCCAAAAACAGCGCTTGCCGTTTTGGCAAAGCGCCTTACCCGCAGCCAACTCGACGGCGGGTTCTGTGTTTTCCTGCCGGCTTTGGATGCTATAAATATGTTTTACAGGCGTCATGTACTCCTCACATTCGGCGCATAAGCCACTTCACATCCATTTGGGTAGGCATAATCTATCGTGATTAAGTGAATTTTCGATTAACGGGGCGCGTTCAGACCTTGGATCAATAATTTGGGTTACGCTCGTAACGCGTGATTTGCCAGTTGATTGTTTCTAACGGTTTCTGCCAATTAAAGTTGCATTTCGGGACTGTTTTCGTCATATACTCAGGCAGCGGCCTTATCGATTGGCAGCGGCAGTTTCAAAATGGTTTGGCAAGACACATGATGACTCCTTATGACAACGGCGAGATCAAACACGCATCTGAGATAAATGATGCATCACCCGATCAGTCAGTAACTGAAAAACCAAGCCGGCAGGAAGCCGAAGCAGCAATTGATGTTCTATTGCGCTGGATTGGCGAAAACCCCGCCCGTGAAGGGCTTGCCGGAACACCGGGACGGGTCGTACGCGCTTGGTCGGAATTTTGCAGCGGCTATGACGAAGATCCGGCACAGATGCTGGCGCGCACCTTTGAAGAGGTCGAAGGCTATGACGATATGGTGATGCTTCGCAATATCCGGATGGAAAGCCATTGCGAACATCATTTGGTGCCTATTTTGGGTGTCGCCCATATTGCCTATATGCCCGACCGACGCGTTGTTGGCATTTCCAAATTGGCGCGGGTTCTTGATGGCTTTGCCCATCGCCTGCAAACGCAAGAGACCCTGACCGCGCAGGTCGCCGATTGCATCCAAAAAATTTTGCAGCCGAAAGGCGTTGCCGTGTTGATTGACGCGCAGCATCAATGCATGACAACACGCGGCGTTCGCAAACCCGATGTTTCGATGATTACCACAAGATTTACCGGTGTGTTTAAAGAGGATGAAGCCCTTAGCCGGCGCTTTCTTGATCAAACAAAACTAGGCTAGTGATAAGGCACCAACGCATAAGCCGCCAATTGTAACCGCAACCGGATCATCATGCAGCTTTCACCCGTGCTAAATATTTTAGGACTTCTGGCAACCATCTTGGCAGCGGCAATGCTGATTCCAATGGGTGTTGATCTTTATGCCGGATCTGATGATTGGCAGGTTTTTGCACTATCCGCGTTGTTAACTGGCTTTGTTGGCGTGTCGGTATGGCTTGCAACGAACCAGCGTGACACGCTTGATCTTGGGCTTCGGCAAGCGTTCTTGCTAACTAACGGTTCATGGGTGATGATCGGCATTTTTGGCGCTTTGCCTTTTATGTTCAGCGAGCTTGATCTTAGCTTTACCAATTCGGTTTTTGAATCAGTTTCAGGGATCACCACAACCGGATCAACCATCCTTGTTGAAATCGAACAGGCATCCCCAGGAATTTTAATCTGGCGTGCCTTGCTTCAATGGCTTGGCGGGGTCGGTATTGTCGTTATGGCAATGGCCGTTTTGCCAATGCTGTCGGTTGGGGGCATGCAGCTATTTCGCACCGAGTCCTATGAGCGGGCTGAAAATGTTGTGCCGCGAGCAACCCAGCTTGCTGGTGGTATTGGCCTTGTCTACACCGGATTAACCGCGCTTTGGGCGGTGATGCTAGCGCTGGCGGGCATGGATACATTCGATGCGGTTGCGCATTCAATGACAACCCTTGCCACTGGTGGCTATTCAACCCGTACAGAATCGATTGGGGCGTTTGATTCGGTTGCTGTTGAATGGATTATAATTACTGGCATGATTGTTGGCAGCCTGCCTTTTGCGCATTATCTGGCGATGGTACGCGGTGGCTGGCAAAGCTTGCTGAATGATCCGCAAGTGCGCTTGTTCTTAATCCTTGCGGTTGGGCTTGTTCTGCTATTGATCTGGCATTTGATGCAAACCGGTTTGGGGTTTGGCCAAGCGGTAAGGCAGGCGAGCTTTAATGGCGTTTCGATCATGACCGGCACAGGTTATGTGAGTGCCAATTTTTCGGCATGGGGCGGGTTTGCAACAACGATCCTGCTGATCGTTATGTTCATTGGCGGCTGTGGCGGGTCAACCACCTGCGGAATCAAAGTGTTCCGCCTTCAAGTTCTTGCCAGTACCGCCAAGGTGCAGATCAGTCGCTTGCTGCGCCCACACGCAGTGGTGCTTGCCTATTACAACAAACGGCCAGTTTCAGTCGAGGTCATGGATTCGGTGATGGGGTTTTTCTATCTCTTTATTCTTGGCTTTGTGCTGATCGCGATCATGCTTGGCATAGCCGGTCTTGATTTTGTCACGGCACTGTCAGGCGCCGCAACATCAATCAGTAATGTTGGCCCAGGTCTTGGCGAAGTGATTGGCGCTGATGGTAATTTCTCGACACTTCCCGATAGCGCGAAATGGATCATGACCTTTGCCATGCTTTTGGGACGGCTGGAAATCTTTACCGTTCTGGTGATGCTCAATCCAGCCTTTTGGCAGCGCTAGATATCGCGCCAAAATCCCTAGGGTAAAATAATCCGGTCAATGGTTGCCAATTCTTTACGGGTTTGGCTATCCAGCCGGACAAGCGCACCCTTCATCGCTTCATTGACAACTTTACTGACTTCATTTGCTGTGGCTGATTCAGGCATTGTGATCGAATGTGCAGCGCTTAGATCGGCCAATGCCTGTGTGCCGCCAACGGGCTGAAGCCACATGATTTTGGCTTTGATTTCAGCGGTGACTTTGCGGCTTTGTTGATCGGTGAGCAAACCATCAATCCCGACCTTGGCGGGCAAATCGGTCATCGTCACGGCAACGCGTTTCATATCAAAAATAATCTCGCCGCTGCCACCAGCAGGACGAAGCACATGCGTTACCCAATCAGCCAGAATAGTGCTTGGCAACGGGCTTACCCGATGCCCGATATAAGGATCGGCAACCGGCATCTGCCAATTATCGATGATTTCAAGACGGCGGGCATTGAGGTTTAGCGGCTGATAAGCATCAGTCGTAAAAATCTGTGGCGGCGGCGTTACTGTTCCTGTTTTGCAGGCGGCAAAAAGCCCGCCAACTAGAACCAACGCGAAGACTGTCATTATTTTTGAAAGAAACATCGTCAAAGCCCTTTTTCTTATCACGATTGAATTGGCACCCTGATCAAACATTATCAAATATGACTGGGTTTTTTTAAATGCGTTTTGATCAACTTGCGATTTTTCAATTATGCGGCAATTTTTGAAACGGCGCTATCAATGTGTTGCAAGGATTGGTGCAAAATTAAGGACGCGGAATCGCATCCTTATGATAGGCACGATGCGTTTTGCAAAATTCACAAGTGACGATCAGATTACCATCATGGTCAGCCATCTCATCAATGTCATCCGGTGCTAATTGTTGAAGCATTGACTCAATCTTTTCGACATTGCAGCGGCATTGATCAAGCACTGGACGCGCAGGCGCGCTATGCGGCGCCATGCTGTTAAACAAGCGGAAAATAATATCTTCTGGCAACAAGGCCGGATCAAGCAATTCATCGCGGGTGATCGAGCCAAGCAAGGTTTTCGCCGTATGCCAAGCATCATCGCTGGCAGCACGAGCCTGTCCATTGGATTTTGGCGTGCTGGCACCATCATCCTTGCCACCATCAGCCGCAATCCGTTGCAACATCAAGGCCACCGCCTGCCAGCCATCTGCCCCATTTTCGGCAGCGCAAACAACAATCGTATCGAGCTGTTCTGAGTTTTCATACCACCTCATCGCCGCATCGCTTAGATGTCGCTCATCCAGTTCGACAATGCCCTGATAGCGACCATTGCTGGTGCCATCATCAACGGTAAAGGCGATATAGCCCCCACCCATCAATGGGCCAAGACAAACCGAACCCGATGGATCATGTGCCAAAGCCGCAGCTTGAAAACCGGTTGGATTATCCTCCATCGCGGTATAACCACGAAGATGGCCAGCCTCGGTAATATCGGCAAATAGTGTGCGAACCAAACCATCACCTTTGGCCTGAAGAGTGAACACGCCGTCAAATTTCAAGGTGCTAGACAGACAGGCGGCCAATGCCAAAGCTTCGGCTTGAAGGGTTGCCACAAGCGGCGGGTAGTCATGACGTTCAAGAATGCTATTGGCAGGGCGGCCAACCGATGCCATACGGCCACGAATTAACGCCACATCATCCGAACCGTCAGCCAGATAAAAAGGCAAAATCTGCGCATCGGACGGTAAATTATCATTCAACATCATTTCATCCTAAAACCGCAAACCACATCAGCCATTGAGGCCGCTTGAGGCTTTACGTCTGATTATCCGAAACGCACCATGCCAAAATGGCTTTTTGGGCATGAAGCCGGTTTTCGGCTTCGTCAAAAACTGCTGATTGCGGCCCGTCAATAACATCGGCGGTCACTTCCATCCCGCGCCATGCTGGCAGGCAATGCATAAAAATAGCATCACCAGCGGCGGCCTTCATCAATTCGGTATTCACCTGAAATGGCGCAAAATCAGCACGGCGACTGCCCTCATCATTGCCCATTGAAATCCAGACATCGGTTACCACTGTCTGCACCTTATCAATCGCCAGGCCAACCTCATCAGTGAGGCTGATATCGCCACCATTTGACCGCGCCCATGCCAATAAATCGGCAGGCGGCGCGTAATTTTTTGGAACAGCAATACGCAATTGAAAGCCAAAGCGAACCGCCGCCTCAATCCAGCTTACCGCAACATTGTTGCAATCACCAAGCCATGCAACGCTCTGTCCGGCAAGCGGGCCATGATATTCGATCATCGTCATCAGGTCAGCCATAAGCTGGCAAGGGTGCGAACGCTGGGTCAATGCATTGATCACCGGCACGGTTGCATGTTTGGCAAGAGTAAGAAGCGTTTCATGCCGAAAACAGCGAAGCATAATCACATCGACATAGCGCGATAGCACCCGCGCCGTATCTTCAACAGACTCACCACGGCCAAGCTGCAGATCACTTGCCGATAAGATCAATGGTGCGCCGCCAAGCTGGACAACCCCAACCTCAAATGACACACGGGTTCGCGTTGACGGCTTTTCAAAAATCATCGCAACGGTTTTGCCAGCCAATGGCATCGCATGGCCTTCGCCTGATTTTTGCGCTGCCTTCATGCGCAAGCCGTCATCAAGCATCGCTTGCAGACTGTCAGTCGAAAAATCTTTCAAATCTAGAAAATGCCGCATCGGCGTTATCCCGTCCTTCATTAATATTTGGCAAAATTATTGCGTTCTATTGATCGTCACTCGGGGCGATTGCAGTCAATGCTGCTTCAAGCTTGGCAATCGCCAGATCAAGTTCATCACGATGAATGGTCAACGGTGGCAATAGCCGAAGCGTATTATCAGCCGCTGGCACCGTAAGCAGGTGGTCATCACGAAGCCGTTTAACAAGGACGGGCAAATCGACTGAATCATGAAGCCGGATACCACGCAAAAATCCGCGCCCACGAAGCGCATCAACCATTGCCGGAAATTGCGTCTGCAGCTGGCGCAGCGCCGTATCAAGATAGGCTGCACGTTCACGAACATCAGCCAAAAACCCATCTTCGCCAAGAATTTCAAGAACTGCCTTTGCCGCCGCCATGGCCAGCGGATTGCCGCCAAAGGTTGATCCATGCGTTCCAGGTGTCATCGCCGCACCGACCCCCTTGCTGGCAATAGCAGCCCCAATCGGAAAGCCGCCAGCCAGCCCCTTGGCAAGCGCAACAATATCAGGCTTGATTCCGGTATCTTCATAGGAAAACAGCCGTCCAGTCCGGCCAATGCCAGCCTGCACCTCATCAGCAATGACAAGCGCGCCAAATTCATCAGCCGCTTCACGCACACCGGCAAGATAGCCATCGGGAACCTGCTTGGCACCGCCTTCACCCTGCACCGATTCAACCATCACCGCCGCCACATGCGGCCCAAGCGCGGCACGAAGCGCGTTCAAATTGCCAAAAGAAACATGGTCAAATCCAGCTGGCATCGGGCCAAAGCCAGTTCGGAAAACCGGCCTGTCTGTCGCCGCAAGCATGCCTAATGTCCGGCCATGAAAAGCGCCTGTCGCGCACAGAATGGTCATCCGCTCAGGCTCGCCCTTTTCATAGGCGGCACGGCGGGCAATCTTGACCGCAGCTTCGGTGGCTTCAGCACCGGAATTACAGAAAAACACCTGATCAAGACCTGAAAGCGATGCCAGCATTTTGGCAACAATCTCTTGACCCGGAATCCGGTATAGATTGGACGTATGCCATAATTTACCAGCCTGTTCGGTCAGCGCAGCAACCAGATGCGGATGGCTATGGCCAAGCGTGTTAACAGCAATGCCGCTTGCACAATCAAGATATTTTTCACCTGAGTCAGATTCAAGCCAGCAGCCTTCACCGCGCACAAAACCAATTTCGGCGCGTCCATAGGTTTGCATCACAGCTGAGTCAGCTGCGTAATCTACGGCTTTTTGGTTCATATCAAAACCACCTGGCTTGTCCTTTGTTATGCCAATTATTTCAGACTGGCAAACACGCCCAAATTCATATCCAAAAATCAAACCACCAACGCAATATCTTCGTTGGTGGTCCCAGCAAGCGCACATCGGCACTAGATTCAGGACACAATTTTCGCGATTTTCGGAACAATTGTCAAGATATCAGCCGATAACGGCCAAACCGCCAATTGGCTATTCCTGAATGAAATGTTTGGCCAATCGCAGCCCTTGTGACTGATAGTTTGATCCACCAGCGCCATATAGTGTTGCTGGCACTGATATCATTGGTTCATAAACCAGCCGGCAAACCGTTTGACCCTGTTCAATCAGGAATGGCACATCATGCGACCGCACCTCAAGAACGGCACGCGTTCCCTCGGCGCCAAGTTCGGCCATGCCAAAACCGGGATCAAAAAATCCGGCATAATGCGCGCGAAATTCGCCAACCCTTGTGTCATAGGCACGCATCTCGGCAGCGTGATCTTTTGGCACGGTCACAAATTCACGGCTTGCCAAGATATAAAATTCATCAGGATTCAAAACCAGCCCCCCAACCGTAAGGTCGGATGGGGTGACGCGTTCCCAAAAGGCGTCAACCGGCTGGCTTGCTGGCGAGTCAATATCAATCAAACCGGCATGTTTGCGCGCGCGCCAGCCAATCATGCCGCTTTTGACATCGGGTTCAAGATTGACGCTAAGGGCAACACCGTCACGAATATCGGTTCGCTCGACACCATGAACCAAACCAACGGTTGATTGAAGTGATTCCATCAACAGATCAGATGGGGCGCTAATGCCACGCCGAAGCCGCAATTGCGACAAGCGCGAACCAGCCCGCACCAGAACCGAAAAGGTGCGCGGTGAAATTTCGGCATAAAGCGGGCCTTCATAGCCATCGGCAACCGATTCAAATTCACGCGCGCCATCGGTAATGAGGCGGGTAAAGATATCAAGCCTGCCAGTCGAACTTTTTGGATTTGCCATGGCTGAAATGCCCGCCGGAAGGCGAAGACACTCTTGCAATTTCACAATATAGACACAACCACGTTCCAGCACCGCACCATCGCTGAGGTCAATTTTATGCATGCCAAATTTTGCCAACTTGTCGGTAACGGTCATATGCTGACCCGGCAAAAAGCTGGCTTGCACTCGCCATGCTTCGCGGCCAAGCCGCAGATCAAGACTTGCGGGCTGAAGCTGGCCTTCCTCAACCGGATGATCAGCGGCAATAACACCGTCTTGGATCGCCTGTTCAAGATGCTGTACGGGCAAAATGCCGTTTTCAAGGTCTTCGGCTGGCATGGTGATTCCTATCCTAATCGTCTTTGATAATGGTCAATATGCAATTCTAGCTTTTCAAGCGATAGCCCGAACGCAAGGCCTTATAACATAAAATGGCCAAAACGACATTCACCGCAACAAGACAGTAAAAGCCGGTCATAAGTGGCCGGTCGGCAACCCCGATCATGCCATAGCGAAACCCGTCAATGGCATAAAAGACCGGATTCAAGCTGGCAATCATATCAAATGGTGCGGGAAGACGGTCAACCGAATAAAATGTTCCTGATAAGAAGGTCAGCGGCTGGATAACAAAATTTGTAATAGCCGCCAATTCGTCAAATTTATTGGCCCAGATTCCGGCAAGAATACCAGCAAAAGACAGAGCAAAAGCCCCTAGAATTAAAAATCCAATTGCGATCATTGGATATGGTGGCAGCGTGCCACCACCAAGAATAACCAAGGCAAAAGCCGTCACGATGCCAACGCAAAGACCACGCGTCATGCCCGCTGCGGCAAGCCCAAATAGCAATTCACCCGGCCCCAAAGGCGGCATCAGTAAATCAACAATATTACCCTGTACTTTTGAGACAACAAGTGAAGATGATGAATTGGCAAAAGCATTTTGAAGAACATTCATCATCACAAGACCCGGCACGAGAAATGTCACAAAATCAATATCACCAGCAAAGCTGGCACGTTCACCAATCGCCACTGAAAAAACCATCAAAAACAAAATCGAGGTGATGACTGGCGCCGCCAAGGTTTGTGTGGCGATTTTCAAAAACCGCTGCACTTCACGTTGATATAGCATGCCAAGACCAACCCAATTCACCGGCCCAATATAAACCGGACGGCGCAATTCATGCGCCGATGATGACCGGGAGGCTACCGGCGCCGCTTTGACAGGTGATGAAGTATTTGTCTTTAAGTCGAGATTCGTCATGCGGTCAAAATAGGCCGCAATCTGATCTGGCGCAATGGGGCAAAGGGCAGCTTTTGCCTTTCATCCGAAAACCACCTAATCTTATCTGAGGCATATTACCATTTTGACTGATTTTAGCCACGGCCCCAGCAACTGAAAAGCATCATTTCACATTCATGGCAAAAGCACCTATCGAAACAAGATTAATGAATAAGGCGGTTGATTACCTTGGCCGCTATGCTAGTTCGCAGCACCGGCTGCGCGACGTGCTTGGCCGGTTTGCAACGCGCAAACTTGATCAGCATGATCCCGATGAAATTGCCACCGCAATTGATACAACCGTGACGCGCTGCCAGACGCTTGGCTATGTCAATGATGACGCCTTTGCGCAATCACAGGCGCGAAGCCACCGCCGGCAGGGTCGCTCGCAGCTTGGCATCCGTCAACGGCTTCGCCAACATAGGCTTGGTGATGATGTTATTGATGCGGCGCTGGAAGTGGCCGATGAACATGCGGCCAATGGCGAGTTGCTTGCCGCCTGCCGCTTTGCCCGCCGCCGCCGGATTGGCCCTTTTGATCACCGCCAAAATGATGGTGATGGCCGCGATGCCATCATGCTACGCCAGCAACGCCAGCTTGGTGCCATGGCGCGCGCCGGATTTGCCATGGCGATCAGTCGCAAAGTTTTTGATCTTGCCGATTCAACCGCAGGCGAATCTCTTATTGACCAACTTGAACATGGCGAAGACCCAACACTTTAACCGTCGGTCATTGTCGCAAGCCTTGCTGATTCTCACCGGCTGCGATACTAATTTTGAATGAGAATGCATAAAAGCGTGCTGGCAAGCAGCATCAAACAAGCCATAGCCATTAAATAAGGTCAATATATTAGGCCAGTTAAGAATTGTTGAAGGAGTCTTTTCATGAAACAGGACATGATCTTTGAGCCAAGCGCAGATTTGGCAAAATCGGCACTTATTGACGCGGATGGCTATGCCGCCCTTTACCAAGAATCGATCGCCAATCCCGATCAATTCTGGGCCGAGCATGGCGAGCGTATTGACTGGATCAAGCCCTATAGCCAGATCAGCGACGTGTCCTATGATGCGAAGGATTTACATATCAAATGGTATGCTGACGGCACCTTAAATGCGGCGACCAACTGCCTTGACCGCCATCTTGCCACCCGCGGCGATCAGACGGCCATAATCTGGGAAGGCGATGAGCCTGACCAGCACCGTCATATTACTTATCGTGAATTGCATGAGGATGTCTGTAAATTTGCCAATGTGTTAAAGGCAAATGGAGCCAAAAAAGGCGACCGAATCACTATCTATATGCCAATGATCCCCGAAGCCGCCGTGGCCATGCTTGCTTGTGTTAGAATTGGCGCTGTGCATTCGGTTGTCTTTGGTGGCTTTTCGCCAGACGCGCTCGCCGGCCGTATTAAAGATTGCGACTCAACAATGGTCATTACTGCTGATGAGGGGGTTCGTGGTGGTAAAAGCATTCCCCTAAAACAGAACACCGATAAGGCATTGCAGAACTGCCCCGACTGCACAAAATCAATTATTATCAGGCGGACTGGTGGGACTGTTGACTGGGTTGAGGGACGCGATGTCTGGTATCATGAGGCAATGGCAGTTGCCTCTGCTGACTGTCCAGCCGAGGAGATGAATGCGGAAGATCCGATGTTCATTCTCTATACTTCTGGATCGACAGGGAAGCCGAAAGGGGTTCTGCACACAACCGGCGGCTATATGGTGTACGCCTCGATGACGCATCAGTATGTTTTTGATTACCATGACGGAGAAATTTACTGGTGCTCAGCCGATGTTGGATGGATCACCGGCCACACCTACATCGTCTACGGGCCGCTGGCCAATGGTGCCATCACCATGATGTTCGAGGGAGTTCCCACTTACCCAGATAGCTCACGCTTCTGGCAAGTTGTCGACAAGCATAAGGTCAATATGTTCTACACCGCGCCAACTGCGATCCGCGCCCTAATGCGTGAAGGTGACGGGCCCGTCAAGAGCTGCGACAGGTCTTCCTTGCGACTACTTGGAACGGTTGGCGAGCCCATCAATCCACAGGCATGGATGTGGTATCATGACATCGTTGGAGACGGCCGCTGCCCGATTGTTGATACGTGGTTTCAGACTGAGACCGGCGGTATACTGATTACACCGTTACCGGGGGCAACCGCCACCAAACCCGGCTCGGCGACCCAGCCCTTTTTCGGGATCAAGCCAGTGCTGGTCGATGGCGAAAACAACGAGCTTGCAGGTGCGACTGAAGGCAATCTGTGTCTGCAGCACTCATGGCCCGGCCAGATGCGCACGGTCTATGGCGACCACCAGCGCTTCATCGAGACCTATTTCACGGCCTTCCCAGGCCGCTATTTTACTGGTGACGGGGCGCGACGTGATGAAGATGGCTATTACTGGATC
>ENA-ORDA01003231-ORDA01003231.1-marine-metagenome-genome-assembly--contig:-NODE-3231-length-11489-cov-4.466264_pt1 | contig 11489 bp, 6 predicted proteins | sample MGYA00237778_ERZ508506 | MGnify/ENA primary metagenome ERZ508506 (study PRJEB26177, sample SAMN06267891) | marine metagenome | isolation source: Monterey Bay, California, USA | place: Pacific...
ATTGGATCAGTAAGAGCAACGTCCTTAACTTGGTCTAAGTACTGCACAAAAGCGTCAGAAGGTAAGTAGTCCTTGTTGGCTAGTTTGTTATAGAAGCTCTTCATCGCACTGCCTAGACGCGCAAAGAACCTCTCAACCACAGAGACAGGTCGGTCTTGTGTGGTAGCCCAACGTGAAGTCTGATCGGCGTACCACTCACTGAAAGATTTCCAGTACGGAGCTATCTGGTTGAAGGGTAGATCACTAGCAATGTCTGTAGTCTTACCTGTCTTTCTAGCGCGTAATGACTTAACCAAGCCTTTCGCAGTAGAGCCAGTTTGAGACCTTAGCCACTTGCCGTGCTCATCAAGCAGTGCCTTTTTAACTTCTGGCGTAGCTTGATCGAATACTGTTTTCTGGTGAACATGCCCCATCTCGTGGGCTATTGTTTCCAGTGTGCCGACCTTAGATGCTTGTTCGTCAAAGATGATGTAGTGACTACCATCAGACAGGCGGCGTGTAGAACCACGTTCGTTCGGGTTCAGTGTCCCTGAGCCGACGGCTCGTAATGGACCTGTGAATTTGAGCTTGTCAGCCTTAGCATCTTCGAGCGTAGTTACATACACGTCGGCACCTAGACCTAGGAGACCTTTCCACTCGTTGACAATGCCCTGTACCTCTGGCGTTACGTTGCCGGAGAATGCTAGACCGTCACTATAAGTAACAAATGGTTTTTCTTCGTGGACGCGCTGTGCTTCTGCCTCGGCGGCTTGTTTAGCCTTTACGAGTTCGGTCAGCTGCTCTGGTGTAAACTGGTCCCCTTTGTAGCTTTCCACGTCGAGGTTAGTAAACAAAGACCCTTTAGCTGCGGAGTATACTGGCGCACCAGAAACTGAACTGTATCCACGGACAAGAGCTATATCGCCCTTCTGGTAAACAACTTCACCGCCTAACTTGTTGGCTACCGCATCTACTACTTTGAGTTCTGCGTCTTGCCCCTGTCGTTTAGCGTCCTGCGCTTCTACGGGCGGCTTTGTTATCTTACGCTTCTTCTTGGTTTTAATTTCAACGTTGGCAGCGCGGGCTTTAAACTGTTCAGAGGTTAGCTGTTCGCTTTCTTGCGTGCCTGTTGCGCTCTCTCCACCCTGCTCAGGTCTAGTCCCTTCGCTTCGTACTTCGTTTTGATCTTTTCCAGCCTCTTGAGTGTTTCCGTCGCTCTCAATTTGTCGCCCTTGGTTGGCACTTTCACGTTTGGCATTTTCTGTGTCCTTAATGTACATGGCGCGTAGATCATCGTATCTATTGCCAAGTTCTGCTAAGTCAAAATCTCCACGGAGATATTTGTTATATTGAACTATAAACTCAAACCGAGTGCCTGAGTCCATAGTCTCGAAATTAATTCTATCAGCTTCGTTTTCTACGTCGCTTTCAAACCCGTTGTCCCACGTCTCACTTGCTTCAACATAAGAAGGGTCTCGGCGTATATCTGCGTCAGTCTCAGCACGCGCTGCCGAAAGCTGTTCTACTGTCTGTCGCTTGATTGGCGTTGGTTCTTGCGCTTGTGTAAATTCTCTGTCTTCTTTTTTCACATCCGTGTACGCGCCTTGGTTGGGTGACGCCACGGTCCCCATGCTTTTGCCGACTTCTTGTACTTCTAGGTCGATAATGTCAGCGTTAAGGTCAAGTTCATCAGCGTTCTTAATACGTGTGGCTCGTAGCCCTTCCTTGATGGCGGCAACATCACCTTTGCCATTTGCATCTACTACCCCGTTTGCTTTGGCTATTTTCTCCAGCACACGGCTAACTTGAGTAGCAACAGTGCCTTTACCCACACTAGCTAGTTCTGCGATCTTGGCGTCGTTCCACTTCCCGTCAACCTGCAAAACAGTATCTATTTCGTCATTGTTAATTGCGTTACGGATAACGTCATATATTCGCTTCTGAGCGTTGGGTAGCTTGAGGTCTTCTGGTACGGCTATTGCTTCAGCGTCGACAGTAGGTTCTTCTACGGCTGTTTCAGTCGTTTGTTCTGGAGCCTGCTCAGCTTCTACTACTTCTGGTTCTACAACTTCCGTCGCCGCTGTCTGCTCTGCTGCGATACGGTCGACGTTCGCTTGCAAGCCCGGATACTCACCGGCCTCTAGCAAAGGTACTAACTGTGGTTGTTCTTTACGCCAGTTGGGGCCGAGTTTCTCCTCGGTGTAACTAACCGCCATGGCCTCCAAGCCTTCTAAGACCGGCGGTGCCTCAGCTGCTTCTTGCGCTTCAACAGGAGCTGTCTCTGTTTCCACGACCGGAGGCTCTTCAACTGCGGGTGCCTCAACCTGTGGAGCCTGCGCCGCGTCACGTTCCGCAACGGCGTCATTGAGTAGCTTGTCTGCTTTAGAAACGCCGCCCTTCTTTTTGGCGTACATACTTTTGTTGTCACCGGCGACCGCAGAAAGCTCAGGGAAATCCACTTCCCAAGTTTCGCCAAGGGCTTCTTTAGCACGGATACGGAAGTCTTCTGCTTTAGTAACTCGCTTAGGTTTCTCAACAGGTGCCTCCTGTGCAGTGTCTTCAGCTTCCACCCCAAGGGTTTCATCATTAGCTGCGTTCCGTGCCGCTTGTCGAAGCGTATCAATTACGCCGAAGACTTCAGGGTCTTGTTGGGCGGTTGCGCTAAACGCTTCGTCATCCATATCCATGACAGCAGGGTTCTGTGCTACGACTTCTTTAGCTTTCCCGAAGTTACCCACGTGGGCATCCAAGGCAGCAAGGTATTCACCCTCGATCTGTTCAGCAGGATTGTTTTCTTTGTTGAATTTTGTCAGATACTTGACCTTGGCGTCTTCTATGCCTTGTTCGTCGAATATCTGCGATTCGTTAAGTTCTGCCTCAAATTCTCGCCCTAAGTCTGTCTCAGGGTTCAGGACGTCTTGCTCTTGTTGCGCAGTGACCTGAGCTTGGAGAGCGCCGGTGAATTCTTTTTTTGGTGTAAAGGATGACGCGGCCTCACGACGTAAGCGGCCCTGCTCTATTATTCTTTTCTGGTCTGCTAGCCCTGCGGCTTCTTCCTCTGCGCGTTGTTGTTCCCTTAGCTCAATCTCGGCTTGTTTGTCAGCCAACACCTGTTCGCCCATCTCTTTGCTAACTTGGCTTTCCTGCATAGAGGAGTAAAGATTTACACCTGCACCCAGTGGAGCACCAGTCGCAGCGCCTAGAACTGCTGAACTACCTACACCTTCGTACACAGGATCGCCTGTGCCTAAGTTGGTAAACGCTTGTTCTTGTCCACTCTGTAAGAATTCTTCCGCGCCCTCAGTGGCAAGCCCCTTAGCGGTGTTCTTAATGACGCCACCTGACCCAGTGCCTAGAAGGTCTTTTGCGCCCCCCGCAGCAATCGTATCAATATCTACGGGGTTAAACTTTGCGCCGCCACGAGAGATTAAACCTGTGGTAGTACCGGCAGCCAGACCATAAAGACGGCTTGGGTCATAATCGAAGTCACCTTCAGCGCGTTGGTCGCGGACGATACCGCCAACAGAGTCACCCCCAGCGATAACACCTTCACCTATGGCACCCGCAGTACCTGCGCTCTTAACTGCACCCGCCGTCTTCAGCCCTTTACCCACAGCACCACCTAAGAAGATGTGCGGTAAGGTTTGACCTATAAGGTTAAAGACTTGAGATGGGTTCTCGGAAATGTACTCAGCGGCTTCGCCACCTTGAGCAATCATGGTGTCGTAAACAAACTTAGCTTTCTCGCTAAGTGGCGCGTCTTCTGAGATTTGATCTAACTGAGAGGCAGCTTCTTGGATACGAGCGCTGAGTTCCTCGTTCTGCTCTTGCTGGAAATCAGACAACAACGCTTCGTCACCATACTCACCTATGTCAAACAGCCCTTGGGCTATAGGGTCAGCAACCACGTTGAGGTAAGGGACAGCACTGCCTAGACTAGCTAACGCACCTAGAGCTTTGGGGACACCAGTAACGACACTTGTTGCAACATCACCCGTCCGACGTAAAAACCCCGGAGACTCTTCTTCAACTTCCACCGGCGCAGCGTTGGCATCAACGTAACCCTGTACTTGACGGATTATAGAGGCTTGGGACGATCCTTGCGGAGCGGTAACTTTATACTTTTTTCCGCCGGGGCCGGTAACAACATAATCTGGCATTCTTATCTAACCTCTGCTATTTATCTTCTACGACTTCTTCGACGAGGTAATCTTTTTCGTTTGTCAGGGAGTCATAGAACATTTTTTGCATTCCCTTAATCTCAGCGGGGTCTTCCAAGCCAGCTCCGACCATTTTGGCAGTAAACTTAGCCCACTCTTTGTCGATCTCGCTCATCGACAGTCGTCGATCTGGGTCCATGTTATTGTTGATCTGCGCTGTTTGAGCGGCCAAGTAGAGCATCTGCGACTTATTCAACTGACCTGATATACCGGCTTGCTTTGTTCTTTCTTTGATACCCGCCAGTTCCGCTTGGAGAACATCTACCTTGAGGCCATTTTCTTCTGCCAGAGTGTCTAGGTTGATGGTACCTTCTCTGATTTCCTGCTGGTTGAGCTGGGCTTGTTGCCCGCCTAGTGCAAACTCTTGCCTGCTCTTACGGTACGCAAGGTTATCCAAAGCCGCACCCATTACGGTGGAAGGGTCTTGGACACGCGCAAACAACATATTAGCGGCTTGCATTTCACCGCCTTCACCTTCGCCACGGCCAATCTCAACCCTTTGCTGGTCTTCACCTTCTCCAGTTACAGCGTAAATGGTCGTAACACCGTCTGTGGTGTCGTACTCTACGGACGCGCCATCGGCGACTTCTTTGTTATACCAATCTGTAAACTGGCCTAAACCACCGCGCATGGCCTTTTGTGCGCCAGCGACAAGCCGATCCGACTCTAAAGCTATTTTCTCCCCACCATAGGTACGGATACCTGCTATAGCTTCGTTCCTGTAAGACAAGGGTAAACCTTCTGCTTTGTCAAACGCAGCCATAAGGGCTTGGTCTTCTTCCCCTTGGTTTTTGTACGACCCTTTCCCGATTGTATCTAGGATGCCCGTGACTTTGTCCTGAAACCCTATTTCTTTATTTAACTCACCTGTCTGTAACTCGGAAAGGTTACTTGCGGCGTTGCTCGCTCTTGTTTGCGCCGCCAGTCCTTCAAGGGTAGCACTATCTGTGCGCATCTTAGCAGCGCCATCGGTGTCGCCGTACTTCTCGTAGATACCCGCCATGGCATCGTTCTTAGCTTTTTGAAGTTTGTTGCCAGTAAGACGGATTTGATTACCTTCTTCATCTGGTTTGTCTTCAAAGTAGTCTTCGCTCTTACTCGCCTTGCCAGTCTCGTACTTCTTGAACGCGTCGTTCATTGTGGAGTTCATCGCGTTGAAGTTCTGGGTAAACTGCATCCATCGTGAGGGGCGTGCCATTAGTGGACCTCCTTAAATTCTATGTTGAGAAGGTCGTAGCGTACTGCCTTAAAGCCTTGGTCTGTGTCTACTACTGCTTCTGGATAAACTAGCTCCACCTCATCTGCCATCACACCTTGGAATCGACGGCCATCGCCACCGATGTAGTTAAACTCATAAAGAGTTAGTGCTGTGCGTTGGTCTACTCCAACCTCGACAATGTTTTCTTTGAGTGTTCGGTCTGAGAAGGCGGTGTACATGGAGGCTGCGCCACCCATCAAACCACCGATGTCTCCAAGGAGACTGTCTTGCGTGTTGATGTACGTTTGCGTCTGGTTGTTTAGGACACTGCTCAAGCCTTGGATTTGCATGTTCTGGCCTGCGGCGTAGGTGCCTGCACCCATTCCCATGCCCTGCATGTAAGTATTACCTGCTGACTGAGCGTTGATACCCGCTTGTGAACCAGCGTTTGTGGCTCCGCCGTATGCGGCAGTGGATGCGCCAGCGAGACCTCGACCTAAACCAGCGGCATCTAGCTTACGGGCATAGCCCATTTGCTCTGCTTGTGTCCTTGCACCTGTCATCGCGTTAGCACGTGAGGCTGCTTGTTGTAAGCCACTGGCAGCATTCATACCAGCGAAACGGCCTGAGTTTGGGTTAACACCCATCGACGCACTGGCACGTTCGTTCTGTGCTCTGGATATGCCGAAAGCTCGACCGGAGTCGGCAGCGGCTCTTGAAGCCATCTGATCTCGGTAAGCGTCTGTGTTAAAGTTCTGTGCGTCAGCTACAAGACCTCGCTCCAGTGGGCGGAACGTTTCTTTCTGATAGTCGTAATATTCCTTCGCCTGCGTCATCTGCTGGTTTTGAGCGTCTATCTGCCCCTGTGCAATAGCTTGCAGCGTTGGTGCGTTGGCTGCGTACTGCTCTTTTGCGAAGTCTAGTTGTGCCTGACCCAACTCACCCTGAATACGCGCCGCTTCTGCACTGGCGTTGGCCAAGGGTTGGTAGTTAGGAGGCGGTGGATTACTCTTTTTACCCATGGTTTTTTCCTTTGCGGTAGTTCTCCGGCCATAGAACGAGGACAATCATGTCCTGCCCATCTGACCCACCTTTTTTCATAACAGCCTCTTCCACAAAGCCGATATGCTTATCTAGTTTTAATGCTTTGGAGTTGTCAGATTCGACTAAACCAGTAAGCCGTCTCAGACCTAGTGTCTCGAACGCATACAAAAAAGCATGGTCGAGCAGCTCCAAAAACAGTTTGCTGGGTTTGCTGACTGCGAAGTGTGCGGTGGCGTTACTGCCGTTAAAGTTGTTAAACACAACTCCACTCACCAGTTTACCGTCCTTCTCAGCGCCCATGGCGTAGAACCCACCCCACGAAGAGAGTTGCTCCACTTGTTCGGCTACCCATTCACCGACACGTTCGCTTTCATCAAAGATCAAACGCGAGGTCTGCATGGATACTCCTGTTCACACGTTAACACATAAATACTTAATAGCACAATCCGAGATTTTATAAAAGTCATTATTCTCAGTCCCCTGTGTTTTCGAAATAAGTCGTTAACTGCGCCTCTTCGTGGCTAAAAATGATCTGCTGTAGAGACGCCATCTTAATGTTCTGCTTGGTAGAGTCAGCCATACCTTCAGTTACCCACTCCTCCATCATAGCATCGGTCACATCCTCTGCGGGAACAAACGTCTCAAGTGTGTAGCTGTCGTGGCTAAAGGACTTTTGGAACAAGTGGTACGCAAAACCGTCTGGGTAGTCCGTATTGGTGATCTTCCACCGAGCGCGAATGAGCGCTATACCGTTCACGAACTGGTGTATCTCTGGGTGAACCTTAACTTGGTCCACAATAAATTCTAAATTATATGCCATGTGTCCTCTCTTATTCTCTGCCCACGCCGTAATATCTGTAACTGAGCACGCCCGACGTGTAAGGGTTGCCATCCTCGGGGTGCGACGCCCCACGGTAATAGGTTCTGCCATCGGAACCGGTTACGGAGGTGGTGTCTTTGTTACTAAAATTACTAAAGTCTATAAACATAAACGTGCCATTATATAAAACGAGCGCCCCTCCATCGGGGTCAGCGCTACTGTAAAAAGAAATCCAAAACGAAGCCCCTGCATAAGTTCCGTTCTTATAGGCTGCTACCCCTGCGTACAACTCTGGGATGTCAGACGGCACATTGGAGTCGCTGTCATCATCGTCATCGTCAGTGTCCCCATTGGTACCGCTAGGTTCTTGGCCGTACGCAATACGAGTTATTTTGTACCTATCTATAAAACTGACTGTTGCTGCAATAAGGTAATTAGCAGGTGTCGTTGACGTCGTCGATGACTCTAGGTCGCCGCGTATATAAGTGTCCCCGTTAGCCGCCGTGAAACTTGTAGAAAACTCACCTACAGTTGCATTAGCATTCACAAGCGCACCGTTCCAATAAATCTCCACCGTTGAAGTGATCGTATCGCCGAGGATTTCAAGCGACTTTAGCTGCCAGTAGGTGGCGGGGTTCGCGCTGTACTGGTAACTTAGGTTGTCGTAGTCAATCGAGTTATCAATGCCGTTGGCTGACTCAATGTTGTAGTACGTAGCGTCGGTAACTAAAAGCTCGTATGAACTGTTTTGGTCGAATATCTCGTCGTTCTCGTAGGCTTTAAGCCCCGGAGACGTCGGAGACGTTAGCTCCCCTGCCACGAAACCAGCTAATGCACCGCCTACAAGCGCGAGACCAATACCGCCCGTAAAGACGACCGCAGCAATACCAATCAAAGCACCTAGAAACCCCCCGTACCCGCAGCTGCCGGACTTTTGTTGGTACAACGCCCCAGAAAAGTCACCTAGCCAACCGGTATTATGGTTAGCTGTGCCGTAGGGGTGGGCGAGTGTTCCACGGAACGACGACCACGACCGGTACGCCCAAGCATATTTCCTGTCGCCCCAGCCTAAAAACCCGCAGCTACGCTCAAATGTCCCATCGTTATCGAACGCTAAGCCACCATACGCAGAAGGAACTACGTGGTAAATCTTACTGTTGGTGTTGTTGACAGTACCCGCGTGGGTCGTCGACTGGTCTGATGTGAAATTTACATGGCAGTTTGTGCCATTTCGCCCACAGGTTCCACGTGCACCGGTCCTGATACTTGTCGGGTGCTGGACAGTTAAAACGTCATCAATTCTCAACGGGCGTTGGCTATCGGTGAACACCAGCTTGGAGTTTTCGTCGTAAACTGCAATACCGTTGTCACTTAAAGTAACAGTAGGGATGTCTGTCAGGGGTGCAAACGCAAAGAAGCGGGGGAAATCGCCCGCGTTACCGCTGTAGAGGGCGTTGATAATCCACGTGTCTCCCTCGTTAACTACGTCGACTATGCCTATCTCTTGGCCGTCAAAGCTCGGACGGTAGAACGGAACGAGGTTATCAGTTTCAAAATCTAAACTGTACTGTATCAGCCACCCTTGGTCATACTTATTAGACTTGTCGTAGTCCAAGACAGCTATAGAGAACTCGCCCTCATAGACTGGCCGAACGCCGTCAGTGGCTTTAGCAAACTCGCCAACATAAACCAGTGACGAGTAATCGCTGTGGAGGTTTACATACCCATCATCGCCGAATGTTTTAATCCCGTAGCTCATCTATCTCCCCAGTACGATGTATTTGTGGGGCGACATGTTACTGGGGCTGTTCGCATACAGAGCGTAACTATTTTCAATAACTACTGGGCGAACTTCTTCATCGCCCGGACTGCGTACCCCTATTGGTATGAACACAACCTTCAGATCAGATAAGTCTGGGTGCGCAGCTTTAGTCACGAACGTCTGGATTCCCGTCGTAACAGTACCAGTGGTAACGACACTGAACGTACCGTAGTTAAACGAGAACCCATCAATTGCCAGTCCGTACGCCATTAGCTCAAGTTCCCCAATCGTACTCGCAGGACCGAGTTGCCGCTCGCGTCTTCGTCGTAAACTTCTATGCGGTCGTTTTTAATTACCAGTCGCGCACCGGAAGTTCCGCCAACGTCTAGGGTTCCGTAGAACGTGGCGTCCTTCATCTCCATGCCACCCGACTTACTTATCTTCCAGCCAGCAGGTCCGTCGGGGTCACTAGCGGCTTTGTAGCTCCCTGATTGTATGGTGTCGCCGATGTAGGCGTTTGTGACAGCCAAGCCAGCGATGTACGTGGATATGTTGTCGGCATCAATTTGGTCCAATGTGGCAAAGTCTGTTTGACCTGCAACACTAGCGGCGATACCTGTAAACGTAGCGTCTGCTACAACTTGCCAGTCCGCGAGGGCGTAATTTTGGTCTGCGTTCTTTGCTGTTTTAGCCCGCCAGATGCCACCGCCCAGTTGGTCTCCACGGTCCCACAAGTCGCCTACATCGTAAGGGGGAGCTGGCGTGTTTACGAACACACGTCGTTTCCCGTCAGCGGTATCGGCAGCGGCAGCCGCAGCACCGGCGGCGGCGATAGCATCTGCGTTTTCGACCTTCTGCCAGTAAAACGCCTCAACAGTACCCGCAGTAACAGGATCGTCACCTGCTATGTAAACGTATAAGAGTTTGTCAGTTGTGTGGTACCACAGGTCGTTGAGGTGCTCAGTTTTTACAGCGTCTGTAGTCCAAGCTGTTTGAGGGTCTGTACTGCCGTAATGCTGTTCTACTTTCCCGTCTATCAGGGCCGCAAGCGTGTCCGCCAGTTCGCCGTATGCAACTTTGTTCAGCAAGGCCAGATCGCCCCTACCTTCAAAGTCTGCGGCGGTGTTCTCAGATGTTGTGTCCGCCGCAACGCCCCAATCGGCTATATCGTACGCTCCATCATCTGCCTTTTCTACTGTTGCACGCCATAGACCCAGTGTTGCCCCTCGATCCCAAAGATCACCTATGTCGTAAGGAGGTACGGGTTCGGCTACAAAGACCCGCCGCTTACCGTCAGCAGTGTCTTGAGCAACGGACGCGTTGTAAAAAGCATCAATCGCCTTCTGGTCAGTAATTCCCTGCCACGCGTAGTTTGTACCGTTGTAGTAGTAACGGGCTAATACGTTAGCATCTGTTTGCCACCAGAGATCACCAAGGTGCAAGTTCTTCGTGGCGTCCGTAATAACGCCGTCGTCGTTTGTTTCCCAGCCCAATGACGGATCGTTCGCAGCTATGTCAAAAAACGTCTCTACTTTCCCGTCTAGCCTTCCCGCCAACCCACTCTCAAGGTTTGTGTAAGCTACCGTATCTAGTATGGCGAGCGACCCTTGACCTGTAACCGACGCCGCAACGTTGTTACCGGTAAGATCAGCGACGACAGTCCAGTCTGCACCCGAAAAGGACGTGTCAGCAGCTTTGGCTGTATCGCAACGATAAATGCCCACGGTCGGCCCACGGTCCCACAAGTCACCACGGTCATAAGGTGGTACGGGTTGATCTACAAATACACGGCGCTTGCCGTCAGCTGTATCTTGCGCTGTTCCCGCCTTTAGGAAAGCATTCTCAGCACGCTCGTCAGTGATCCGCTCCCAGCTGTAAGCAGAGCTTGCGTACTTGTACCGGTGCAATGTATTCGTATCGGTCTGCCACCAGATGTCGCCAAGGTGGAGGGTTTTTGGGTCGTCTCCGTTGTCGTCCGTCCACGCAGTTGACGGGTCTGAAGTGCTAGGTTCAAACCAAGATTCAACCTTCCCGTCGATTTTACCTGCGAGGCCACTGACTAAGTCCTGTTCTCTGACTTCGTCTAGTGACGCCAATTCACCAATAGACACAATATCAGAGACACTAATTTCGCTAAAAGCAGCTAAATCACCAAGTCCGGCAATGTTTGATATGCTCAGTGGAGTACCAGAAGACAGGATCACATTGCCCTCGGCGTCTTTAATAGACAGGCCGCGAGAGTCGATCATACCAGCGGTAATACTCAGAGCTTCAATACGAGCCGCGTCTATGAACCCTGCGGTAATTTTAGCCGCACTAAGGTTGGCAATCTTCGCGTCATCAATAGCCGCATTACCAATCTTGGCGTTCGTGATTGTACCATTCGCAATATAGGCGTCCTGCATGTAGACGCCTGTGGGCACTGTTTCGCCGTTAATAGTTGTTGGCGTGGTGCGTACAATAAAC
>ENA-ORDA01003232-ORDA01003232.1-marine-metagenome-genome-assembly--contig:-NODE-3232-length-11489-cov-3.916579_pt1 | contig 11489 bp, 16 predicted proteins | sample MGYA00237778_ERZ508506 | MGnify/ENA primary metagenome ERZ508506 (study PRJEB26177, sample SAMN06267891) | marine metagenome | isolation source: Monterey Bay, California, USA | place: Pacific...
CTATACCCTGAATGCCTTCTTGTTCTTTGTTAGGATCAAAAGAATCATAATCGTCTTCTTCGTCCTCTAGAACTTGGTTAACCTTTTCTTTAACTGATTGAGAAATAGCATTTTCATCTTCATCTAAATCTAACATCTCAATATGAACAGAACCTCCTGTAAGTTCAGCTTCTTTACGAGCTATTGATAAGGCTCTATCTTGATCCATAATGATTATATCATTATATGTATGATCACCAGTACCTTCTACAGTAGTTATCCCTACTACAGGTTTAGCTGTAGAACAACTAACACATACATGGTAACCTAATTCTTTTCTTTTTACTGGTAATTTGTCCTCGTTACAAGCAGGACAGTTAATCATTTCTAATTGCATAGTATAACCGTTTTAAATATTAGATATAAATATAAGAAGAAAAGTTCGGGGAGGCAACTATTCGTTAAATTTATTTATGACTTCCCAGACATTATCTGGAGTCTTAAATGGTAGGGTCTGTTCTTTTTTATCTTTTTCTATTGTAATAGTACCATCCCATTCTTTATCGGGGACTAATTGATAGAGGTACATCTGAATAAGAGCACATTGTTCCTTATTAAAAGTCATCTTCATAAGGTTTTCTATAACAGCAAAGAACTGATCTTCATATGCTGTCATATCCATTCCTATTTCTTCGGCCATAAAATCTTTGCGTTCTTCTATCTGACGCATCTGTTTCATAACCTCTATAAATAATTTTTTAGTCATATCTTCTCTAGATAACTCTGTAATTTTTATACGGTAGGAGAGTGGGTGGATACTAAATAGTGTCTGCCTTAAAATTTTCTTGGGGTCTGTCATTAAATATCTGTGTTAGAATTTCCATCAGCTGTAGGATTTTGTCCAGACAGTGCTTTACGGATAATTCTATCAAAGTATTCAATGTAGATAAAGAATCCGACTATGGTCTTATCTTTTAAGTTTCTATCTCTTTCTACTTTCATATCGTAAGGCTCTAATCCTGTAGATAATCTCTTTTCTAACTCAATAGCAATATCATCTTGCTCAGTAGGAGTAATAGATCCGAACTTAGTAGGAAGAAACTGAACTTTAACTCCTTTCTTCTGTGGATCTTCATTTGTATCCACTTTAAGAATAAAGCTATGACCAGCAAACTTAATTTTTGCTGCTTCAGATAAGGTGTTTCTTATAAGGTATTCTATATTGTTCATGTTTATAAATAGTTAGCCAAACAGCATTCGTTTGTTATTATTGTTTCCTTCTTCTAATATTTCATATTTTACTACAGATCTATTTCTGCTCCATTGCTCTATAGACCAGTCTAACCTATCAGTTACTAGCTCTACTTCTTCTTTACGGCCGTCAGAATGTGTAAACTCAATTAAATATTTCTTTTTCATCTTACTTGTAAATTTTCTTTTAACATTTCACTAGGTTTAGGTTCAGTAAAAAATATCTGAGATTTAGGAAGAGGAAGCTGTCCTTTATGTCCTGTGAAAGATTCTTGAATAGATAATATTCCTTTATCTCCTTCTTCTCTTAACTGCCATACTACAAATGGAGTTGATATTTGATCTCTAATACTATGTTCTAAGAGTTCATTATATACTTTTGAACTAAGCATATTAGATTCAGAGTTATTCTTTCTTATAAGTATGCCAGTTTCGTAGTGATCATAGTTGTAAGGTAAACCAGCATCAAAGTACTTTTCTAGTTGCCCATTGATAAGGGATGGTAAATCTGTCTTGTAAACATAAGAGCTAACTAAACCTTCTACGTATACACTTGTAAGGTCAGTATGTCTATGAATAGCAGTATGATAATCTTTACCAAGGTAATGATTTACTATTGCGGTAGGTTCGTTAACAAAGTAACATTGAGAGTCCATCCATATTGAATGAGTAAAATCTTCTAATACATTAGCTGGATTCCATTTATGGAACCTAGAGTTCATTCTAGGAGATATATTTTTATCTAGAGGAGTATATCTAACATCCCAGAAGTCCGAGACTAAATCTTTCCTATTAGTAAATGCAATATACTGTACGTCTTTTTTATCGTGAACGAAAGGATAAAATCTACCTACCTGTTCTAATGGAATAGAATCATCTGCAAATAAGGCTGTGTATACTATTAGTTTCATAAGCTATTAATATAAGATAGTAAATTATCTTCTGGTTTCCAACCTAATCTCTCTAAAGCATCATTATTTTCTCTTAATGTTTCTCTATAATTACCGCTTTGTTCTGGAATGTACTTATAGTCAGTACCAAATTTTTCTTTAAACATTAGGTATACATCGTTAATAGAGTAATTAGTACCTGTACCTAACTCCCATGCATCTTCGTGTACCTCTTGTTTAAATCCTATTCTAAATAAACCTTCTACTATATCAGCAACGTGAGTAAAATCTCTCTTTTGTTCTCCGTCTCCAACTATTGTTATAGGTTCTTTAGCTTCAGCTTGACGTCTCCATATACCTATAACTGCTGCCCAATCTCCGTATACTATCTCTCCTGGTCCATATACATTATAGAATCTTGCTATTTCTATATCCATACCGTATGTCTTCTTATACATTTTACAAGCTTCTTCTCCTATATGCTTACAAGCAGCATAGGGTGATTGATATGGATCATGCCATCTTGAAGAAGAACCGGCATATACTACTTTAGCATTAGTATGTCTAGCAAACTCACAAACCTTTTGAGTACCCAAAGCATTAACTCTGTATGTTTCTTCTGGGTTATTAAATGATGGCTGTATTCTAGATAAAGCTGCCATGTGATAAATAATATCTACATCTTTATCCATAGTATTTATTAGATCAATATCTCCTGTAATATAATCAGCTCCTTTATGATGGTTGTCTGGTGTACCTGAATCATAATTATCTAATGAGGTTACTTTGTGTCCTTTCTCTAATAAAAGTTTTATTAAGTTAGAACCAACAAATCCTGCTCCTCCAGTTACTAGTATTTTTTTCATCTTTTAACTACTCTTACATAGCCTTTATCGGCTAAGGTTTGACATATTTCGTTTCGTAAAGGAGCATGATTACTTTTCCAATGAGAGGCTGCTTGATCATTTCCTTTTTCATATCCTTTTATACTACCCCATAGATTTTCTTTACCTTCCGGATGAGGAGGAACTGCTGTTTGTATCCCTCCGTGAAGGTATGCGAAAGCTGATAGTTGTATATCTTCTCCATTCTCCCATGATATAGGATACTCCTGCCATAGGTACTTAAGAGTATCTCTTTTCATAAACCAGGCATGTCCTACTAAGTCAACTAATTCTAACTTATTACTTAGTATACCATTCCACCCTACTTTCTTATTAGGGTCATACTTATCACTTTCTAATCTCACACCAGAGGTACCTAGTATAAAGTTTCCTTCGTCCATACAGTTAAGACAGTTTTTAAACCAATCTTTACCTGGTATAGTATCATCGTCAAAGTAAGCTATGTATTCTGATTTAGCAAGTAAACCATATGCAAACCTAGCATGGAACTTAAGATTAGTATTACAGTAAGCAGCTGTGACTCCTAAGTCATCTATGTTATATTGAATACCTTCTTCTGGTTTATTAGACCATACCATTATTTCATCTACTTTAACTGATTGATTTTTTATAGCTTCAATCTGTTCCTTAAGGTATACTGTTCTTTTATAACAGTTAAGAATTACTGTAACCATCTAATATCTCTTTTACTTTTATTGCTGTGTTACCGTCTCCATAAGGACAGCTCTCTTTAATTATGTAATCTCTATTAATAGTATCTACTAACCCCATAAGGTCTTTTGGTTCCTTACATAAAGTCAAATGACCAGTATTTAAACCTTCAGGCCTTTCAGTCACGTCTCTACAAACTATTATTTTTTTATTAAGAAATGTTCCTTCTTCCTGCAATCCTCCGCTGTCAGTTATAATAAATTTACATTTAGACATTAGGTCTAACATCTCATTATGTGGTAAAGCTGGTACTACATTAACGTTGGTTAGTAAGTCCTTATGTTTTCTTACAGCAGGATTGTGATGAAGAGGAATAGTAAATTCTATGTTTGAATATTTCTTAGCTACTTCATTAAGTTCTTTAAACCATTCATCCATCCAGTGATGATTCTCCCACCTATGTAGAGTAATTAATACCTTATCGGTATACTCACATTCATCTTTATACTCAGTAAGGTTGTCTAATACTGAGTTACCTACTATATGTATATCACCAATTACATGTTCTCTTTCTAGATTACGTGCTGAGATAGATGTAGGGGCAAAATTAATATCAGCAATTCGAGATATCATTTGCCTGTATCCTTCTTCAGGGTAAGGTTGTGTTAAGTTATGTGATCTCAATCCAGCTTCTATATGAATGATTCTCTTTTTTCTACTAAATGCTGCTAGAGCACATGCTAATGCTGAAACAGTATCACCATGAACCATTACGTCAAAGTCTCCTTCTGGGAATTGCATCAAGCAATCGCTAATGATTTGATCTAATCTGTTAGTTTCGTTACCGATATTAATTCTATAATCTACTTTGATATCTTTAAGTAAGTCAGCATGCTGTCCAGTAAAGAGTAACTTAACATTATCTAACTGTTCAACAAAAGGTTTAACCTTTAACCATTCAGGTCTAGTTCCAAAACAAATTAATATCATTTATTATAATTTTCTAAGTAGTTATTTAAATCTTCTGGGGTACCTAAACCCCACATAGCATCAGCGTTAAAAGTTCTAATATTAAGTTTATCTCCTATAGCCTCATTATAAACTGGACATACATAGAACTCATTATTAACTCTAATATTTTTATCTATCATTTGCTCAGCGTACTTTACAAAATCTGAGCCTTTCTTCCAATAATAGTACCCGCAGGTAGCATTATCTGATATAGGATCTTTTTCTGCTACTTGAACAACTTGTCCTTTCTCATTTAATTTAGCAAAACTCCATTTAGGATGTGAAGCTTTGAAAGTAACTATACCGCCATCAGCGTTCGTCTCTTTCATTTCATTCATAAACTGTTCAACATTCCATAAACAGAACTGGTCACTATTAGCAAATAGCAAAGGAGTATCTGTATTAATAAGTTCTTTAGCAAGCAATGCTGTGCATGCTGCTCCTTCTGTTAATTCATCAACTTCTACAATCTTACAATTAGGAGTTAACATAGTCAGTAGCCCATCAAGATTAAATTTCTCCCTATGAGTTTTTTGAACTACATAGATAAAATTAGCTTCTATATCTAAATTTTCTACTATGACTTCTATCATAGGTCTACCTTCTACATCTATGAGAGGTTTAGGAAGTAAGTATCCTTCTTTTTCAAATCGAGATCCAGCTCCTGCCATAGGAATTAAAACAGTTAAATCTTTTACCATATACAAGTTTTAAGTTGTGTATTACTTCCTCTTAAATATCCTCTATTAGTTTCTGTAAGGAAAGGATTAAGGGTTGAACCAATATCTAAATACGTATTAGACTTGTTTGTTTCCCAGAACTTAGCTGCTAACATATTACCTAATGGTCCAGCACAGAATAAAAACAATTTATTAGAGTAGGAATCTATAGGGAAATTCTCTACCATATCAAAGTTATCTATAAATGCTTCTGATGTGATAGGAATATGTTCTACTTTAAATGGTAAGTCTTCTACTCTAGCATCTTCTCTTGCAAATAAAACTACATCGTGGTTATTAAATTCCGGAATGAAATTATCTTGAAAGTACGGATAATTACTATTAACAAATATATTAGCCCAAGTGAGGGTATCTTGGTCTGATTCTTCTCTCATCCACATTACGTGAGTAGTAGGTTGACAGCAAACACAGCTAACTCCAACATAGTAATTAGGATCTTTAAATTTAAAAGACTTAACTAATTCATCTCTAATGTTAGAATGCTTATCTTTATTAAATGTCCAATTGTCTACATTAGTAATATTTTGATTAGCTAGTATTGCGAACTCTCCATCAGCATATTTACTGAAGCTAAACTTTTCTTTATTCTTAAGTCTTTCAAATAAAAACTCTATGTCTGATCTAAAACTATCTCTAATCATCGCTTACTGCTCTTCCTTTATCTTGTTCCCAATCCTTTTCAGGACGAACTTCTAGGTTAGTAACCCATCCTGCCTCTATAGTGTTGAGAGGAGCATTATTATCTCTAGCAAATCTAGTAAAAGCATTTACATCTTTAGGAAAACAAGTACCTCCGTAGCCATGCTTGCCATCAGGACCTGGTACATGAAGGTGACTATCTCCTATCCTACTATCTGATGCAAATCCGTATAAAGCTTTTTCCCAATCACCTCCTACATTATCACAAAGTCTTTTGAACTCATTAACTATACTAACCTTAGTAGCAAAGAACGTATTATTCATATACTTAACTAGTTCAGCAGTTATAGAATCCATCTCTATAATATGTCTGTTCATAAACCTCTGATTGAATAGCTCTTTAGTCTTTAAAGTAAGATCTTTTCTACCTCCTAGTATAATTCTTGCTTGAGTAAGCATATCTAACTTAGCGGTTCTCTCAGTAAGAAATTCAGGATTAAATACAATACTTAACTTAGGAAATTTAGCTGCTAAGGAAGCAGTAGTACCGGGTAGTACTGTAGATTTAATAATGTATATAGGTCCTTCTACTGCTGTTTCGAATACTTTTTCTATATATTTTAAATCTTGGTCACCATTTTTATTCATGGGTGTTGGTACACAGACAAATATAAAATCACATTGGTCTACTTCTTCTTTAGAATGAGTGGATCGTAATGGATCTATATCGTATACTCTTAAATCTGTAGTTGGTGAAAATGCAAAAGAGATTGCCTCTCCTACGAAACCGTTTCCTACGACTCCTACTTTGTACTTCATATAATTATAACTTTTTGCGTAACTTAATTAATCTGTATACTTTTTCCCTCTAATAGGTTTTTTAGTATCATCTAATTTTTTAAGAGTAAAAGCTCTAAGATAAGTAATAGTATAACCTGCTACTAAATTACTTTTTTTAGAATTAACCTCTTTAAAAATATCTAACATTGCTGTCTTATCAGCATCCTCTGGAGTGATGGTAATTATAACTCCGTTCTTTTTAACTAGTTTAGAATACTTCTTTATAATATCGGAAGAAAGATTGTAATCTCCAACATCTACAATAACACAAGGTACTTTTCCTATAATATTATCAGGAACATCTAAAGCATTTTGTTTTATATGAGATGCTTCTCCTTTAAGATAGTTTTTTACGTTATTACAGAAATCATATGCTTGTTGCCAACCACCTTTTTCATAAGAGTCTATAAGTATAAATTTTCTTTTAGTTATTTGACTTGAGATCATAAGATCTAAAAGAATATTAGATATAGTACCTTTACCGAATCCAATATCAATTACTGGACCTTCTATACTATCTACTGATCTGATTACCTCTTCTAGTTCTACCTTAAGTGCTTCCATAATAATAAATAGCTTTTGATCTTAACCTAAAGTATCGTAATAAGCATTTTGTTTCTCTTGTCTTTCTATACCTTTAGGATGATACAAAGATAACTCTTCTTTAGCAGGCAAAGGAGCATAAGTTTGATAACCTTCTAATACTTCATGTACTTTATGTTTCCATTTGATCTCAGGTTTATTTTTCCATATACGCCACTGGTAGTCTGGATAGTTGACCCATCCTTTATCGTCTACTTTCCAACCCCATCTAGATATATGCTCTTCTGTCAAGCCTTCTACTGTATTAACTCTAGGAACTAAATAAACTTCATTAGTAGGATTAGCTGCTAAAATTATTGGAAGAGAAGTAATGAGAGACTTATGAGGAAACTCATCAGCATCTATCTGAAAGATATAATCACCTGTGCAGTACTCAGTTAATGTATTTTTCCAATTAGCAAAGTGACCTTTAAAGTATCCTTTTCTAAAGTTAAAATTATCTTTATCCGTATGCCTTCTTAACCAGTCCGGAATTTCAGAGTTTCCGTTTGTTTGATCGTAAAGAACTACGATTTCATCTTCATCTCTTATAGTATCTAAAAGTAACTCAACAAGTTTAATTATTTCTGCTTGTTCATTACATACTGTTATTGCGTAACTAACCTTCATAAAATCCTATCATTTCTAATGCGTCCATAAAATCTTTTTGACTGAATAGTTTAGCGTTTTGCATATCCATTTTAGTTGTTTGGCCTTTAGGAAATCTACCGCTTTCTATTTCTTCTTTGGTAAGATCAACTGATTGTACTGCTGACCATTTCCAATCTTTTTTAGTTTTACCATCTATAAAAACCATTCCTTTATTAGGAAGAGTAATAGTAGAAGGAGCCCACACCTTACCTTCCTTATCCGTATGCATAAGGTCTTTATAAAGTTCAGGAGATGTTTCTATTAAATCAGTAACAGGTTTAGAACCTTCTACCATAAGTGTAGAAGAAGTAAACCCACTACCGAAGCATAGCCAAGTTGTAATTTCTTGACCGTCTTGATTAAACTTTTGCTCATAACAAGCATTGCTTCCGAAAGGACCAGTGACTAATTTATCTGTGTTTTCCATAATTATAATTTAGGTAGAGTAAGTTCTACTTGTTGTGCAAACTCTGGAAGGTTCTTATCTAAGATAGAAGCTACAAGTTCATGCATTTTCTCTAAAGTAAAATCAGTTGTAACTTTATGCTTCTGTTTCTTAGCAGGAACTTCCCACTTTTTATATTGCTTAAATACAGTCTTGAATGCTTTATTTACTTCAGCATCATTAGGAGTAAACCATTTAGATTCTTTTATAATCATTTCTTTTTGAGCGGCTGACTGATGAACGTTTGTTAACTCTCCTCCGACAAGAATACTTCTCTCTCTGTCTAAGAAGTCCATATGACCAGACCATCCAGAAACTATGATAGGTTTACCTACTGCACTAAACTCTAATAGTGGTCTACCAAATCCTTCTCCTTTAGTAAAACTTACCATAGCTTTCACTTTAGGATGGTTGTATAAATCATTAACCTCTTCATCACTAATCTCTCCATGGATAATATATACGTTAGGAGTCTTACCTTTTACTGTTCTGTATATACTATCAAGCTTCTTTTCTAGTCTATCTCTATCCAAAATAGAACTATTAACTATAGAAGCCTTAAGGATTAAAGCAGGTGGGTTCTTAACATTTTTAAATGTTTCTAAGAAAGCCTTAACTAAGTATCCTATATTCTTTCTATCTTGTCCTATATCTCCTTGCATCCAATGACCTATGTTAAAGAAACAAAAGCTTTCTGGTATCATGCTTAAGTCAAATTTAGATTTAGAAACAAAGTACTTAGAGGTATCTAAACCTTCAAAGACTACTTCAATAGGTTTATCTAATTTTAACTTCTGCTTTTGACCAGTACGGTTATCTGTTAAGTCGTATATAGAATTTAAGAATGTACTTTTAGAGTGTTGAGATGAAGTGATTATTAAATCCATTCTATTGCAACCCTCTATCCATTTAGGGTCTACTAACGTAGTTTCCATACCAGCAGTACATCCAATATTATATTTACCTACCGGTTGAAACTCATTAGGGACTGTAATTTGCATCCAATAATCTGGTTTACCTTCTAGCTTTGGAATAATTAGATCAAATAGATCTTTTTCATTATGATCCATTAGGTAGCCAAATCTAGTATTACCCCATCTTTGAGAAAGCACAACTACTTTGTACTTATTAGTCTTTACAACTGATTTTACTATATCTCTAGCTCTAGCTCCATATCCAGAATATGTATCTATTGGAGCACTTATTGCAAATATTGGTTTACTCATATTAATAACCTGTTAATTTATGTTGAACTTTTAAAGGCTGTACTATGCCTGCTTTAAATATATCATATTTTGTTCTTGGAATAAACTCTTCAAAAGTCTGGTCCATACATTCTGCTATATTATCAGCCATAGCTTTTGCGCTCATTTGTGCTTCGTCAGACATAGCCCATTCTCTTCCTAGCTGTCCTCTTCTGTCTCTTTCATCTTTTCCTAAATCGTATACTGCTTTTACAGATTGAGCTATATCTTCTATACTACATCTATCATCAAAAATATAAGGAGTAAGAGGTGAACCTGCTACTGATCTGTTTGAAGGAAAGATAGGCATTGCCCAGTCACCGCACTTCTTATAAGTTCCTAAATGATTAGAAGGAAAATCTGCATCAAAGTCTATCCACTCTCCTTTGTCATTTTCAAATCTCATTTGATCTTGCATACCTCCAGTAACGTTAGCTGATATCATAGTACCTGCCATCATTGCCTCCGTAATAGAAAGTCCCCAGCCTTCATTAGAAGAAGGAAGTAAACATAAGTCAGCAGTATTATAAAGCAAATTCATTTGTGGAGTTTCTAACTTAGCATTAGAAAAGAATATATTTACATATTCTGGGTCAGTGATTGCTTCTTTTACTGCTTTAAGATCAGTACCGTGTTGATCTGAAATAGAAGTATGAAGTATAAATGCACATTCTTTAGCTGCTTCTTTACCTATATAGTCACAGAAAACTTGATAAGCAGCAATTGCATCTGCAGGATGTTTTCTCTGTATATTTCTAGAATTAAAAAAGACAACAAACTTATAATCTTTGTCCTTAAACATACTTGATTTAAAATCTTGTAATAGATTATAGTTCTCATGTTCTTTACTTATAGGGTAGAAGTGACTTGGATCTATTCCATGAGGAACATATTTAATAATCTTATTATCAGCTTCTTCTCCTAATACTAACTCATTAATATTTTTAGTCTGTTTAGAAATAGACATAAGAGTATCAACAGAATTGTAGTATGTTTTATTGTACATAGGAGCAGGATAGTCATCCCAGATGTTTAACCAAACAATAGGTATTTGATTTCGTATCTCTCTTTCTATCTCAAACAACCAAATCCAATATCTTGGATCAGTAAAGATAAAAATAGCATCTGGTTTTTGCTCTTTAAGTAGCATTCTTATTTCTTGAGCATCCCCGTAACCTGTACTAGGTTTAACAAATACACTAGCGTCCGGAACGTTCATTCTATCTCCTATATCTTTAGATAAGTCAAACTGTTTACCTACATCTGGATGCTTAAGAGCTGCACCAAGTTGGAACCAATTATATTTGTGAGCTGTATTAATAACAAACGATCTAGCCATTGTAGCAACACCAGAGTGCATACGTAGATCATCACATAGCAGAAGTATTTTTTTTCTATCTGCTTTTGGGATATAACCTTCTTTCATTATCTAATTTTAATATTGTTAATCTTGTGTACTTTATCCTTAAAGTCCTTATCAGTAAGATACAAATAAATTGCACGATCTGCAAGCTTTTTAAAAGAAAAATTATCTTCTAAACATGCTATTTTAAATTTGTCGAAGTGTGGTTGAGTAATTTTAACCGAGGTAAGTTTCTCTTGTTTTGTCATAACTATATATACTTATATATTTATATATAAATAGGCGTTAATTTACAAAT